>Ga0058704_10000148_pt1 | contig 38139 bp, 38 predicted proteins | sample AgamicMgSfe_FD_71363 | JGI IMG/M metagenome (GOLD analysis project Ga0058704, IMG submission 71363) | Agave microbial communities from Guanajuato, Mexico - Mg.Sf.e | ecosystem: Host-associated > Plants > Phyllosphere > Phylloplane/Leaf | place: Guanajuato, Mexico | collected 2012-05-30
AAATGGTTGATATTGGTACCATAGGAGTATTCACCATCGCTGCGATTCAATCATCTTGATCCACTTTGCGGTAATCTTCAAGCGTTGGCGTACGCTCCTTGTCTTGAGGAGGTCGTATTTGGCTTCATCGCTGATGGGTAGGATCGACGCGAACCAATAAGGAAACAAAGCCGGGTCTTCAGGAGGGCCGCCGTACGCTTGCAGGATGCGTTCATGTAGCCATGGAGCGCTTCTGGCTTGCATACGGATGATAAACTCCAAACCTTTGATCAGTAATGCACGAGTCGACATGCGGTTCATGGTTCCTTCCCAATCACTCTCGTCAACGGGTGGTAAAGAGGTCTCGGCGACTTCGTTGCGCTCTTCTTCTTCCAATGGGATGTCTTCGAACCGCTCGATACTACCGATGTGGTAGCCATCGAGCATGCCGTTCTGTGTGACACGGAACCGAGCAATACCCCTTCCCTCGATGATACTGGTACCGTCTGACATCATCTGTGCGTTCTCGATCCGTAGCAGCGTACCGTGCTCCATGAACTGAGTCGATCCAAGCTGCCCTTGTGGTGAGCTGTGACGATTGTACATGACGATTCCAAGCAATCTATTGGAATCGAGTGCTCGTCTAAGCATCAATCGGTATCTAGGTTCGAAGATGCGAAGAAAGGTCGGGCAGCCGGGAAAGCCAAGCGTGACGACGAACAAAGGGGTATCCATCTCTCCAAGACCACTGTGCTCTTCTTGCGATACAGCTTCTGTGCGCGCGGCAACTATGTCTGGACAGAGTCCAGCCAACAGTTTGTTCAATGTCTTGTTGCTAGGGTGGTTGTGTAGCGATGGTGGCAACAGTGTGATGCGACGACAAACGGGACAGGTCGTGGAATGATCAAGAGATCGAATGAGACAATGTCGGCAGAGAGTGTGCCCACAGCCTGTGGTGACCGGGTCAAGCATAAGGTTGTAACACAATTGACAGTCGAGTTCCTTGTGAGTCATGTCGACCAACTGAGACAAGACAGCAGCATCCGCCACCTTGTCGTCTTCGACACCGTTGTCTTCCACCTCAAATGTGACGTCTGCATCATATCGAAGACCTCCGGCTGCCGCGAGATTGTAGGTAGCGACAAGTCTGCCTCTGGCGCTGACGTTGGAGACTAACATCTCTGATGTCGTCGAGTCCCGCCTGGTTTGTGACGCCGCTCCGCGCTCTTGTTGTGCCTTTTGCATTTCCAATATCAAGCTGTTTTGTACCGCCACCACTTCAGCAATTGCTACCATAACTTTTGAAAGAGTAACATCAACCGAACAGTCGGCGACTGTGTGTTCCGAGGCGCATGCTGGATATGGGCAGAGGATAGCCCTTCGTCGACCGGGAGTGTCGGGGTATGTTACTTGTAACCTCTGATGTGTCTCCGGAAGGCATGTTCGACAGAGAGATTTTCCGCAGGGCAGAGTCACGGGCGATGTGAATGGTTTCGAGCATTGTGGACATTGTATGAGGTTGATGAGATCTCGAGCCTGGTCGTGAGCGTCTAGCCCTTGGGCGTCCGGCTTCTCCAGTTGCATGGCGTCATCCTCACTCATCAAGCCGACGGGCTGTGGAGAAGTAATGAGAGTGGTGGATGTTGGAAGTCCATCAAAGACTGGATCGGAGGGTGTTTGAGCTTCTAGCAAACTCATGAAGGTGAAAATTCAGAGGTGCTTTATTCGCCCATGAAGTGTGGGCTGGTATGTCAAATGGAATCGGTGGATTGGTTGTTCGTTATGTTCTGCCGGACAGAGGTGGGGGCTGCAGTGCCGTACCTATGCAGCAGAAATGATGGATGACGTCTACAGAAAGCCGACTGGGATTTGATGGGATTTGATGGAATTCCCAGGAGCGCAGATGATGGGTGTTTGTTGGTAAGCGGTAAAGGCGCAAAGCGTCTGTGTTGGAGATCCTATCAGTGTGCTGGATGAGATGACAGTGATGCGGAGTCGAGATCAAGGGTTTGAACAGTGCAATGGGCAGAAAATGGAAGAGCAAGTGCGACTGAGAACGATGATGTACGTGCGAGTAGCGTATCGCCTCAATCACAAAAGGCAAAGGGTCTTCGATCAGCACTTGTGACAAGCTTCTGGTGAACGCCTCGCTGCTTGTCTGACCACAGGTTCTATGGCAATGCTGAACAGCGTCTATTGGTCGTTGATGGCGGGATGGATGATGAGATTACCGAAAGGCTTCTTGAACCCAAAGCAGCATGGCCTGGTTTCAGCAAAGACGAGCAGTGCGTGCGCGTGTGATCGATGCATGAGTTCTGCATACATTTTCTCGATACGCGGTGACCAATCCGTCTCCGCAACGACTTGTCCTGGAGATCGGGAAGCCTCGGAGTTATGTCCTGGTTCCGTCGGCGAGCGCCGGCTCCGCGAGTGAGTGAGACCGGCGACATTGGTATCAAGGTGATCGGCAAAGAGGCCCGTCTCTTGTCGAGTTTGTTACAAGTACCACTGTGGCGTCTTGGGGTTCTTGTCGACCGTGAAAGAAGCCGACCTCAATAATGGAATCGAAGCTGATCCGCGCTAACTACATGTAACTTATCGCCCTATCAAGATCCGGGGAAGCGAATCCAATCACAATAGATCACGGTACGGCACGGTAGAGTCGCCTCTTCTAGCGCGGATTCTAGAAGCATTCCCTTCCCGAAATATCGATGACGCCCACGAAGAATTGCCTGTCCGCAAGCAGCGACACTGGTGCATATCCGATGCATGAACACCCTGTTACATGCACAGGAGCACTGATCAACGAAAACTGCTCGATCGTTCGGAATGACTTTTGAACTCTGCCTGTCTGAGCAGAAGCGCAGCGCTCTGTTATGGACAGATCAAACGTCGAAAATTGCTGCAAGAGTCAATATCAAGCAAAAGTGTCAAAGTCAAGCCACAGAGCCGCTCTGCTGTGGGGGATCACAAGTCAGGGTAAAGCCTAAAATATATCGTCTCTTATTATTGCACAGTAGATTAGATACAAGACATGTGCTGTGTCCCAAATAAACCACTATCGCCTCGTCGTTTTCGAATGCAGCCTATTGACTATAACTGTAAACATGATCTTCCGCCGGCGTCTTGATGAAATAATCAGCCTTCTCCAGAGCGACTGTCTTGAACGCTTCGATATCAAATCGCTTGACAAATCCAGCACCCTGTAAAGCCTCAACAGCATTCAGACACCATGTCACACAACTCTCGCCTCTCGCCTTGTCTTCATCCGGAAGCGGAACCTTTGAAAGAACATCCTCAATCTCGTCATCAGTGACCTTGTTGGCAAGCTTCCCAATAACGATTCTCCCAAGCAGTGCAGGCTCTTTGATCGGGTCAACATTTGTCTTGACTCGGAAATACCACTTGCGTTCCGGATTCATGTCTCGTGATGCTTTTGGATCAAGACGAAAAGCGTCAGATACGTCGTATGTCTGACACTCGGCTCCTTTGAACGTCTTTGGGGTGATGAGGATTCCCCAATGGTATGCATTGAAGTCCAACTTTGTCCTGCTCTCGCCTAGAGAAAGTCGTCCTCGGTGGTACAGCGAGACCGTGACTCGTCGTTTGTTGCTGTTGCCTACCATCCTTTACATATGTTGTTGCACCTTTGACCAACACCTCCGCGGATAGTTGGCAGACAATTCATCGACAGGCGATAATGATGGACTCATGCAACCTGCAAAGAATGGTCAATCGCATACGGAGCCCGTCTTCCGATATGTGAGGTAGATATAGACTAATCAGCAATGTTGATTAAACGCCAGGTGCGGTACTGTACCACCCTGCCCCGATGGCCGCGCTTAATGATACGATAACTGACGCTGAGCGTAACATCGCCGATAATTGTGCAAGCAGTCAAACTATAGCCTATTGCATTCAGGTCGTAGCCTACCGTAAAATCGTGTCCTCCATCAATCGATCCAAATCTAGTAATATCAAACCATCAACGCCGGCCACGTGGCTTTTCCTCTTCCTTTTCCGAACGCCAGTGCTATGCAGACCCCGATATCGCCCTTTCACACACCTGTCTTGAGTTCTTCCTCCGAGTCTTCACTACTATCATCGCTGTCTTCCAGGACTATCTTTCGCAACACGCTTTTATCGAAAAGATCAATCACGAACCGACTGGCGGGCAATCGGTAGTGATGTGATGCGAGCACTGCCATGACCTTGTGAAACAACGAAGCAGACTGCAAGCCTGGCACTTTGCGGACCTTGAAACTAGTGAGTTGTTAGTGAAATGATCTACAACACGCTGATCACAAGTCATACCTGTTGAGCTCCGCAGCCGCCTTGTTAGACAGTACAGTGTTGCCGAGCTTGACGATCGCTTCGAGGATTTGATTGTTGATCGGATCTGAATCCGTGATTCGACGTTTGCTCTCCGACAGCCTAAGAGGATCTTTCTCTGACACCTTAGCCCACGACTGTATCGAGAAGAGCTTGGTAAAGTCCAACGGTAAGCAATAACCGAGAGATTGGCCAATCATATTCACTGTACCATCCCATCTGTATTCGGCCAGAATCTCTTGCCCGTGCAAACTTTTCGATATGAGGCCTAGCACGAAAAATGCCGTTCCTCTCAGGGTCATAACCTCTGATTGCTCTGCGATCGCGATGATACTTGCAGTCACATTGCTTTGATCTAGGAAAGGCGAGCCCAGTTCCATTGATCCTACGTTGCCGACGGCCCATAGGCATCCTTTTAATTTGAGAATCATCTCCGTGTCTTCTTGCTCTGTTGCGTAGTCGATGATGGTGGCTGTGAACTCTTCAAAGTGTCCCTTGGCTCTGAGTAACTTGCATCCTTCTGCCGTTCTTGTCAATTCCTTGTAGAAATGCGGCGGAACGATGCCGAATTCTTGTGGTAGAGGGTTTTCATCATACACCGATGATGGCTTGGTGGGTACGTCTGTTAAAGCTCGTGCCAATGAAGCCTCTACCAGCGTGACGTACGTATCGTTACGTCCAAGGAACCAGTCGTCCATTTCTTTGGTTATATAATCCAAGCCGTCGAGATAGTGGTAGCCAACCGAAGTTGAGAGGAATCTCAGTAGCAAGGGTGCTCCGATCTCGCCGAGATGGTCCAGAGCCGGACGACACTTGACAACATATTCCAGGCTTTCATCGTCATTGCAAGCTTCCTCCAATAGTTTGATTGCAACTTCGCAGACCTCTACCTCAGGATCGTACAGTTGTGTGACCAAAAGACGGATTGCCCAGCCTGCACATTCACTCTGAGACGTCCCTTTGGCCGAGTTGCTCATTGGTAGGGCTGCATACTTCCTCAAAATCCTCGTGGCAATGATGCGTATTTGCTTGGAACCTGATATCATGGCTTTGGCGAGGATAATTCTTGGATGACTGTCGATAGTATAGTCCAGATTTGTCAGTAAAGCTTTTATCAGATCGTCACGATCTCTCAATTCTACTATATGGTAAAACATGTTGATGATTCTCCACCTTTCCATCATTTGCAGTCCTCTGGACTCGCTGCAGAGAATTCCGAGGAAGGCGAAATATCCTCCGACAAGAGTCTCAGAGAGGCGGTCGGGGGAGAAGAGAGGGTTCGCCGAGGTGATGCCACTAAGTCTGTCGAACTGCGCCAGGCACTCTGCAATTTGCGGGACCAGCTTGTTTTCGGCCAGATACTTTGATCCATCTGTTGTCTGAAGCAGAGTTTTGATCAGAGTACATCCAGCTCTGACATATCGCTGGTTCGGCTTGGTGTTTTTGACCTCGGAGAATCGATACTTGAATGGACGTAGAAAGCCCAACAGTCTATGCACAAATTTTGTGGCCCTCATCGCTTCGTCTAGACGTTTTGTGTTGGTAAGTGGTCCGTCAATGACCGCTTGAATCAAATCCCATCTCCATTTGGTGAAGTTGACTGTGCTCAGGACTTGAGACTCGAGTAAAATGCCTCGAAACTGGACTTCGTCAATATTCGGACTCAACTGATTTTTTGAATTCTCTGGCGGACGAAACGACGCATATGACTCTTCTATTGCCTTGGGCTTCTGTACAACCTGCTTCGAGGGCGCTGAACGGTAGAGTGTGCGATTGACACTGTCGACTTGGTAGATTGTAGCGAGAGCAGTAAAACGATCATCTAGACCAAAGGACGTGGCAGAGCGAAACAGATCAGGCAGCGTTTGAAGCTCCGCACTCCATGAACTGGGCAGTAATTGGTTTGCTCGTGTGAGAACCTCTCCGATAAGTAGAGTCGTTTTGCGCTTGAGTGAAAGATCAGGCGAGTCATTCTCTGCGTGCAGCAGAGCGCTGAGAAGCCCGCCTCTGAGAAGCACGGCTAGTACTACAGCAGAGAAGTGATGCACCAGACTGACTTTACCAGAAGGATCAGTATTGATCGGACTCGATTCCGTCTCCGTCGTCTCGGCTCGTAGATTAGTGACGCGTCCATAGGTCGTCAGACGTCTTCCAGCCAAAAACGAAGAAGACCATGAAGGTGGACGTATCCTCAGGATATCGAATATTAGCTCGAGTAGTGCAGCACGCACAGCTGACGACGAAACATAAAGTGAAGAAACCAATGATCTTATAGCCAGGAAATTGTGAAGCGACAATGTCATAAGACCAGACCAGCTTTTAAAGAGACTTGAAACAACTTTGCTGCTCGCGCGAAGTCTCTCTTCGTAACCATATGAGTCGAGAGGTTCTGTGAATGATGAAAAAGCAACGCTCAGTTCGAACCCTGAGCGCAACAAGTTTCGTTTCGCTGGCAGATCCAGCAGATGCAAAAAGCATGTTGCAATAGTCTCAGGTGCATGATATGAGCCGTCACCCATGGCCTCGGTAAGAACACCGACACCGCCTGAGCTTATGACAAGTTCCGGACTCCTGATTAGCATCTCTGCCAAAGTCATGATACATAAAGGTCGCAGACGATCTTCGCTGTGTTCTGCGATGGCGACAATTATGCGTACGATAGAAGGTTCGATTTCATGCACACCATCTTTGACGTCGAGAAAAGCGCGTACGAATTTGAGTGCTTGCTCTCTCTCGACTCGAGCTTTGCTTTCCTTGACCAGAGATAGAATAACCAGGAAATCGGTATGATGAGAACGAATTGTCTGAAGCGATTTGCGATCCGTGATTGCATATCTCATGACTCGGTAACCCGCGGCAACAACTTCTCGACTTTCGCTTAATAGCATGACCTGCATGCGGAGGCCAAAGATTGACCATGCAAGGTCGTACTTGAGTGTCGAGTGTCGCTTTAACAAAGAGACTAGATCGTTGGCGTGGTTGACGTAATAATCCGCTGGCATTTCCGGCGCCTCGAGAGCTTGCAAAATCTCGGCCAAGAGAAAGGTTGGTGACTCAGCCTCGAACTTATCGTCCACGGGAGGTGGCTCTTCTGGAGTGTCGACTCGTGAAGGGGAGCGAATAGGCGCACTTCGAAACAGTTGTGACAACCTACTTCCTGGACTGCTTGCCTGTTCTTGTGACCTTTTGATTTCGTTGTCCAGATCAATTTTAAGTTGTGCTATTTTCCGATTTGATGCCTGCAATTCGGCTTCCACGAACTTCCTCTGCTCTTTTGTCTGCTTGGGATTTTTGGCATTTAGGGCTTCCAGTAGGTTCTCGGATCCGACTTTGATTTTGATCTCTTTATCAATCTTGTCTCGGTAGTCGGCCAATTTCTTCTCCAACGCGGTCTTGTCTGTTCCTTCATCAAACGCAGCCCAATTATTCACGTCTGTTCGAGATCCATCGTAGCGCGAAATGGTTGGTTTGAGGTCGGTAGTGAAGCTTCCGGGTGGTGGCATGGATGGGTTGTACGAAATGCCTCGAGACATGATGCTAGCAGCCGACATGGATCTTGCATCTTTGGTTGCCCTCGACGGCGCAAGCATTGACTGGGCTTCAAGTGTATTGGTACCCGCCGAGGGGCCATTCTGGCGAGGCGTGGGCTTCATTCAGGCCCTCTTGTCGTCTGACTGTCTTCATATGAAGAGTGCTACCGTGGTACACGTCCTCGTGCATGGAAGCGCGAATGCTGAAAGTTGAGCATGTGTAATACCGCAGATGGTGGATCGTAGCCGACAAGTTATTGTGTGGTAATGTCTTTTCCGAATCCCATTTTCCTTCACCTATGATGGGACTGGTGATTCAATGGGTGTTCATTCAGCGAGATGCGCCTATTCAGCTGGTCGCATGATGTTGGTAGACGTAAGGATCCAACCACGGACGTAAGTAGTGGTGGAAGCTGTGTCGTGTCCATCGATGCCAAGATATGGGGACAATAGCAGATCATCCCGGGGCCAAAGTGAATATAACCTGAACTTACCTTGAATACTGTAAAATTACTTCTATTCGTCTCAGAATTCTTCTTCAACAGTCATCATTGGTTCTGTCACAATCATGGCATTCTCACCGATCCGTTCCACCCGAAATATTCCATCGAGATTCCGCTATTCTGACATGGCCGTCGAGTTCATTCTGTATTCACCTGGTCATCGGGCACCTCCGAAGAAGGGTCTTGAATCTCAGGAACGGTCCGAGGCTCAAACTGTTCCGCCCGACATGCAGCGTGAGCTTGTTGATTGTCTTCGATCAACATGCGGCGGTCTCCGTCTATGCATAGCAAGATAACGACTGTGGGCATCTGTAGAAAATCTATATATCAGTTACATCCCTCGCGACGTTTGTAGTATCTTGGTTCTTCTGTTCATTGACATCGCTCAGGCATCATCTGTCTATACCTCATTCCTCTACTCTAACACCTGATCCCCTCCCAAACATCCCCTCTTCCAATTCACCACGCAAAATGTCTCAGCTTAGCTATGCGCGATACGGCAAGGACAATGTCCGTTTGTACAAGGTACAGAAAGAAGCCAATGGCTTTCAGAGTATTACTGAAATGACCGTTTGCACGCTTCTCGAGGGAGACATTGAGACATCGTAAGGTCATCGTAGAGCAGGACAAGGATATAGTCTGACTCTGTTAGATACACCGAGGCAGACAACTCCGTCGTTGTAGCGACCGATACTCAGAAGCAGACTGTCTATGTTCTTGCGAAACAGAACCCAGTCACTCCTCCAGAGCTCTTTGCATCCATTCTCGGCAACCACTTCGTCACCAAGTACAAACACATCCATGCCGCACACATCAGTATCACTGTACACAAATGGACCAGAATGGAGGTAGATGGCAAGCCACACCCACACTCTTTCATCCGAGACGGCGAGGAGAAGAGAGTGGTTGAGGCAGTCGTAAGAGAAGGTGAAGGCATTTCGATCAAGTCTGGCATCACCGGTCTTTTGGTCCTGAAAAGCACAGGGTCTGCATTCTACGGCTTCCACCGCGACGAGTACACCAGACTCCCAGAGACGTGGGACCGCATTCTCAGCACAGAAGTCGAGGCATACTGGCGATGGAAGAAGTTCTCCGGGCTTGAGCAGGTACGGGAATCAATCCCCAAATTCGACAAGGCTTGCGAAGATGCGCGTCGCATTACTCTGGACAAGTTTGCAAAGGAGAACAGCCCCAGTGTGCAGAACACCATGTACAAGATGGCCGACGACATTCTCGCAGCTGCACCCGATGTTGAGTCTGTGGATTATTCGCTTCCGAATAAGCACTACTTTGAGATTGGTAAGTTTGGCGTTCCATGATCATCTACCAAAAGAATGATACTAACAGACGACAGACCTCAGCTGGTTCGATGGTCTCAAAAATACTGGCAAGGACGCCGAAGTGTTTGCTCCTCAATCTGACCCCAACGGTCTCATTCAATGCACAGTCTCTCGCAAGGGTGCAGCACCTAGTGGATCAAAGTTGTAGATGTTAGACAATTATGCTGATACGAATGATATACCCTTGAACTCCTTATATGCATCGTCCCGACCGTGATCGTGGGTATTGCCTCGAAAATGTCTCCAGCCACTCGATATACTATTCTTTCCATATCATACAATGCCGTTCTCATGATGATTGCTGCGGTTGCGCCTCCTTCATCTCTTGAAAAGCCGCCTGCACCACAGGATTCTGACCCACACTCGACGTCTTCTGTTCCCCCAACCGTAACAAATTCTGCTTGTACGGATGCGCCGTGCCCTCAAACATCTTCAGCCTCGCCATCCTGTCATCCCTCAGTCTATTCTTAGGCAGCATTCCCCTAACCGCTCGTCGCAGCACCTCCGCTCCTCCCCACTTCTCAAACATCTTGTCCATGGTGATTTCCTTCAGGCTGCCGGGACGGGTGGTGTGGCTGTAGTACTTCTTCTTGTATCGCTTCTTGCCGGTTGTGTGAATATCGTGACATCCAGTGGCGACCACGTAATCGCCGCAATCTGTCGATGGGTCCCAGATTGGTTTGTGCTTGCCCATCAGGACGATGGCTATTTGTGAGGCCAGGCGGCCGAGAGGTCGGGGATCGCTGCCGACATCGATGGAGTGCCACGCGCGACTGTATGCGAGGCGAGTCTTGTGCTTGTTAGAGATGTTTGTAGTTGCATAGAATACGTAGTATTACCTTGCCGACGTATTGAGACATTGTGAAAAAGCCTCACAAGCCGGGGTTTACAAAGTTGGGAGTCTTTTTTGATCTGCGATTAGCTAGCAGATATTCGCTTTCTAGCAACTATATTGGCGCAAACACGTCGATGCGGTAAGGGTCGAAGATGGCTAGTCACACGAGCCGTGGAAACTTGATGCTTCAAGTTCATCTCGAAAAGCCAAGCCAAGCGTTCTCTGCGAATCGGGAGGAGCCGTTCTCCGCCCGCCGTCGGTGATGTTCACGGCGACGTCGGGGTAAAGTCGCTTTGTAATAATGATTCCGGCAATAGAAAGCGATCGCGGATATCCAAAGATGATTGGCGCCTACAACAAACCAGTACTATTTCCTCACCTTTAATAGAAGCCTACACTATGGCTCTCGACATTCCGTCCTTTGAAACAACTTTTGCAGTACCGCTTAGTTGCGAGAGCTGCATCAAAGATGTTTCTACGTCATTATACAAGATTCCAGGTGGGCATGCTTCGACGTCTTCCGATAGTGATTGGATCTGACAGTTTAAGGCATAAGCAATGTACACGCCAATCTCTCAGAGCAGTTGATCTCAGTAGAAGGCACGGCTGCGCCATCAGCGGTGGTCGCTGCAATCCAGGACACAGGACGCGATGCGATTCTACGAGGTACCGGCAAATCAGACAGCGCGGCAGTCTGTATTCTCGAGACACATTCTTCTTCCGTACTGGACCCAGTTCGAGGCCTCATTCGCATGGTGCAGGTATCAAGCAATATGACGATCATTGACCTCACGATCCGCGGCTTGTCACCTGGTACATACTATGCCACAGTACGCGAATCCGGAGATATTTCACAAGGCGCGGAGTCGACAGGCGGCATCTGGGACCTGGTACGCGCCAAGAAGGAGTCGAGACCGGAGAGCGCAAGGGGAGTCTTTGGCACGGTCACGGTGAACAAGAGTGGTATCGGTTCAGTGTTCCTGGACAAGCCGATACAGATCTGGGAGATGATCGGACGGAGTATTGTTGTCTCAAGAAAGCAAGAAGGACCTTTCAGTAAAGACGACCCTGATACTCTGGTCGGTGTCATTGCGAGGAGCGCAGGTGTGTGGGACAATGACAAGACCGTGTGCTCATGTTCGGGAAAGACCGTATGGGAAGAGAGAAAGGAGCAAGTAGGCAAGGGAATGTTGTAGAGGACGAACGCCACGAGATCATGACAGTGCATTGCTTCAGACGCCAGACGCTTGTTGATCAAGATTCTGCCCAACATATGCTCCCAAAATGGTATCCTCTCATCGTAAAAGTTCTTGTACCCAAATCTGCCCTTGATCAGCACGCGCTTGTCAAACAGTCGCGAAGGACTTACATTCATCTTGCCCATCTCTGCCTGTTCTTTCTTGGCGACCAGTCTCGCCGCTTCGACGCACATATCCAGATCATCTTGATCACTCATGGTCACCAGATCTTTCTCTTCGTCCATCATCTTGACCTTGAAGTCGTTCACAAGGCCGAACTTGTTTCGTATCTGATCGACAAAGTCTGCAAATTTCGTGGTTGGTGGTATCATGACATACCGGGTGTCGTCTGCGTGTACCTTGACTCTGATACGTTTCATGTCCGGAAGATTCGAGTCGGGTACAGATCTTCTGAACTGTCGTCGATGAGATCTTGGAGCTACAATCTCAAAAGCCAAAGGGGCTGGCGAGTAAGAATCAGAGTTTCGATAGCCATCGTCGGTAGTATCCTCCTCTGCCTCCTCGTTGATGGACGCAGTCTTAAGTCGTAGCGATTCTGCTTGTGACTTGTTTCGTGAGTGATATGTTACAGGTTGCAACGTTTCGAGCGACTGCTGTTGTTCGTTTTCAAATTCACCGAGTTTGCGATGCAGATCTTGTTGATCTTCTTTGAGGCTGAAGCGATGGTCTGATGCTTCCGTTGGCGAATCTCGCCGCAGCTCTCGACGGTATCTTGGTCGTTCCGAGGCAGAGCGAACAGTATTCAGTCGTGGCTTGTCCAACAGATGTTCTCTTGGCTGTTCACGTGCGACTTTCTCGAAAGCTGCAGCACCTAGATGAAGAGGCTGTGGTTTCACGGCGCCTGAACGTGCTTGGGAGAATCCTGTCGGGGCCGAATTTGAGCTGTCGATTGATCTGCGTCTACTTCCTCTTGAGACTGGCCGTTCCATCTCCGGTGGCGGAGTAGGCGGGAATATTGATCGATTGATTGGTGGTTCCGATTGTTGTCGAGATCGACTAGCAAGTCCCGGTTTGACGAGATTGAGCGCGGCATACGAACCTGTTCTGCCGTCGAGAGAAAGATTTGATGCGAGTAGTCGCTGTCGAGGGTTCGTGGCGTGGTTGACATAGTCTTGCGAAGCCACTAGCCTTGCTTTGCCCAGATAGTCTTTCGTCTTGAGGTTCTTGACCTTGGCTTCATGCGGGCGATAGACTACCCCGACAGGTATTGAAAAGACGGTATAACCCTATCGTATGTAAGTTGCCTGTCAATAGGAGGCATATATGAGCTTACCTCAGCTTGTTCCCTGATTGCCTCGTCAATCACTCCGTGATCACGTACAGCTTTCTCCTTGCTCGCATAGAAAAGATCTTCCATGCCAGCCTCCTTCTGCTGAAGATAAATGTAGCACAATCCGCGGTTGAACAGTACTTCGCAAGAGTGTAACTTGAACTTTAGTCCCAGCTGCTCATAGTCAATGTAAGTGTTTCCTCGCAGATACAGTAAAGTATCGTTGAAGTTTGCCAATGCCTCTTCGAAATCGCCAAGTAGAAAATTGGAAACTCCTTGCTGAAAGTATGCAACGGCCAAATACTGATCCAGGTATACAGCACGTTGGTAGTACTCGACTGCTTTGTCATGTTCGCCCAGGGTCGCATGTATGACTCCGCAATTGAACAAGATCTTTGATGTGTCTGGTATGGTGTTAAATGCGTATAACGCAGCGTCGAACTCGTTACCATCGTAATGCGCAAGAGCCGAAACCCATGTCTCTATCTCCTAGTGATGTGAGTACGCGCAAATCGTGAATTCGATAGAATTTCACTCATACTTGTTTCAATGACATGGCGATAAGTGATTAGTAAATCTCGTAGTGGCGTGGGTTGTGCCTCGAGGGGAGATTCAACGAGGACTCGTCATGATCATAAGCACATTTGGGATGATTGTTTCTTTGAAGGCTTTCGGACATATGAAAGAAGCAATATTCAAGGACTCGGACCGCCGAGTATATGTCCCTTTGATAGATGATTGCAAGAACTCGACTCGGTCATGCAGTATGCAACAGATCATAATGGTAGAGACGAAACCTACCGTAACAAACATATACGAGAATCACGTTGTCTATAACACGATGGCAGGCCGCACGGGAAATGCCTCTCCGTAGATTGAAGACGGTCATGAGCAGGCGGTTAATGATTGGTTGTAGTGAGTTCTGCTTTTTGTTGCGGTCTAGGCCCGGCATACAATTACCGCCAATCGTATCTTTCCGTGTTGCATGCATGTTTTCTGTCCATACACTTGGCGCCCTTGGTACTCCTAAATTCCTTCGATAGTGACAATGGCGCAGGTTATTGATTTCACGTGGTTTGGGATGGAAGAATATCCAAGACGCGACATGCTCCTGTACTCCTATGGGTTGTTGAACTAAACACCGGTTGAAGCCGGGACTCTACCCGCACGTTACGCTATACCCTTTTCATAACCTCAATCGATTGTACAATCGTATTTTCTTGTCGTCACCTATATTCCAGGTTCTCTGATCTAGAACAACATCAAGATGGGTATTCCTCATTTAATGCAAAATTTACAAACATATGGAGAAAAGGTCCTATTCCAACAACAAGATGGCACAAAACTGTCAGCCCCGAGCATCATCGACGGCCCGGCACTCGCCTATCACGTTTACTACATCTGTCTAAGTCGACGAGGTGGTGCTCGCAATGCTCTAGACGCCATACCGTCTTATAAAGAGCTGGCATACGCCATTATTGCTTGGCTCGATCAGCTGGAGACGTACAGCATTGGGATGTAAGGGATCTGAAAGTCGTCAATGTAAGTCGCTGATTTCCTTTCTCAGACAAGCGATTCTTTTTGATGGTTTACTGCCCGAATCGAAGAAAGATGTGAGACTATCTCGCCTGCAAAGTTATGCAAATCAACTAGTCAATTTCAGAGCAACGCATGCTGCAGATTTTCCGCCGCGATCTCCTGATGTGTTAGTACGACCGAGAGACCTTTTGGCAACTTCACCACCAACGAGGTCGAAATCATTGAGTGCTTCACCGTTTATGGTCAGCGTGATCATCGAGTCACTGCAAAGAAGCAAATATGCGCACCTGACAACTGTAGTACCAGGGGAAGCAGATGCTTTCTGTGCAGAAGCTGCAAGACAGGGAAGGGCGACGATCTTGACAAGTGACTCGGATCTACTTGTCCACGATCTTGGGGATGAGGGAAGAGTGATTCTCTTTCGCGATTTTGAAGTGGTTCACCTTGCGAGTAAAGGTAAATGTATCAAAGCAGTGGAATATTTCCCGAATGGGATTGCAAATCGACTGGCATTACCAAACCTTGTTAAAGCAGCATATTTTATGAGTGAGGACAACCATCGTAGCTTTACTGAAGCAGTTCGACTGGCAAAGACCCAAGAACCGAGCAATCCGGAGTATCGCGGGTTCGAGCAACTATATGGAAGTCTTCCAGTACACTCGGACTTTGCAGACACATGCACTCGAAATCCAAGGAGTCCATTCTCACAAGTCTTGTCGAAATTGGATCCAAGAATATCAGAACTGGTACATCAACTGAAGCCTCTGATGGAGAGTGGGGATACCAATACTTCTCCACGACCTCTGACAATGTACTTTCCATTCATGATCGATGATCCGACAAAGACGTCGACCTGGCGATTTGGCGACGACATCAGACGGATCGGATATTCAGCTCTGCGATTAGTCGATCCAAATATTGCCAGTATCGAAGAAGTTGAGAGAAAAGGAACCCGGATAGCAGCGTCCTCGGTACCGCTTTCAAACGTCGAATCAACATTACTGGGCGCGAAAAACCTTGTCACGAAGTTGCAAGAAGCTAGTCAGATCACGTCTGGACTGTCTCCGAGTGCGGCATGGAGGTGCTTCGCAATGGAGACTGCACTCGGGTGGAGTGTTCGAAACTTGAAGCCTCTTCCAACGCAGCATGAGACTATCACGCTTACGTTGACGCCACGAACGGCTCCTTTGACCTGGAGGGCGATCCATGCAAGTGCGTCAGTACAGTCGGTGATATACTCATTACGAATAGTAGGGCAGCTGTTGGCGGTAGTAGTTGCGTTCTGCGAAGCCATGGGAAGTTCCAATGAGGAGATCAAAGACTTACGACCTCTTCTTACACTACTGGAAAGCATACCCGGTCTCGCGGAGGTATTGGAGGATTCCGACGAAAGGGATCAGACCTCGGAAGCTCAGAAGCTCGTATCTGAAATCTTCGCTCGCTACAGAGGTACTTCAGATGGCGAGACCAAGGCGAAGAAAAGACAGAAGAAGAAAGTCACAGAGGAATCCGACAAAACCAAGCAGAGTACATGGCAGAAGAGCAACCCGTATGCTGCATTGAGTTAGAATGCTCAAGAAAGTGCCTACGTCCTCTCGATGATAAGACATGATTAATACAATAGATGGAACTCCACAGCGACTGATGATGTACAAAGTCCAAACTCCGTGAATGCAACCCTTGCTCTCCCTGGTATCTTGATAAATCCAAACGCCATGCAATATACAACATTCAACAGCACCTTCCCTTCCTACTCTTATATGCAGCAATATCATCCGCTTCCTCTTCTGGGTGTGAGCTCAGTGCTCCTGCAGGCGTCTGTAGACCCAACCAGCTTCGCCTCTTATCACCATGACCGAGTCTGAAACTTCCATTGCCCGCGCCGGGTAGATCAAAGTAACTCGCTCCGTTTCTGTCAAATCCAGGCGTCATGCCCATAGTCGCTTCGATGGCCTTTTGTTTGTCTAGTCGTTGCAGATGCTGATCGACAAGTTTGCGTGTGATCACTCGAAAGACCTCATCGATTCCCTCTCCATCTTTGGCAGATACTTCGTGGCAGCAATCCCACACATTCTCGTGGTTCCAGAAGCCCGACGATCGGTTGGATTGCGGACTCATGATGTTGTTCATACTAGGATGGAGACCTTGCGCTGATGGTGGTGAACTCCTCATGGCGAGCGCAGATGAGGGTCGCGTGGGTTGCGTTGATGGTGCGGCTTCGGGATATAACTCCTGTGTGACGAAATCGATGCAGCGTTCAAAGGGTACCTCCCGTTTGCTTGGGTCTTCGGCTACGATGTCGCTCTTCGTTCCGACGATGTGGAGGATTGTCTCTTCTCCGTCGCCGCTCTTCTCCTTTAGTTCTCTCAACCAAACGCCCATTTCGTCGAAGCTGCGTTTACTCGTGATGTCATAGCATAATAGGGCGACTTGGCAGTTTCTATAATATAGCTTCGAGATGCTGCGAAATCGTTCCTGGCCTGCCGTGTCCCATATTTGCATTCGTACTATTATATCGGTCTCTTTATCAACGATTTTGGTGACCGAGAAGGAGGCGCCGACGGTAGGCTGAATCGTCGGAGGGAGAAAAGTCGAGTGGACAAATCTGTTGATCAAGGACGTCTTTCCGGCATTCTGCGAGCCTAGTAGCACGACCTTTGCCTCCAGTGAGTTCGACATCCGGGGTTGTGGTGGTGAGGTCGTGGTTTGGTCTGTGATGATCGCGGTGGACACGATAACAACGTTCAGGCGTCGGAAAAGGTACGGAGTATAAACACGGGCCTGCCAGCCGTTTCAGCGCTACCATAATTCAATATACTGCACCCCACACTGCGGGGTTTCTTTCCCACTTATTTTGATACTATAGTAGAAAAGCGCCTGAATCGCCAGAGATCCAGCAGACTGGCCATCGAGCCTGATTCAAGCGCTGGTCAACTACTACCATTGTACGTATGGATGCTGCTGCTCTGTCCAAGTTTCAACAGCTGACTGATCGTTGCAAATGTTGGTTCGTGGATGGGCAATATAAAGAGTAGTCTTGTACCTTTTGTTCCATCCGCCGACTTCGTCTCAGCTATAATAATTATAAGCAAAGCCACTCACGGCGACTGTAAATCTGGTCCTTTCAAGTTTACTGCAAAATACCCAATAATAGGTAATCAACCAACTCCTCCGATCGAAAAGGAGTTGCGACTTCCCCCGGACAAATCTGGGCTTGGCGCATCCGGGGCACGCGCAGTTGCAGATTCGTGTCACTTTAGCGATGACTTTCACTTTCACTTTCACTTAGCCGGTGCTTCTCGTTACTGTAACCCTAAATTCAACACAGATCCAATCGAGTATCTTTAACGTCGACATGTCTATACTTCTACTTCAATCACAGTAATTGACGCGATTCGCACAAAACATCATGGTGTGGTACCCGCCCTTCACCCCCGAGGACCAACTGCTCCGGCCATGTGATCCTTTACAGAACTCGGACGACTGGCCTATCTTCACCCTGAACAATGTATCTATCTTCGCACCCCTAACGCCTGATAAAGATGCGAATCTTCTTCACGCCGACGCGAACAATCCGCTTGTCATCACCGGAAAGCTCAGCAGTCTACCAGCCTCGTTGTCACATCTTCGCGTTCAGAAAACACCGTCTTCGGAACGAGGCCGAAGCGAGATGATTGCATTGCACGATGTAAGGTCTTTCGCATACGGTCAGTTTGAGAACGGTGGTGTACAGATCTGGGCGGCGGGAAAGGCTGGTTGGTTCAGCATCAACCCATCCAGGACGTACAAATCGACGTATTTCGCGATGGAGGAGGCTGTATCAATGCTTTATTTTGTCGCCGACATGTACGCGGATCCCGCCACGAAGACAACGAAAGTGGAAGAGCTTTTTGGGCTATGGGCGCAAGGGAAGAAGCTAGCTGGAACGGCAGCTATGGCTGCAGAAGCATTTTACAAGCATCGCCGATTCCTGATCGACCGTGTGATACAGGGAAAGGAAGGGTTGGTTGCGTCGAAAGTACCTCTGTTCAAACATCTGGAGCAAAGGTTCAGGAGCGACGTGGATGAGGTTCGAATAAGACTAGGAAAGAAAGTCGGTCGCGCCAACAGATCCGCGACGCCATCTAGCCAAGCGGGGACTAAGAGGAAGAGGACAGGTGCTGAACATGAAACACATGTGAGAAGTGGCAAGGTTCGAACTACCATTGCGCGAGAGACCCGTTCAACAAGATCAGCAATCGTGGAGATAGATGGACATGGCGTCAGAAAGTCTCCAAGGCGTGGTCGAAGGTCTGCTCCGGAGTCGAACGTCGGTGGATTATCTACTCCGACAAGCAAGACGACATTAGGGAATGGTTTGGAAGAGGACGACGACGACCCGGATCTTGGCAAGCAAGCAGGTAAGGGCAAATCAATCCTTCGCCCTCGGCAAAGTAAATACATTCCGAATCTCGCTGCAGCGGTAGACGACGACGCAGAAGAGCTACAACCACCATTAAGCCCCGTCCGACGTCTAGCTCTAGCTGACAATGGATCGCTCAGTAAAATCAAAGCTAGAGCCATTGCCATGCCGCAACCTCCGACAAAAGCTGGTTCGAATATTACACGTACGAACCACAATGATCGGGCCATCGCAGGCGCTGACGATGTCGATGAGGGAATCGATATGTCATTAGACCGGGCCAGTCAATCCGAAGAGGACGACAACGACAATCCAGCAGAACCCTTGATCGACGGCAAGATTCCGCTCCGTTTGCGAGACCAAGACCTGCAGCCGACGGCGACTGGTGACACATGGTTGTGTCCGCTCGATGGCTGCTTGCACAAAGTGTATGCTGCAAGAACAACAGAATCGCAGAACCTTATCAAAGAGCACTATCGATTGCATGTTACGGACGATGACGCAAATATGAGGGTGCAGCTCCTCAGGCGAATGGAAGCTCCTGGATTACCGATAAGCAGGCTGATGGACAAAATCCAGAATAGAGGGAACCAGGGCAATTTTCCTGCACCAATAAATCGGCGGTACTAAGAGTATTGAGAGTTTGGAATGGCGTTTTGGTTTGACTGATGAGGAATGTTTGATGATGATGATACCCAGATGCTTGATTGGTACCAGTAGATAGATATCATGAAGCCACCCTCGAAATGAGGAGCTCAAGCACCAATCAATGCATATTCTTGTTCCCGTTTAAGGCATTCCTTCGTTGTGTATGTCTGATGCGATTGAACATTACTGTTGTGGCTTGGGGTCCTCAGCCTCTGATTGACGAGCGTTTTCCTGAATTGTGGCTTCTAGAGTATCGAGACGTCTGGACATCTCGTCCACTATGATATTATCAGAACAGTACGCATTGAGTGCCAGCATCAACAACATACTCTTGGAAATCATGTCAGCAGATATCGCTGAGAACTTGGTTGTCAATTGATTTAGCAGGTCATCGACGACCGCGGTCAGCTCTGAAGAAGAAGCATCAGATGCCTGCATTTGTCAGTCAACATTGTAAGAACTGATAGCGAAACACGTACTAGGGCATCAACTTTCTTATTGGACGACATTGTAAGCGCTGTGTAGTAACAATACGATGATTGCTGGTCGTTGTTGATACAGAAAGGGATCGAAGTGAAGCAGATGTTTAAAGTTGCCACTAATTCGGCGGCCCGGCTTCGACATGCGGGCGGTGAAGCCCAAGCAGTAGCAAAAAATAATCGTTAGGCGCATGTTTTCTGCCATCGACCAGCGTTCCCTTCCAACCCCAATAAATTCAGTCAGCAAACATGCCGAAAGGAAAGGGTCTCAAACTGAAGGACGCGCTCGATCGCCACAAGGATGTGGATCGCCGTGCGGATCATCAGAAAAAAATCATGAAGCAGGCTGAAAAGAGGAAGCGATCACGAGCGGAGAACGAAGAAGAGAATGAAATACTACAGGATGCAGTAGCGGATGCGGCAGAGGAACTCGAGGGAAAGAATGGAAAAGCATCAAAGAGGAAGCGCTTGAGTCCAGCGGAGGGTGAAGACGACGAGGAAATCGAAGACGGAGAAGGCTGGGAAACCGACTCTGACGAGGAAGAAGCTGGTTACGATCTCTCCAGACTGGACGATAGCGAGGATGACACAGACTCTGATGACGATATCAACGCACCACAGAAGATCGCCAAAAAGGCTGTCGATGGCGATATGGACGAGGACGAAGACGAGGATGAAGATGACGACGAGGACGAGGACATTCCCCTATCAGACATCGAATCACTAGCCTCGGAGGATAAGGGAGATGTCATCCCACACCAGCGTCTCACCATCAACAACCATGCAGCCTTGTTACGAGCACACAAGTCGATCGCCTTACCGACAAGTCTCCCTTGGGCGGCTACACAATCCATAACGAGCGAGGAGCCTACTGAAATTACCGACATCGACGACGACCTCGGCAGAGAGCTGTCGTTCTACAAGCAATCGCTCGATGCTGTCAAGAAGGCCAGATCACTGCTTCAAGCCAATCGTACACCAATGTCGCGACCGGCGGACTACTTTGCGGAGATGGTCAAGAGTGATGAGCACATGGGCAAAATCAAGAAGAAGCTTGTGGACGAGGCCGCAGGCAAGAAGGCCGCAGCAGACGCACGCAGACAACGGGATTTGCGCAAGTTTGGCAAGCAAGTACAGGTCGCCAAGTTGCAAGAGCGTGACAAGGCGAAGAAGGAGACTATGGAGAAGATCACCATGCTCAAGAGGAGTAAGTCGATACTGTTGTATGAGTTATGGACATATGCTAACTGCTTTTAGAACGTGCAGGTGCCGACATCAGCAACGCCAACGAGGACGACATGTTTGATGTCGCTCTTGAGGATGCGGCCGATACTGATCGCAAAGACAAAGCTGCTCGCAAGGCCAAGGGACCTGGAAGTAAAGACGGAAAGCCAAACTTCAAGAGGCAAAAGCGTGACGAAAAGTATGGTCATGGTGGTAAGAAGAGGTTCTCGAAGAGCAACGACGCAAAGTCGAGTGCAGACACATCGAGCTTTTCCGTCAAGAAGATGAAGGGCAAAAAGCCACAGAGACCAGGCAAGAGTCGGAGAGCGAAGAACTAATAGTCTTTCGTATTAATGCACCCTTGCTTTTACAAAAAATCGCACTGTTCGTGGAAATTTCAATCTTGAATATAGATTATGGATTGATTCTTCATAGATTATTGTATCCGTCTGAATTGGCGTTTGTGTACTTGTAGTACTGGTTTCTACTTCTATAAACATTTCATCCCAGTGATGTCAGCGATTGGGGAAATTCGTGAAGCTTTCTCCAAACCTCAGTCATCGAAGCCGACTCGGCCAGACCGTTAACCACCAACTCGTTCGTATTCTATCGCGAAAATGAATACCTCTGCATCACTGGTCCAACGATCTTGGATATGTGCAAGTTGCAGAGGCACTGCTCGGAGGCTCTACAGCGCAAGCAGCAGTCCCACGAATCCACCACCGCCTCCGCCTTCCGGAGCTGCCAAACTGACGACTCGCCGCCTCATCCACCTCCAAGGACAAGATGCTCCAAAGTTCTTACAAGGACTCATTACCAACAATGTCAAGCCCGAGTCGCGCGCAGGCATCTATGCAGCATTCTTGACCGCTCAAGGAAAAGTGCTGAATGACGTATTCGTCTATCCGACTACCGGTTCATCGTGGGCGAACATGGACGACTATGGATACCTGGTCGAAGTTGATGGCGAGCAAGCGAGCCCGCTGTTAGCTCATATGAAACGCCACAAGCTGCGAGCAAAACTAGCTATTAGAATGCTGGACGAGGGAGAATTGAGTGTCTGGAGCGCATGGAAAGGGGAGGAGAAATGGACACCGCATTCTTTGACATTCGGATCAAATGGTGAGGGCAATGGTATAGAACAAGGCCTTCTGGGGCTGGTCGACACAAGAGCTACAAATATGGGTCAACGACTACTGCTCCCATCGACTTCGGACCACTCGTCGCCGCTGAAAGCCCATAAAACTTTGGAGAGCCTTGAAGAGGCACCTCTTTCGGCGTATACGATTAGGCGATATTTGCGTGGTGTACCCGAGGGACAGAAGGAAATTCCCCGCGACAATTCTTTTCCTATGAATTCCGACATTGACATCATGGACGGCATTGACTTCAAGAAGGGATGCTATCTTGGGCAGGAGCTTACGATCAGGACACATCATACCGGTGTTGTGAGAAGGAGAATACTTCCCGTCTCGCTATATCACCCCAGTGAAGGTCCCCCAGAAAGGCTTGAGTACAAATCGGATTCGAGCTTTGGTCAACTGGAACAAGATACTGATATCAAGATACTGGGCAAGCGAGGCAGACCCGGCAAATGGATCGCAGGAGTGGGTAACGTCGGCCTCGCCATGTGTAGGATTGAGATGATGACAGATTTATCTGTGAGCTCGGAGCCAACCACATTCAGTCCCGATGACAGATTTATGCTGCAATCGAGCGAGGATGGCGGTGGAGGACAGGAATGGGGCGTCAAGGCTTTCTTGCCCGACTGGCTTCGAGGCAGGATTCGGGCTCCAAAAGTACAGAAAAGAGTGGAGTAAATCTTCACAGCGCACGACGAACAATTATACATTGGACGTTTCTACGTTTATTCACTCCTCGCTCAACTTCCTGCCTCTCTGTTCTGCCAGTCCGCACCTGAACCCAGCACAATCTGGCCCCGTCTCCATTCAGCACACCTCTCTTCGCCCATCCAAGTCGGCATCGTCCCGTCGATTCCAGGCTCAACGTCCCACGCTCTTCCCCCTTCGACGTAGAGACTTGCACCATTGAGCATTTTATCAGCCATAACACCGGCAATGATCATCGCCACGTCCGCCGGCTCATTAGATGGCAATTGAGCCTTGGCCCATGCCTCTTCAACACCACTTACGAGCCGCGTCTTGGTCATCCATGGGCATATCGCGTTAGTCCGGATGCCACTCCCTGGGCCGTCCATGAGCGTCTTGCGTAAAGACCGCATGAGGCCGATCACGCCGTGTTTGGCGGTACTGTATACTGCGAGTCCAGGGGCTTCAGTGAAGCCTGCGATAGAGGAGACTAGTGTGAGGGATTTAGTAGTTGGTTTGGGAGCTAGCCATGGAGATGGAGGCACGCCGGAGGTGTCGGATATAGTATTCGGTCTCGTCTGGCTTTCAATGTCGGTATTGTCGCCCTGACGAAGATATACACTCGCTATACGGGAGAAGTAGATTAGTCCGACGAGATCGATATTCAGCACGCTCATGGCCTGGCGGGGTTCCTCCTTGACGCTTTCCAAAGTCAGCGATGGATCGGTGATATTGCCCCGCTCGCTGACACCGGCTGCTGATACGGCATGATCTACCCTCCCGCAGGCCCGATGTGCTGTCTCGAATAGGTTGAGGTTTGATTGATAGTCTGCTGCATCTGTCTGTACGAAGCAAGTATTTTGTCCCTCGACCGAGGATTTTGCTAGTTCTCGCTCAAAGGCCAATCCCTTCTCTGCCAGGACGTCTCCAAAGAAGACATGAGCACCCTGTGAGTGACATATACGGACTATTTCTGATCCAATGCCCAGTACTCCTCCTGTCAAAACAACGACTTTGTTTTTTAGGGACTCGAGAGGCGGAGGTATAAACTGGGCGGCCATGTTGAAATTATGCAATATTGGTGTCTGTCAAGATGCTAGGAGTATTCCCATAGAAGACAGGAATGAAATTGGAATCAAGGAACTGGAAACGATGAGTACTTGGGAATGATATTCCCATTACCTCGCCCCACATTGCCCCGCATCTTGGTCAACATTAAGGTTGGAATTGGAGAGGCCGATCGTTATGGTGGGTTGGAAGAACCATTGCCAGTCTGCTGTTCTGATCGATGGAACGAGATGAAGATGGTATTTTGCTTGCCGGAGAACGGGTATACCTGCTTCGACGACCTTGATGGTGAAGTAACGGATGGGAATGTCGATTGAGACGCGCTGTAGAGTGCTTGATCTGCGCAGTGACCGTTTTGATGCGCATATACTATTGCCCGTAGTCGGCATATTCTTCATATATCACAGTCGTATAGCGATGCAAGAGAGCCTAAGCCTAGTGGCCGTCATGTCCTGATCTTTGTAGCACATCGCCGTGTACAGTACTTTTATGTCCGAAGAGCGGAGTCCTTGCTTCATCCAGTTCGGAGAAGCCGCCGCAGTCGCACGCATCGCGCCGGGGTGATGAGTCGTCCCAGTCCTCTACGACATCACCTAGATCTTATGTAACGCATTCGGGACCCTCGGTTCTATACGCTGTGGTTGTGGCGCATCTGAGTACGCCTTCAATTCTATTCAGCCGAGTGTCGTTGCCAATCAGAAGTGGAGGCGCAAGTTGAGGTGACGGCTGTAATCGGGACCCGAACACTTGAATCATCTCGCACCTTCACCGAGTCGCACAGACTAGCTCTCTATACTCTTTGACTGGATAGGTCACTAATTCGTGCTACCTGGACATCACGCAGTGATCACAGCGCATGACCAGCTGCGTACCAACCAGCAAACCCTCCACTGACTGAGCCGACCTTTTGCGGTTTGCGTCGGTTGAAAGCGCTTCATTCAACATGGCCAATGTGAACGCCGGCAACGATTCTCCAGCGAATGCGCAATCTCACTCACGCACATACCAGGCCTGTATACCGTGTCGCAAGAGAAAGGTGCGATGCGATCTAGGTCCCGTCGACAATCCTCATGAACCTCCGTGCGTCCGCTGTCGGCGCGAGTCCAAAGAATGTTACTTCTCCGCCCAGAGAAGGAAGAAGCGTGCCTTGGACTCCGGCGCAGACGAAGAGCTGGATAATGAGGACTTTGAACTGCGAGGTGGGAGGAAGAGATTGAAAGGAGATGAAGAAGAGGATCACACCCAATCCGCGACAGGGTTTTCAGCATACCCAGTTGCGCCTGGTTCTGCAGCGTCGCGATCCAATCCTTTCAGACGGCCACATGCTCCTGGTGTTACTCAGCAAAGCCTGAAGGACGAGCAAGATGACGAACAGGTCAACAATCAAACTGCTGCTATCCTGCAGATTGCCGAAGTCCATGGCGGACACGATGCTTTGAACGTTCTGTTCGAAGCCGCGACTCATCTGAGGACAAATAGTACCAGTAGCACCCGACCTTCCGATCTGATGCAAGGCTACAGTCCTGCCAATCTTCCCTCTGTGACCAGCCCTCCAACCGAGCGTAGGACAATGGCTGGAGGCCGATCGCTTTATGGTATCTCGGACCCATCGACGCAACCTCAAATCGACCCAGCCATTCAGAATGCTCATGCGGGAACCTCGGCTTCTGACATGATATCTGCACTCAATGCATGGCGGCGGTTCAAATTCGTTCGAAGTGGCTGGTTTTCTGCTCAGGAAGGTGTTCAATACATCGAGTACTTTTACAACAAGCTCTCACCGCTAACGCCCATTGTCATGCCCGACTATGGCTCTCCGGGGAAGCATGCAAAGTTGCTGGCCGAGGAACCCATGCTCGTCGTCACCATACTGACTATCGCCTCGAGACACATGCCCTTGGAGGGCCCGGGATCGACATCTCGACCGGCAGCGATACACCAGACGTTGTGGATCTATCTCGAAGGAATGATCAATCGACTGGTCTGGGGTCAAGAGCAGTTCGGTCACGGTCGATCATCCCACGGCGCGCTGCGTGGTGCAGACGTCAATCCTTATACGCGCAGAGGTTTGCGAACTCTTGGTACCGTGGAAAGTCTGATGCTTCTGACCGAATGGCATCCTCGAAGCATGCACTTTCCGGGAATCGACGATGATTCGGAGCTGCTGGCCCCTGAGATATACGCTGATATCGGAACGTCGGAGACTGGCGGTAATGAGTCTGTCAAGGGTATCGGTGGACATCGCATCGACACTTGGCTGGAGCCTTGTTGGAGAAGCGATCGCATCTGCTGGATGCTCTTGTCCATGGCCATGGCCCTCGCCATGGAGGTTGGCGTCTTTGATGAAGACGTTTCCCGTCACATGTTCAAGGATCCGAACGTGTCTTTGGAAATGCGGGAGACTTACGAGAGACGTCGCGTACACGTCAAGAATCTACTACTCATCTACACTACTCAGACGAGTGGTCGTGTTGGCTTGACATCTATGCTGCCAGAGGCGTATAGCGAACCAGCTCTGAGTGCGCACTTTCATCCTTCTGAGATATCACATGGCTCGACCAAGGATCTGGTTATCCATCTCTGGCTGCGTATTGCCTCGATATCGAAAACCAGCACCAAAGACCTCTTTGGCCATCGAGATCAAACCCGAGAATTGATCAGAAGTGGTCGTTACAAGCGCTTATTACACGATCTACATCCACTTCTGGCACAATGGAAGCAAACTTTTGAGAGTGCCAAGGACATTCCTTTGCTGATGCGCCACATTTTGATCATTGAATATGAATATGCGCGCGTCTACATCAATTCCCTGGGTCTTCAAGCCGTTGTCGAGCGCTGCACTCAGAATACACCCAAGCAGACAAGCACGAACCCGGATCATGGTTCGGCGTCCAGTTCCTCCAAAGCTCCAACTACAATCACCCCTGCGACGCTCGAGCGCTGGCTGGGCGAGGACAGGTACTATGTCAAAGAAGTCGTCGACAGCTGTCAAGGTCTCCTCCGTGCGGTCGTCGAAGGCCTCCGTCCAAAAGATAATCTTCGACACGCTCCCGTAAGGACATATTTCCGTATCGTCTCAGTCGCCATAATTCTGCTCAAGACTTTTGCTCTCGGCGCCTCAGAAGACGACGTCGCAAAATCTCTGGCTCTCATGGACGGTACAGTAGAGGCACTGCGGACCAGTATTGTCGACGACGTTCACGTCGCAAGCCGCTTTGCAGACCTTCTCGATACACTTACAAAGCGCATCCGATCAAGATTCGTGCGTATGGCCAGAAATGGTGCCAACTCCTCGAATCGCGATATGAGTGACAGCCCGGTACACCAGATGTACGCTTCAGGATCGTCCTTGCAGCAGTCAAATCTGCGCAACACGCCTGCTTCATGGCAGCAGAATCAGTCTCGCAACATGGCTATGCAGCAAGATGTATCTCAAAACGACCTGCCTTCCTCCCATCCACTATCGGGAATCTCGCAGCAGGCGTACGACTACAACGATAGCAACGTTCCGTACACCCTCATGCCGCCTCCAACGAATCCTCCTTCTCCCGGTCTCGGTCATGCGACAATGGCGAATGGTGGATATGGATCTTATGGACAGACGGGTGACGGAGGCTACGATGATGGTACCGACTGGCTTGCTCTGCCGCTCGACCCTATCATTGCCAGCGTCGGTGGAAATGTCAGGCAGACAGGCTATGGCCCTGAGGTCAATGGCTACGATATGCTGGAATTGTTACTGGGTACGAGCTATGATCCTGGTCACCAATGAGTCGCAGATGGAAATGTGCATACGTACCTTAAAAACAGTGGATCGATAGTTGTGATGCGAATTTCTTAGTTAGTTCTATACCCATCTTGCAGGCCGAGCCACTGAATAAAGAAACGCGATCACGATTGAGTCAGTTTGATCGAAACCACGCCCCGTGTCATTTGCATTGTTATCTTCGATTCGAGCAACAGCACAGAACACGCACATGACCAGCAGGAGAACCAGAGGGAACAGTAGAAAGAGAAATTAGAAAGCGGTGATTCATGCAGCCTTTCTCGAAAAGATGCAAATATACTGTACAAGCTCCTCTGCCGAATCCACCCATCGACCCTCTCATCACCTCCATCTCTTCACCTCCCCCTCATCATATTCCTACACTTCCCTTTCGCATCTACAACGCAGCCCGACCCTGCTCCCCAGCACCACCGCCCTGGCTCTGCGTCAACATCTCATTAGCACTCTGCTGCATCTTCATCTCGCGCTCCATCTCCGCCATCTGCTGCTCCTCAGCAAACGCCAGCGCCCACGGCACGCCCAGCAACAATGCCGAAGTGGACACGACCCACAGCGTCTTGCCGCCAAACGACAGGCCCGTCGACGCCCAGCTGCTCGTCGTGTCCCAGGCCGATGACAGTGCTCGGCGCTGCTTTGGGGGGACCATGTCTTTCAGTGCGACGAGGCGCTCGTAGATGGTCTCGGATGGCGCGTCGTCGGAGGTGTCGGACGAGGCGACGGATTCTGAGCGTATTAGTTGGGTTGTTGCTGAGTGCTATCGCTACAAAAAGTACCGTCATCTGTGTCCCAGTCCTCCTCGCCCTCCATGGGCTGTTCCTTGGTGAATTCCTCGTCGAGGACCTCTTCTAATTTGACCATTTTGGCGGTATAAAGGTGTGGTGTTTGGAATTTGTCTGGCTAGATATGGCGCGAACGATTCAATTGTCGCGCCTTGTGTCGTGATAAAGGTAGTGGTCTCGTGATGTGATGTGTGAATGTGTTCGCTGTCACGGCTGGATGATGCTCTGTACAAAATCCTGAAGCTTCGGCATGCGCCAAGACTCTGACGTCGGGGAAGTCTTGCCGACGCCAGGCTACTACTCACTGCTCTATATTTGAAGCACGTGCTGCATCAACATATATATTATACGACTAGAACTTTCAAAGCCATGTTGTATTCTTTTGGCATATGGTTGATTCGTTACTAACTATTACAATAATCGTTTCACTTTGCTGTCTTCGCAAGTCCGTTCAAATAATCAAGCAAGAAACCCTTGGCCTCGACAGGCGTACCCGGACTTCTCATACCATCTGATCCGATGGCCGAGGCGAAACTAGTAGTTGAAAATTGTCGGGACTTCATAGACTCGGCAGATGGCGTTCCAGTTGCTGAGGGTGGTGGACGATGGACCTGAACGTTTGGATGGTTCCAGGACTGTACTGACGGAGGACTACTTACGATCGCCTCCCTGGCCTGACGTGGTGTTGGTATCTTGTTGCCGTTAGAGTATAACTCTGCAGCGTGGTTGTCTGGAATCGCTGGTGAAGAAGCTGGTTGAGATACCGGCTGGCTAATGGCAGGACTGGGAGCCTGAGACTTGGCAAAAAGTGCGAGTAGACTATTCTTCTGTTCTTGCATTGCATCACCTGGCGCCGAGGCAGGCATTTGTCCGGGAGCTTGATTCTCCTCTGCTTTGGGTCTTTTGAGAAGTTGCGGCTGGAACGACTGGTTGCTCGGCGCTTTCGACGCACCAGCTACTGGCGATACCGGCTCTCTAGTCGCACTGGCTTTTGGCGACTCTGCAGGTCGTGAGCCTGGCCGCTGGAGGATTCTGACTGGCGCTTGTGAAATGGTAGGCTCGGGTTTGCCTCTCGAAACTGGCCGGGACGGAGAAGAGGTGGGGGCTGCAGCAATCTGTTCAGAAACCCTTCTGGCCTGGGAAGATGCAGGTCTCTGTAAGATCTTGATCGGTGGTTGTGATGGGATACTCGAGACATCAACCTGTGATTGCTGTTGTTCAGCCACTGAAGCACTCGGAATAGGTTTAGCAGCAAAGCCGCTGAGAGTCGGAAAGTTGGTGTCATCTAGTTGCGGCATTGGTGGTGCACGTTCTTCCAATTTCATCTTTGGCAGAGTCCTTGTGATCATGTTGAGAGCGGACGATTTTCTTCGCGTCGGCGACGGCATTGGTGGTCGTGCTGCTGATTGGGTCAGCAAGTCTTGTCCAGGAGCGGTGCCCGGTTGCTGAATGCTTGTCTGCTCTTGTGGCATTGCTGGAGCTTGTTGGGCTTGCGATAACGCATGTGGTTTCTTGAACATTTCAAGCAGAGAGTTCTGATGCAGCGACCGCGACTGCTGTGGAAGCTCTAGCGGACTAGCCAGAGGCTGGGTGTCACTCAAACCAGCCTGTGAGTGCTGATTCGAAGGTCTGAAAGCGTTCAATAGATTGGCGGCATGGGGAGTCAAACTTGGGGGAGGTGGCAATTGTGAAGCGCGAGGAGGCGCAGGAGCCTGAGCAAGTGCGCCGTGTGGTCCCTGCGGCGCAAACATTTGTGGAGGGAGCTGAGGTTGTTGATGGATTGGAGGATGCATGTGCGGCGGACCATTGTGTGCCATCGGGCCTGCAGCTTCTTGAAGACTTTGCGATGCTTGCAAAGCACTCATTCCATGGCCGTCGAACGATGCTTGGGGACCGCTTAAACCAGGGCCTCTCCGGATGGTCTGATCATGTGATGCCTGAGGCGATGCATACGGGAACTGAGGAGGAGGCTGTCTTCTGACTTCGGTAGACTCTCTGGCATGATGATAGTGAGGGCTTTGCGGAGGCTCTTGTGGCCATGATGTGATTTGGTCGAGAGGCGTATGCGGTATGATTCTCTGCTGCTGTGGTAGCTCTAATGACATTGGTGGAGCGCCACGCAGCATTGCGAGTAGATTTCCCGCTCGGTGTTGATCTGCAGCAGAAGCAGGAATAGCGGGTGCCATGGGTTGCGACCCTACATTGAGGAGCCGCCTAAGCTCGGCACCAGGATCGATCATGTTTGAAGAGTTGACCGGAGGAACTGCCTGCTCCTGTATCGGCTCTTCGTGCGCATCAGATGCGTATTGTGTTTCCACTCTCCGCTGTTGATTAATCCATTTCCTTAGTGGTCCGAGAAAAGGCGCGACCATGTAAAACTTGGCGGTGCCACCCTCTTGACCATAAGCTTGTTGCCCGTAGGCTGCGCCTTGAGCTGCTTGCTTGTTCTTCTTGAAGGTCGGAAGATCGGAAAACTTGTACCATTGAATCTTGCTAATCTCCTTGCGAGTTTTGGGTGCGAACTCGGTGTCCTCTGGGACGCCTCGAATCACAAACAGCTTCATGTGCTGCTCGCGCATCGTTACTTCGATTGATTTGATCGACTCTGGATCTTTCGCAAGCCCGGCCTTTGCAATATCATATCCCGTTTCTTCGTCGACTTCTCTGATAGCACAGACCAAATCGTCTTCGTCCTTGTTGATCTTGCCTCTTGGGAAGCTCCAACTGGCTCCCTTCTTCCAGCCTTTGACCAGGAGAACCTTGTCCATGTCCTGGTTCAGGATGATAGCTCCTCTGACGGGAACTCTCGTCTTGTACCCCAGAAACTCTTGGTATGCAGCTTGATGTAATTCATTCGAAAACTGAGACGTCAACGGACAATGCTCGAGGATGCGCATAGAGAAATCTTTCAAATTTAGGGACGGCAACGTAGGGTCGATTGGTCGTATGAAATCCTCGTAAAACCATTGTGCTTCCTCGATTTGGAAACATATTCTCGGTATGTCTTCAAGCTCCTCGCTTGGTAGGTTGATGATGAAGCGCACGCAGAGGTCGTCTAACCAATCAGCCAGCTGCATCTTTTGATCTGCCATTATATTGCTGGTCCTGAAGCATGTCCGACGGTACGATGAATGAAGGATGGGGCCCTCCTGAGCCGGCGACTCTCAGTCCAGTCGAACGAAAGTCGCGTTATTTGTGATTGACAGGCGCTTTCACTAGAATTCAAGTAGAAAGATGATCTCGAAAGAATGTGACTGGAGATCTAAGTGATCTGTTGTTTTAGGTTGGATGTTTTGGAGTAGATGAGACTAGAGCAGGCACGGGATGCAGTTCAGACTGCGTTTGCGGATGCGACGTCACGCGAACAATGCGGGAGTCGTGCTGCAAGTCTCTCGAACCTGCGCATGTGTATTCCATTCCGTGTGCACACTCGCTATCTTTTTGATCTCACTCACGGTCTACTCGGTATTCAGAGACCCTTCAAACAAAACACTCGGCCCGCTGAAGGCAGCTTATATCCCTCGAATATACGAAATGCCGTCAGACGATCTGCTAGATCACGCGAACTCTTCGCAGGATTTCTATGCGCTATTGGGCGTAAATTTCGAAACAAGCGAGTCTGATATCCGTCGCGCATACAGGAAGACGGCCCTTAAGTACCATCCTGATAAAGTTGGCGATAACCCAGCCGCTCTCGAGAAATTTCATATCCTGCAAATCGCCTACGATGTACTCTCGGACCCCACAGCGAAGGGAATTTATGACAATGCTCGAAGAGCTAGAATAGAGAAAGAAGAGCGGGAGTCGGCGTTTGAGGGTAGGAGACGGCAGATGAAAGACGATCTTGAACGGAGAGAGAGTGGATTCTTCAAAAGAAAGCGGGAAGAAGACGATGCAGAAGAGGCGCTGGAGCGGGAGATCAAGCGATTGGCCGAAGATGGTGCGCGGCGGAGGCGAGAGCGCGAAGAAAGGCTTAATCGGGAGACCTTGGAAGAAGAGGAGAGACGAGATCAAGAACGAAGAGGAGAAGCGACGGCAGCATCTGAAGAAACATCAAAGGGCGGTACTGAAGTTCCGGACATTGATCGATCGGTCAAAGTCAGATGGTTAAGGAACGGCGACACCCAGTACGATGAGGACGCGCTCAATCGGCTTTTCGCGCAATTCGGAACGATCATCAAGGTGTTCATGCTGAAAGAAAAGAGAAAGCGACTCGACGGGCACAAAGAAAAGGTCAATGTTGCGACTGCGGTCGTGGTCTTTTCTTCCGTGGTTGGTGCTCATGCCGCTATTGAAGGCAAGAAACGAGAAAACCTCCATGCGTTCGACTCGATATACTGGGCAAACGATGCAGAGCCTGAGTTTCTCAAGAAAGTACATGCCAGGTCACCAACGTCAGAACCAAATACACCGGGTACTACGCCGGCACCTCATAAACCAAAGCAACGATTCAGTATTCCGGACGAGAGCCCATCGACGCCTTTGAAGGGTATCAGAAAGGTGCCCTCGTTTGCGAATTTCTCGGCCGCTAGCACGCCTCGTGGTGCTGGCACCGGCACCGGGAATGGCACTGGCACACCGAGCCATGAGGAACTGACCATGATACGACTGAAGAATGCCGATAGACGACGTCAAGAAGAGAAGAGACAGCTGGAAGAGCAGATTCGAAAGGAAGAGCAAGCCTAGCTCTAATGCCGCCAATTCTATACAAACAATAGTATGCTGTGTAATACGGCAGGAGCATCTGCTAATGAATATCATAGCTTGATACTAATTTCTTTCAGGCACGTGGCTATCGGTTGCTCGATGTGCAGTCAGACGGTTGCATTGATCATAATCATAACTTACTTTCTACCTTGTGACCTTTTGGTAAGAGCCTTTCCAGTCCAATCTTAAGATCAGACATCATACCATCTTTTCCTGGCTTCCTCGTCTGGCTGTCGACAAAAACGTGGACAAACTCGCCCACAGCCTTTACTTCTTCGCTCCCTTGCTCAAATACTCCAATCTCATGCGTTACAGAGCTTTTGCCCAGTTTCTTCACACGAAGACAAAGGTCCAAGACAGAGGGGAAACCGACTGGGGCAAAGTAGTCGCAATGAGAATGTACTACAAGGCCAATCTGTGACGAGGTAGGTGGACGTAGACCGCAGTGCTGGATCAGGTAGGAGTTCACTACGCTGTCGAATCTACCAAACATCTGAGTATAAAGATCTGATGAGATGTAGTAGAATCATATGATCTTACAAGAAGTAGTAGATGCTGTTGTTCATGTGATCGTACATGTCATTGTCGCTCCTGCACCGAGTCAGCATGTTTCACCACGTCCGCTTGAAGATAGACGAGAGCATTTGAAAAATGCAATGTACTGGAATCATGTCAGGGAACGCAGTCTCGCGTGCCTTGATCGCAAATTACATACCATCTTGTGCGGTATTCTAATTGAAATCCATAATCGCTTCGCCTCCTCGACTTCAACTCCGCTTGCGACATCTTTTGCCGCCTTGTTTTCAGGAGACGTATACGTGTCAGATATAGGCGGATGTATCGGTAGACAGTCCACAATCACGTTCAAGTTACGTCCAAGTTTCCGTTCTCGCGAGACGTCTTCTTTGATAGATGTCAAAACATGGACTGCATCCTCATTCAACCTCGGCACCGAACGGCCGTCCCAAAAGGGTCACAGTCTGGGGAAAGCTCCCGTCTACGAAATTCACGCGACGTCAACTCTCTACAATCACAATCGCAACATAATTTACGTGGTCACTCCCTATTGCCTTCCAAACGCCCTCTTTCAATTCGTCACCCTTCCAAATTAGCAATTGGCCTATCATGTCGGAGAAAACTCCCCGCCCACAGTCACCAGCAGTGATCTACTTCCTGATCCTTTACAACAGCGTCTCAGCAATCCTCTGGTCAGCGGTCCTGGGTCGCGTCGTTCTGATCGCGGCAATTCACAGCTATGGTCGCGTCTTTCTTGGTGTGAGCGAATATGCCAAGTGGACACAGACGCTCGCGATATTGGAGGTTGTGTTTAGTCTTACTGGTACGTTGATATATCAAAGAGCAAGGACAGACGGGAAATATAGCAGACATTCTGGCGGAACGCGCGATTGGAATGCTGGAAGTCTTTGCTGGACGAGTACTGACGAGGACAGGCTTGGTCAGGGCACCCCTTATGACGACCTTGATGCAAGTCGCGTCGCGCCTTTTGCTGGTTTGGGGCATTGTGAACAACTTTCCTGCATACACTGTATCGAGTATCGCCTACAGCACCATGTTGATCGCGTGGAGCGTGACTGAAGTCATTCGGTACTCGTTTTTCGCTATGAACTTGTGGACCGAAGGAGATGTGCCCTCTGCACTTCAATGGCTAAGGTTTGTTTTCTTGTATCTGAGATGCGTGCATAGTTCGACAAGACTGACAAGTGCAGGTACAACACCTTTTTCATTCTGTACCCTCTGGGAATCTCGAGCGAGTGCTGGCTTATCTATCTGGCTACCGAGCCCGCTAAGAGAGTCCATCCAGTATTCGAGTGGGTACTGAAGGCTATCCTCGGAGTCTACGTTCCAGGTACGTGTGCCCCGACAAGCGCAAAATTGACCGTTATGCTGACAATTAAATCCAGGCTCCTACATCTTGTTCACACACATGATGGCGCAGAGGCGAAAGGTCATGAGGGGCAAGGCGGCTGAGAAGATTCAATAGATGATGTTGGTCGTGGTTTCGAGATACGTTCGTCTGTGTCAATATGTATCAAAATCATATCTGCAAAGACAGATCAACAGGCTTGCCATCGGCCTCGCCACTCTTGAACATCGCTTCCATCTGTAATGTGTTAGCTACGTGTCACAACATTCCGTTAAAATACCACTTACCACTTCAAGGTCGGCCAATGCTTCTTCAGGGCTTTGCATGGCATCCCATTTGCCCGACTCGAGGCTATCAGCCCACACCTTGACCTCCTCGATAACTCCGTTTCCATCGTCGCACTCCTCGACATCCTCCTTGTCTCCCTTCTTCACAGTGACTTTACCCCTGTCGACCTCGACCGTACCTTTTTCACACGCAACAGTCCACTCTGCGCCCTGGAATGTCGTTCCGAAACTGATAGCGACAGTACCACTGGCTCCGTTCCTGAGCTTGACACCAGCATTTACAGTATCGATCGGCGGGAGATGTTCCTGCAACTGCGCCGTGAAAGCACTGACTTTGGCCATGCGCCCCTCGCTACCAAGCATCATTCTGATACCTGCAACAAAGTGCACTCCACCATCGAGCAAGAATCCACCCTGGTGCTCTGGCTTCTCGCGCCACGAGGTAGAGATGTACTTTCCACCCGGCTCTACCAAGGCGCAGAGTCGCAATCGGAAACCAAGGACGCGGCCTAGCTCGGTGACCTTTTTGGCGCCGATCTTGAAGCGGGTCAGGTAGCGGAACTGCTCTGCGATGCTGAAGTTTATTTTCTTCGTGTCGATGTTCGAGTGGTACCATCTGATCAGTTCTTGTGCGGTGGCGATGTCTTTGGCGATTGGTTTCTCAGCTAGTACGTGCTTACCGGCTGACAGACATTGCTTAATGTAGTCTGGCTGCGAGGTGATGGGGAGAGCGATGATGACTGCAGAGATGTCGTCACGTTTGAGGAGGTCTGGGAGCTGCCTTCCAGAGGATGAGTCGGTAGAGTAGAGATCGACGTTGCTGAGCGAGGCGGATTGGACCAGCGATTCGGCGGTCTTTAGCGAGCGGGAGAAGATGGCCTTGAGATTGAGGTTTGAAGCTGCTTGGATTGCGGGCTGAGAAGATCAGTGACTGTATTCTCGATGAGCTTTTGTAGATAACTGTTACCAAGTGCGCTTCACGAATGAAGATGCCTGTAGACGATTAGCTTTGTCCATGAGATGTATACTTTGAACGAAGTCGCTGACTGACCACTTCCTATGACTGCAACACCGATGCCCATGTTTGATTCTAATTATCTTCTGCTCGAGAACACGAAGATGCTTTCACGATAGATGGACACTGAAGCCTATATTTTATGTCTTCTTTTAGCCAAAAGCCGAACGTAGAGCTGGAGTGGGATTGAGTGCTAGGCCGGGTGTTTAACAACATGGCCAAAGGATGCGGGGGCCATCATCACCAACGAGTCATCCAACTGCGGGGCAGATCGCTCCGAACACAACTTGGAAAGAGTGTGATTAATGTTGGTCTTAAAACAATAGTAGGGTTTGCCATGATCTCTGAAGCACTAACGTGATTGGTGTGCACGTGTATATTGTATAATCATGGAGTTATGTACACTTGTAAATGATCAGGCACTTCTATTGGCAATAACAAATTATTACAGGAGGGCCGAAGTAATGGGATCGATCGAGCGCGTTGTGGATGGCTCCAATGCACGGAGACATAGATATTTGGTACCCCACGGTTGTCTTCAACAAGCTACTGAGCTTGGCCTAATCCTAATGACGCTTTAGCTCACTTGGGAGAGCGCCAGACTGAAGTTCAACTTCGGTCGCCTTGTCTGTGACAGTCTATCTGGAGGTACTGTGTTCGATCCACAGAAGCGTCAATTTATTTTGCAACTTTTGCGACATCGCATTCATTATCTGTCTTGCTCGATGCTTGCACGGAACCAATGCTTGGTTGACTGCATATCTTTTTGCGTGGGAATGTGGCTGCTCTGCCTTCTGAATGATTGGTGTTATGTATACTTGCGACCTCTTCTGAGTTTCTGACGCATGCGATCAATCATGAACGATTGAAAACCGATGTTGAGTTCTCATTCCTTGCGCGAACACTTAAAGGTCTCGTATTGCATCTTGATCGTTCTTCATGAAAGTGTTTCTCTATCTCGTATTGGTTTGTGTCCGTTCGTGAGTTCGATATGCTGCTATGAACATGACCAGATCATAAGCAAGATTAAACCCTTAGCTCCGTCTGATAATGCTATGATTTCTATATGATTGTTGACCAAAACTAGATACACGACACATTTCATGTGACCAGCAACAAGGAACAATTGATAGAACATGCTTGTCTTCCTTTGCTTTTGCTTCGAGTTCGCCGGCAAGGTCTGGGCTCGACACTGGAATGCAAAGTGCCAAGACGTGCGACGTCCGAAGTCTGGCGTTGCGTAACCAAAAAATCATCACCCGCAATACCAAATTTCTCAACAAAACGTCAATCAATATATTTATTCAGAGCCTCGGCTTTTGGTTATTAAGGCGTTGTGACGGAGTGGTTAACGTGTTTGACTCGAACTACTCTCCTTTAGGAGATTCAGAAACGATATCAAATTCCTTCGGGAGCGCATGTTCGAATCATGCCAACGTCGT
>Ga0058704_10000149_pt1 | contig 37977 bp, 31 predicted proteins | sample AgamicMgSfe_FD_71363 | JGI IMG/M metagenome (GOLD analysis project Ga0058704, IMG submission 71363) | Agave microbial communities from Guanajuato, Mexico - Mg.Sf.e | ecosystem: Host-associated > Plants > Phyllosphere > Phylloplane/Leaf | place: Guanajuato, Mexico | collected 2012-05-30
GGTTGAAGATGGCCATGTCGGCGTCGAGGTAGCAGACGGCGTCGTAGTCGACGCAGTCGAACACGCGCAGTTTCGTCCAGGTGTCCGTGAAGCGCTCGGCGATCAGGTGGACTCGGACGTTCTCGCGCGGCAGCAGGGCATCGCAGGGCCGGAGGATGAGGTTGAGTTTTTCCTTCTCGAGCTCGAGCGCGCGGGTGGCGCCTGCTTGCAGGTTCTTGGTGTAGTATACGATGAGTGGGTAGGCGGAGCCTTGCTTCCTGAGCGTGTCGGCTAGGATGATCACGCCTGCCAGGTAGGAAGCTCGGGTGATGAGTGTTGTGTAGGCGAAGTTATGCTTTGATGTCGACATCTTCGCGACGGCTTTCCTGGCGAACGGTACACTGGAAGATGTATCTGATTTCGTCAAAAGTAGAGGTATCACGAGGTTTGTAGGAAGTCACAAAAATCCGAAGTCGAGCTCACGATGACGTGCTGCACGAGCTCCAACACAACTTCAGGTCTCTTCTTCCTACACCCACCCATATCACACGTTGGTACATCGAAGGTTTGCCAGAACTCATCACGAGATTGTTATACGATCAGCAAACGATAGCACGAAGTTGGACAGGCATGGCGAACAGTCATTCGCAGCGTACGCAAACATGGCAGCAACATCACTGCCACAACGATCACTGTGGGTATGTAGATAGGTCGTTTTGTGACCTCTCCACCGCCCCAGAAACGTCGACGACGATGGTGGCGAGACCTGTTTGTTCGCCCGCTTGCTCGACGAACAGATCTTGGAAGTAGAGCATCCATCGCAGTTACTGTCGCTCGCCGGTACAAAAAGGCCACGACGCCTTGCGCATCATACCGTGGCTCACTGTCGTGAATGTTGCATTGGCATGGTACCGACACTGTATATAACTTGAGTGGAAACCCACCTTGTCATGGTTTTCCTATCAACCTTCTTCACACACAGTGCACCAGAATCCACTGCTCTACACTGTCCATCACACTCTATCTCTTTTTCCTTCACATCTCTGGATATACCTTTCTACGAAGAGGAAGATCCACCCTATACAACTACCCGACTCCACCATGCCTCCACCATTCGGCCCTATGGGTCCAAACATCATGGCCATGACGTCCAGCGAATTCCATGACATGGAGGACATGCTCGACATGATGAATATGATGGACGACATGCAAGACCCGAGGATGGCGACGATGATGGGAGGTGGTGGTGGTCCAATGATGGACCCAAGAATGATGGGGATGCGCGGGATGCCACCACCCAGCATGCCAGACCCAATGATGGCGATGATGCGAGGTGGCGGCGGTCCGATGATGGACCCAAGGATGATGGGAATGAGCGGGATGCCACCTCCAAGTATGCGGGACCCAATGATGGCGAGGTGGGGTGGTGGAGGAGGTCTCCCGATGCGCGGCATGCGAGATCCCATGACCGCCATGATGGGACCTGGACGTAATCCGATGCACGCCGTGCGAGATCCTATGGCCGCCATGATGGGACCTGGGCCTGGTTCAATGGGCCGGCCGATGCGAGACCCAATGGCTGCTATGATGGGTGGCGGACCAGGACCAGGACCAGGACCGATGGATCCCCGAGACTCCATGAGCATGCGAGATCCCATGGGCGCGCGAGATCCCCTTGCCATGATGGGGAACGTCCCCCGCCCTCCGATGTCTGGAGGCCCAAGAGGTCCTATGACGGATCCACGGATGGCAATGGATATGAGAGGCGGCATGCCACCAGACCCCATGGCCGCCATGATGTCCAACGGCAATCCAAACCCCATGACGGACCCACGCATGGCCGCGAGCGTCAACGGCATCCCGGGTATGTCCGACCGAACCGGCCGCCCGGGAAGACCGTTCCGCTGATCGGTTATGAACGGATCAGATGCCGACTTCCCTGCTCCCAAGGATGGTGGAGGGATGGGAATGTCGGGTTACGTGCCTGTGCCATCGAAACCAATAGCGCCTTCTGGGAAGAAGGGAAAGGTCAGAGGGTGGATGAGACCGGTGGCGAAGAAGCATGGCCGCTGAAAGCAGGCTGGAAATGAGATTGAATGGGTCATTGGGAAGATGCGAGAAGATGAGCTTTACAGCTTTAGAGCTTTGGAGATAGCGGGAAAGGGATGCTTTGCTTGCATAGTACGGAGGTCTTCCGTAAACATTAGAGATCGCAGTACTAGATCCACTTGAACCCCAGTCTCATCAAGCAGCAGCGGCAACAGCCTGCTGCACTTCAACGCGCTCCCTCTCCAACACATCCTCCAGCACGCCCAGCGCACCCTGACCGGCCTTCATATCCTGCACGACCTCCTCCAAACCGAGCTGCTCATCCGTCCACAACGGTTCCACAACACGAACATCCTTCTCACCCACGCCGATGAACCCACCTTCGCGAGCCCAATCCGAAGTCCGCTTGATGCCGAGCTCGGTCCACACGCTATCCAGCGCCTGGCAGAGGTGGTCGCGGAACTCCTTGGTGTGACCGGGCGTGGGCGTGATGCGCAGGCGCTCTTGGCCGACGGGCACGGTGGGGTAGTTAATGGCTTGGACGTAGATCTGGTGTTTCTCCAGCAGCATATCGGAGGCTTGCTTGGCGACTTCAGCGTTGCCGACCAGCACGGGGATGATGTGGGATGGGTTCGGCATGACGGGGATGTCGAGGGCGTTCAGCCTCTGCTTCGCGGCGCGGGTGTGCAGCTGCTGCAGACGGCGGTCACCTTTGTAACTCATTTGGTATTCGATCGCGGTCTGCGCGCCGGCCATGGTCGCGGGCGGGAGAGAGGTGGTGAAGATGAAGCCCGGGGCCAAGGAACGGATGGTGTCGACCATCTTCGCCGAGCCCGCGATGTAGCCGCCCACGCACCCGTACGCTTTGCCCAGTGTGCCCGTGATGATGTCGATGCGGTCCATGACGGTGCCCTTGGTATCCGCACCGTTGGCGTAAACGTCGTAATCCAAATGCTCTGCCACGCCCGCGCCATTTGGCCCGTACATGCCGACAGCGTGTACTTCGTCCAAGAAGGTGATTGCGCCGTACTTGTCCGCCAAATCGCAAATCTCTTCGATCGGGCCGATACTGCCGCACATGCTGTAGACGCTCTCGAACGCAATGATCTTCGGCACGTCAGGCGGCAAGCTCGCGAGCTTGCTCTCCAGGTCCGCAATGTCGTTGTGTTTAAACACCATCTTCTTCGCACCAGAGTGACGTATCCCTTGGATCATGGAAGCGTGATTCATGCTGTCGCTCAGAATGACGCAGTCTGGCAATTTGCTCCCGAGAGTCGCGAGCGTGGCATCATTCGCCACATAGCACGACGAGAAAACCAACGCGGCCTCCTTGGCGTGCAACTTCGCGACTGTAGTCTCCAAACCCACGGCATGCTGGTTGTGGCCGGAGATGTTCCTCGTACCACCCGCCCCCGCTCCGTACTTGTCGAGCGTCTCATGCATCCTGTTCAGCACGTGCTGGTTCCGGCCCATTCCCAGGTAATCGTTCGAACACCACACGGTCACGCGCTCTTCCGGAGCAGACATGTGCGCGCGGGGAAACTCCTGCGCGAGGCGATTGATGTTGTTGAAGTAGCGGTAGCTCTTGTCCTTGTGTTTCTTGTCCAATTCGTTTCCGTAGAAACTATTGTAATCGAACTTGGTGGTCGCTGGTGGCGCGGGCGCAGCTCCATGAGAAGGATTCCTCGCGGCATCGGCGGACTTGGCCATTGGCGGAGAAAAGGGGGCGTGGTCGCGCCTCACGTTCGACATCTCGCCGACCTGCGCTTCCTTGGGAGTGGTGGTGTGCAATTTTGCTCGGGGCACCTTGGCGTGGTATGCTCTGGTCCCGCCAAAAGCGCCAGCGAGGGCGGAATTGCCACTGCGCGAACCCTGCACGGCGAGCGCTTTACCCATGACAGGGCAGCGGCGGGCGATGATTTGCAGGTTCGACATGGCGCCGCCGCCGGGAGCGGCGTGCTGGACGTTGGTGCTGGTGGAGAGGGAGCGGAGGGTGGCGGGCGAAGTCTTGTTTAGAAATGGGCACATGGCACGACTTTGGCGCAAGAGGGCCTCCATGGTGGCGAGTGGCCTGGAGGTAATATCGATAGTGATCAAGGAAGACCTGGGGATATTGTCGGAGTAGAAGGAGTAAAAGAGAGAGAGAGGGAGAAGGGAAGGGAGAAGTAAAAGGGCTGCGGTGGTTTCAGTGATGATGCTTATGTGGGACGGAAATCCGAGCGATTCTCAGCCTAGAATCTCATGTCATCTCCAATCCCGCTGCACGTGATTGGTCCAGATGTGTTCTTCCCAACTAAGTACATACCTATAGTCAGCAACCGAAACTCCGAGGGGTCAATCTGACCTTCATCCTATTCCTAGGTAACTTCCACCGCCAACCGCCAACAAAGGCTGATAGAGATGCCGAGGCGAACCCCAAAAATCCGCAGCGATCTCTCCATGTTCGGCGTGAGTTTAGCAACGAATGTTAGGGTCGTGGCTAGGCCAAAGCATGCTCTACACTCGCTCTAAACGAGACTTACTCTGAGGGGGAACCCAGCAGCACGATGGCGGACAGAACTTGAGGGCGCGAAGTTGGAACAACAGGCATTTCTTGCTCATCTCGACAACATGGCGCTACGTTAAAAGGCGGGCAGAGCAGATCGACAGGCAGTACCTCAAATCTGATGAGCCCATTGCCTCGCAAGACTTTGCCTTAAAGAACCTAAGCATACAATTCCAACGACGCCACCGCTATGCCTACAGTCGCTCGAATCTACTTGATGATGAATCAATGGTCATTCTCCCCCGCAATCCTAGTATAACCTGACAGGAAACTCGGGCGGCCCTCCCGTGATGCAATCCTATCGCCCACTCCGTCTCCTCTTCGACTCGTCAACAAAGGGCCCTCCTCCTGCTTCTTCATGCCTCCGCTTCCTACCATCCGACGACGCCGACGCCATCTCCTCCCTGGACAGCGGGCCCCTCCCGCCGTTTCCAACCCTCTCATCCTCCCGCCTCGGCCCCCGGAAATCCTCTCCTCTCCCGCTGCTCCGTCCCCCACGTCTGCTCTCCTCCGGCCCATGCCTGGCCGATCCGCGATTGTAGTCCCGGGGTGGACCACCGGGCCCGAACGATCCGAGCATATCCGGTGGCATCTGACGTTGTCCTTCATCACCACGTGCTCCTCTCGCACCATGCCGCTCACGTTGAGAGCCATCGCGACTTTCCCGGTCCTCTCGGGGTCGGCGGTCCTCGCGAGGCGGTCCACGCTTATCTCTGCTCTCCTCGACCCCAAACTGCGGTGGGCGACGCAACTGCTCATCATCCGGCCGATGTTCGTGGCCGGGGTGACCGCCGACACGGAATCGCTCACTTCGCTCATCTTCACGACGCCTTGCCCGGTCGTCTCCGCGCGCGTCCGGGCCGTCATTCCTCTGGAACAGATCGGCTCTAGGCTCCGTCCGGGATTCGGGCCTACTCGGCGGTCCGTCATTGCGCCGTACTGGTGCCGGTGGCTCCATGGGCGAAGCGATAGCTTGGACGGGTGGCGGAGCGGCGACAGAAGCCATGGAATAGCTATTTTGCCGATGCGGGTTGGTAGCCGCTCCCCTGAAGTTATGTCCGTTACTGCCCGGGCCAACCATCACCGGTGAGCTCTGTGCCAACGAAGCGTTGATGTTAGCACGTTGCCGGTCCCTTCTCTGCCGATCTAAAATGGATGCGGGTCCGGCAGGAGGTGCAGTGACGATCGGAGAAGGTCCTGTGGGAGCGCCCACTGGCGCGCGACCGTTGATGGGGCCTCTAGGACCAGTCGGAGTCGCTGACATCGGTGAGCCGGCGCCTCGCACTCCATTGGTAGAAGGTAGATTGGTTTGGAGAGGAGGGGGCTGAACACCAAGTTGCGCCGCTCGACTCGGGTGTACAGCCGGGCCCGTCTCTGCTACTGGCGTGTTTGGTACCACATGCGACAGCGGTTGGCGCTCGAATTGAGGTCCCGACGTGCGGCGATCGCCAAGCGGGCGAGCTGCGCCGTGAAAGCTCGCAGGGGTCTCCGATGGACGAGGGGCGGATGAAGACGGTACAGGAGCGTCGCTACTCCGGTTATCGAAAGGCGGAGGCGGTCCACTGAAGTTGCGTCCAGGTCTGGCCTGTGCAGAAGGTCCATTCGAAGCTCTCGGCCCGGAAGGAACCTCCGAGGCTGCGTTCAGACGACCATACGTGGGCTCTGGAGGCGGATTCATGTCTCGCGAGTCGCGGCTGAGCCTACCCTGTCGCGGTCCGCTAGGAGCAAGATCTGCGGGTGGTTCGCGCCATCCCTGTGCGTCTTGCGGTGGCTCAGCCTGCGAACCTCGGGGTCCGGGACGGACGTCCTCGCGGGCAGGATAGGCTAGTCCCACGCGATCTACCTTGCCGTCTCGTCCTGGCTGACGCTCTTGCTCTTGAGGGTGAGCTTCTCGCTTGTTGTCACCGTTCATCATGGCCCGACGTTGGGGGTTGAGGAAAGTGTCGTCCGCCGAACCCTGTGGGGCTGGTGTGCCGTTCACAGTAGGCCTGGAAGTCGACTGAGCAGACGGCGCAGACACTGCCGACGACATGAACCCGACGTGATCGGGATGGGGAGATTGTCCGGACGGTTGTAGAATCATGGCAGCATTGGCCCGGTCACGAGGATCTGCATGTGATCGAGAATGCAGAGCTGGTGAACCTGTATTATGCCTTGGACCCGCCCATGAGTCATCCCTTCCAGATCGCTGCGAATGTCTATCGTCTCTTGATGTTGAATGCGACGTAGCAGGCGGTGTGTTTGCATGCCCACGAAGACCGGGAGAATGCTCTCGAGATCCAGGCCGCATAGGGCTTGGTCGGTCAAGCCTTCCATAGCGGTCGTCAGCACGACCCGGGAATCGACCCGTTGGACGATCGATAGGCGGCGTGGGAAGTGGCTTGTTCGGAGGCGGAGCTTGTGGCTCTGGTCGAGAAGGTAGTCCTTGAGGTAGGCGTGCAGCATTTGGCTGCACAGAAGCCGGACGTCCCGGATGCTGTCTTACATCTCCATTGATAGGTGGTTGGGCTTGTGACGATGCAGGCGCCGGCGTAGCAGGTTTTGATTCCGGTTTTGGAGTCTCCTTGGGGGGCACAGCGGGAGTCGACTTCGGTGTCGGCTCGCTCGGCTTGCTCTCAACTTCCGGAGCCGGAGCTTCCTTCATCTCGGCGTCACCGTTCTTCACAGCAGCTTGCTTCTCCTCTTCGACCTCCCCATCCTCGATACCAGCCACAGACTCTTTCCGCGCATCACCATTGGCAAGGCCCGACACCTCAGGCTTGAACTCTGCCGCGGCAGCATTCAGCTTTGGCGCGCCGACACCGGGTTGCGGTGTTTCTGGTTTCGCAGACGGCGCGACACTGTCCGACTTCCCATCCTTTGCGATGACATTCAGCCTGAAGGCTTGCGGCAGGACCCACTCCTTCTGGCGATTGGTCAAAGGACCCAACAGTGACATGGCCATAAGCTTGAGATCTTGCCTCGGGTCCTCTTTCGACAACCTCGTGACGTGGCTCACCATGTTCTTGCCGTGGAAATTGAGTGCTGGGAAGTTCTGGTGGATAGCCTTGAGCACGATGATGCCGTTGCGGATGTGCATGTACTCGCCGGACTCGAAGCACGCCTGCAGCGCGCCGTTTAAGAAAGAATGCCAGTTGTACACTTGTTGGCGAAACTTTTCGTAGTCCAAAACCGTTGCGGGATCGCCATTCGCGTCCATCTTCGTCGCGAAGCCGGGAAGTGGGGTTTTCTTGCCAATTGCGTGGTTGTCATAATTCTCTTGCTTCGCATGCCAGTTGGCCAGCAGTTTCAGTGTTTCATTCAAGAAGCGGCCGAAATGTTGCGCCTCGAGCTGTGTACATTGGAAGATGACCGCGGCGAGTTCCTGTTTGCGGAAGAGCTGTGCCATCAGGTGCATTGTGCTGAAGCCCGGCGTTCCCTTGTCATGCAGCAGCTTGAGCATCAGAAAGCTGTAATGCGCGTCCAACGACGACAGCATGGCGCGTGGCAAGAAGCACTCTTGCAGGAGAGCAATATGCTTGTTGTCAAGGTGGTCGTGCACCCGAGACCGGTCGAACCAGTGATACTTCTCCTTGTGACTGAGCCGATTGCTGACTTTGGTGTAATAAGCGACGCGACCCTTGACTTCAGCCCGGAGATTTTCCTCCGTCGTCTGCAACGCCTTCCTTTTGCGTTCTCTTTCCCTTGCGCCAGTGCTGGTATTGTTGCTGCGATCGCGGTTGATCTCGCCAACCTGGTCCTTGAGCTTGCCAATCTCCGTGTGGTAGCTCTCGGTAAGCACGACGAGGTCCGATTGTGAAAGTGTCCAGAAAGTCACGAAGAAAGAAGCGCTGACGCGCTCGGTCAGGCTAGGCCTGATCACCTGCAAACGTTGGATGATGGGGAGCAGCACAGGATGCCAGACAGCATCATCTGCGGCGGGGCTCGCAGTTGGCTGCACTGTTGAGGACGGCTTGGATTCCTGAGCCGCGTCATTCGGCGCAGCAACCTGTGCCTTGACCTCAGGCGTAGGTGCAGCGGCCGTGTCGTTTGCAACCGTAGCACCCTTCATTGAAATTTCGCCGTTGCCCTGCGCTCGGGTCTCACTTAACCTCCTCTTCCGTTCTTCCAGCTCCTCCTGCTTCCTCGCCTCATCCACCTCAAGGACACGCGCAGCTATAGCGTTTCGACAAATCGTGAACGCGACGCCGGGCTCCAGGCCAAATCCTTCGATGAGGTCAAGTACATCCGGGACCGCCGCTTCAAATTCACCGGGCGTCAGATTCGTCGTCAGCACGTCCAGGTACTGAGCAAAGACCTGATGAATCTTGTCGAGATTGTTACCAAGCACCTTGAGCGGCATGTCCTTGGAAGACTCATGATGAGGATACATTTGGCGCTCCTGGGCAATGGAAATCAGCGTTTGCCCGATAAGGCCAGGTTCCGCGAGGCCTTTGATGAGGCGCTTGGCCGTGATCTTGCGATCGTGTTCCCGGCGCTTGTCTCCCACTTGGAGGAGGATCTGAGCTCGCAGGTACTCGCCGCCAGACATTGCCAGCACTTGGGCATCGTTGAACTCCATGTCCGACCGTATGCCGGCCATCTCCGTGAGCACTTGCTCGAACATTTCCAGGTCGGTCGAATTGCCGGAACGGAGTTCGGAAGCGAGGTACTGTAGTACGGGCGAAGGGTTGATCTTGTTGCCGTAGTGGCTGAAGAGTGAAGCGACAAATTGCGACAGTGCTTGTAGCCATGGACTGGTCAGCATGCCGTCTGCCTGCATTCTGTCGCGTCCTTGACCGCTGAGCGAGTTGATGAGACACCACGTCAGCACGTCAAGGCCCAAAGGCGAAAGATGCTTGACGCACTCGACCAGAGATGGGATCATGTTGCTGTAACTCTCCAGTTGGTTGATCATGTACATGATCAGCACACCCGGCGACGAATGAGAGACCTTGCCCAGCGCGTTCCGCTGCTGTTTCACGTTGTCATTGGAGACACGACGGAGCACGTCTCTGACTTCGGCGCGGTTGTAGTCGAAAGCCAACCTGATGTCTGGGAGACGTGACGTCTTTCCGGTGAACCACTCGGCGTAGATGTTGTAACGCGTGGTGATAGGAAAGAACATCATGAGATCGTGCACCTCACTGCTGAGGCCGGGATTATGCTTGCTCAAACTCAGAGCCGGTACGAGCAACCTCTTCATCAAACCCAGCCATCTCTGACGATTGGGCTCCGATTCATCTTCCGCCAAGCTCTTCTTAGCAAGGCGAACGAGAGTGCCCAAGATGACTGTGTCCTGGCCGATTTTGACGCCCAGATAGCCAATGAACGTATCGCAAAGCGAGAAAACATCGTCGGCCGTTTGGCACACCGGGATATTGTCAGACCAATCGCCGTAATAGTGTTTGTACTCGACTCCATCTTTGTCGTAAAATTCATCCAGTCCGAACCATTTGATCGGTCTCTTCGATGGGCGTGCTGAGAACCTCAAGGTCCCCTCACTTTGGACCACCGTATCTGCAAGCTGGTCCCTAGGATCCCCGAGCTCTTGACGATCGCGCAGTGGGCAGAGCTCCTCGGTCATCCTGCTAAGCATGTGCCTCACAATACGGTGTAAGTAAGGCGGGAGAGTAACGTCGACGTCAGCAAGCCATGGGAAACGACCAAGGATATATAGCGATTCCGGTATGGCCCCCAGCAGTAGCAGCGCTTTCAACAGCGCAAGCTTCTGGTTCGTTGGCGTTGGGAGCTCGGCAGCAGGCGCGTCCTCCTTGCTGTTAGGTTTTGGGGTCACGCCGCCACTACGATCCTTGTCGTTACGCGACCGTTGAGACGGAAGCAACGTATCGTCAGTCAGAGCTGACGCCGTAGCAAGGGCGTTTGGACCTCCGCCTGGACGCTCTTTGGCCTCCTTATCTGCCTTCTCCTTTTCCAACCTCTTCTTCTCCTCCGGCATCAGCGCGTCTGGTGGATAAAGATGCGGGTAGAGGTCGCGCAAAGAGATAAAGCCGATCTTGATCAACAGAGCGGTGAAGTGAACCAGGTTGTCCGGCATGGTGTCCTCCACACCACGCGCCTCCGAAGCGTAGAAGCGAAGCTTGAAACCTAGGAGTTGCGCCGCATCCGAGTTACCCGGTGGAGGGAGCGTCCTTGTCTCCCGCATGTACCCCCTGCTCTCATTGATGCGCTGACGCCTGGTCGCGTTGATCTCTTTGCCGTTCGCGGCCGTCTGGGGCTCGATTGCGGTCGCCAGTAACTGCGCGACGGAGTCGTAGTCGATAATCCTGCGTGCGCCGAGCTCGAAAAACGCGTCGATGCCGGCATCGCGAACACGATGCCTAAATTTTTGATCTCGCGTCTCCTTCAGTGTTGCTAGCCCAGTATTCCAGTCGTCATCCGACACTGTCTTCAGAGATCTGGGAAGGGCCCAATTCGGAAATGTATTGAAACCTTGATCCTCCCACTTGACGTTGTCAAGCACACCGCCATCCGGCCACCACGAGCTGCATCGGTAGAACGTCATGAAAAAGCCGAATGATCGGACGAGGGCGTTCGCACTAATATCCAATGTGATATCAAGCACGCGTCCGACATCCAGATCAAAACTTCCGACCAGCGCTTTGACACGCTGAAACGCATCCTCCGCCATGTTCGGTCCGGCCTCTCGGGTACCGCCCGCCTCTTGTGCAGTGTTGTAGTACTCGGTGATGAGCTTCGCGTATCCCTCACTCTCTTCCCGCAGGAGGTTGAAATTGGCCTGCCGGTAGAGGAAGTTGGTAGCCTTGCGGTTGCGTATGGTGCTGAACGTTTGACGCACTAAATTGGCATGTACCACGTGCGCGATGTCCAGATCCAGACGCATGACTTCAGGGTCGAAGTGGGTTGCAGCGAGTATGCCTGCAAGCCTGGATGCCTCTGACGGTCGTGGCTTGGTATCGGCATCGTCCAGCAGTGAGACAGTGTTTAAGAGGAGGGTAGGAACATCGACGCCGTCCTGCCTGTCTGCGGCTATCTGCCGAATGACGGAGCCTGCTTCTTGCGTGTCCAGCCTTCCGTCTATGCCTGACCTGAGCAACTCCTGCACAACTATGCTCAGCGTCCCTTCATCTGCTCGCTTCGAGGCGTCCAAGACCCTTTGTCTCCCATTCTCTTGCCACGATTCCAGGGCGTCCTCCGTCAAATAATCGTAAGCAAACGGCAAAGGCGGCAGCGGTGGCGCCTCTTCTTCCTGGGGGGACTGCTGCTGCGCAGGCGTCGCAGTGCTGAGCCCTGGCGTGCCCGTTCTGGAGAGATCGCCAGCAGGTGTCCCTTTCCTCTGGGCTGACTCCGCCTGTGAAGTTGGTGGCTGAAGCGCATTTCTCGGCGTCACAGGTACAGCATTCACACCCTCAGCATTACCTTGTCGGCTCTGTCTTCGACTGCCGCCGCCTCGACCTCCTCGACCTCCATGCTGTTCGCGCTGCGCCATCCCCAGGTTCTCCGGCCGGTGCGGTGAAGGTCGGCCATGGCCATCATCTTGCGAGAATTGCCTGTCCGTTCTTTTGCGCTTCCCGGAGCCCGGCGCCATCACTTGGAGATCGACTGAAGAGAGCGAAACGCGGAAGAGTCGTGGAAAAGCTGGGCTCAGTAGTTGCTGTCATGAATGCCGGAGGTCATTAGAGCGCGGGAAGGAATAGCGTCCAGCTTGTCTGGCTGACTGCCTCCAGCGGGTGAGGCAAGCTAGATCTTCGCGTATATAAATCGTCAAAAAGAGGCGTAGAACATCGTCTGGTAGGAAGAAAGGTCGGCGAAATGTGGGCCGAGAATTGGTACTGGCATACTGCTTGTCCTTTCGTGAAGCTCTTCTCATGCCAGCAGACAGCGCTGTTGGCGTTGGAGAGGATGACAGTCCGTGCGCCAGAGGAATGCCAAGACCTGACTTGGAAAGCAACATTGAACGTGTGGTCACGTGGTGGTGTAGTATCTACAGGTAGGTATGCTCTCGGGCCTTGTCGAAAGCGATCACATCGTCATGTAGTCCAATTTGCCTATTGCTACATACATTCGAAAGTGAATGAAGATGATACATGGCACCACGGGAGCATATTCATGGACGGGATGCCAAATGTATGTACTCTCGCATATGGCGATGAACACCTTGTCCTACTATGTCCTACGAATATTCCGTCCGAAGAGCCAGGCGGCTCGTACTGATCGTCTCAGAGCCGTATTGAGTCAACACTCTACGAGTTCAACAGCTGGCCGATCTCACGCATGCCGGCCGGGTCCATACCATCCACCTTCTTCACCTGCTTCCCATCCCTGTAGACAATGGCCGAGGGAGTCTGCGTCACGCCGTGGTATTTCTAGCATGCGTGTCAACTATGCTGTCCGATCCTCGTGCATTCTTCCCGTGTCGACGACTTACGGCGGCTTCCGGGATCTTGGCGGCGTCAAACTTGTACGAGGCGACCTTGCCGGCGTTCTTCTTGGCGTACCTAGGGAATGTGAGTTTTCCATGCAGCAACGGTATGTGAGAGTGCGCGTGGGACGTACTCCTCGGCTTCTTGAGAGATCTCGCCCTCGTAGGCGTAGATGAAGACGTATTGCTCCTTGACCTGGAGGGCTTTCTGGAAGTCCTCCTGGCTGGTGAGCTCGGTGTGTGCGGACATGGTGGTAGCTTGGTGTGCTGTGGAAGGACCGGAGAACAATGTAGACAGTTGGAGAGTGTAGTATGTATGAGCGGAGACGGGAGAAGTGTAGAGAGGCAGGAATCGTTCTTTAATGTACTTATCCACCCTTGACGAGACCCTACGCAGTGCAGTGGGTCGGCCACGGCAAACCAATGCATCCATGGTGCATCGATCGCACTGCATCCTGTGAGAACGGCCGATGAGCACCTCCATCACCTCCGTGCGCTACCTCCCCCTCGGACCTGCATGGTTTATGAGTTGTGACCGGGCATGCAGATGTGCATTGATGTCAATAGGTGAAGTCGACGTCACCGACTCTCATCAAAAGTGTCGACGTTGTTGACCCGTCTTTAGCCTGTCGCAGATGGTCCGATGGCATTTTAGCGGCGGACCGGCGGTCGAGTGCTCGTGCCCCGTCTGCACTGTGCAAGTCGGTCAACGGACGGCGAACTTTGATTGATCCCCCAAGCCGGAGTGGCTGGAGATGATGATGAAGTAGCGTGGTGATATACAGATGTACCAGGTTGAGCGGTATGGGGACTTGCCCCTCCCCTGAGTCGTGTCAATCAAGCCGCTCTGTTTCCCTAGAGCTTCACATAGAACGCAGCAGTGAGAGCGTACCGCCGACCGGAGGTGAGAGGTGAGACGCCGCGAACGACATTCACCCAACAAGGAGAACGCTCTGCTGTCGCGCGGTCTGCTGGACTTGCGATAGCGTGGATGACACCGGTGCATGGGATCATGAGAGCGGTTCAGGATTAGAGGGAGGTTGTGGAAAATGGTCTCAGACGGGTGTGTATGGAACAACGCGCCGAGGTGATAGGACACAGTGCGTGTGTTGAGGAACGGCGGTGAAGGAGGGTTGTCTCGATATATGTTGAGAGACTTCAATGTCGATAGCAGTGCATGTTGTTGTTCATTTCTACCAAGCCAGCGCCAGGAGAGGTGGCAAATGCTGACAGCGTGTGTGCCCAAACATGGTGCATCGACGTGTTCGAAGTCTTCATTCACGTTCTCGTGCCATAGACGTGCAGTCTCTCTTTCTCCTCTCCTTCCTGTGTCTCTTCCTCTCATGTTGGTTGATATCGCCGTCGAACCGACCGTCTTCTGAATCTTCTCCCAACTGGATGCTACTGCGTGCGACCTATCACACTTTACGCGTCCAGTACGCGTCCGTGCCACGTCGAACATCCGCCAATCAGTCTCGCCCGCGTCGGACCCTTCGTGCCACAGGCAGCAACAGCCAGGCAGTCCACCACAGTAAAGTCAGTGTTTCTTCTTTTTCACCTGCTCTTCACCTTCATCACCAATTTCACGCGCTGCATCTGCGACTGTGATCAAGCTACATCATCAACGAGCACTCAGAGGGATCGGGCTGGCATCGTCGAAGAATCGCCGTCACAATTGATGGCTCGAGGAGAGGGTTCAGCAGGGTCACGGTGTATGAGATCTTTTTCTTCCTCACCCACACACTCACGACTCTTTCATAACCTCCTCCGTCCTCGCTGTACGGCAGCTAATCTCGGGCACAGCGTCAGCAGGTGAACCTGATCCATCGGGAACATCCACTTCACGGTCCCGCGCACGCCCTTCGGTGGCGAAAAGGGCTTCGAACGCAAACACCTCAAACGTTGGCGCTGCTTCTACCGACGACATCGACATCACCTTGAACAGCAGCGTGAGAACGCTCAAGCAAGTGTCAATTCCGACCATGGCACGCCCGTCCCTCCGCAACGCTGCCGGCAAGGCTGCGGTCAAGGCAGAATCGACCTCTCCCACCGACACTTCCCTGTCGTCAATTGGCAGCACCCCACGAGCGCTATCCGCTGAATACGACACGCCTGGCACCACCCCCGCGACATCGATCAAGGGGGCTTCAATCACCAACAAACGCAAGCACAGCTCGCTACGCCAAAGCATCACCCACATCGAGGACTCTCATGATGAAGAGGCGGAAATGGAAGGTGCAGACGAGGCGCTGGCTCGCAGATTGCAGCAAGAGGAGTACGCAGCAGAAGGAGGGCCCTCGAAAAAGCGTGCAAAGACCAAGCTCTTTGATGTGTCTGACAACACCGTGTTTGATTCCGAGGACGCGGAGAGTGAACTCAGCGAGCTTGCTTCTGTCGAATCCTACGAACCCCTCCGCAACCCTATCCGCAAGTCCTCCGGTCTGCAGCGTCAGCTTGAGAAATCACACAAGGGTCAGTCGGTCACCGCGCCAGCGCCTGCCCCCAGCAAAGGCAAGCAAACCTCACTGCCGAGCCGCGTTGCTCGCAACACCGCACGCACGTCTATCGGGCAGACTCTCAATACCAAAATCGAAGACAGCGAGGACTCCGAGCTAGACGAGCTCAGCGACTTCGACAGTGTTGACGACGATGCCTTCGAGGTAGACGACACCGAAGCAGTCTCCACTGGCGTTAGTGACGCCGAGTCGGAAGTTACTGGTTTGGCAGCTCCTGTCGTTCCTGCCAGACGTACCAAGAGTCGTCCCAAGGTCAGATCACGTGGGCGACGTTTCGGCAACATCACGGCCGCGAGGGCTGCCGAGATGGCCGAGGAACTCGAGGGCATAATGATGGGTAGGAAGGAGCGTGAGAGGAAGAAGCTCGAGAAGGCACATCCAGAGATCAAGACCATGTGGACAACTCTTGAGTCTGTGCCGATCATCCAGCCTGTAGCAGCGGAGCAGCCAAAGTCCATCAACCGCAAGCTGAAGAACTTCCAGCTCGAAGGTCTCAACTGGATGATCAGACAGGAGAAGAGCGGCTACAAAGGCGGTCTGCTTGGCGACGAAATGGGCATGGGCAAGACAATCCAGGCCGTCTCGCTCATCATGTCCGACTACCCGCAGAAAGACCCCACGCTCGTCGTCGTACCGCCCGTGGCTCTGATGCAGTGGTCGTCAGAAATCAAGGAATATACCGATGGCAAGCTGAATGTGCTCGTCTACCACGGCCAGAACTCCAAGGTCAAAGGCATGTCGGTGAAAGAACTGAAGAAGTTTGATGTGATCATGATCTCGTACAACAGCCTGGAAAGCTTGCATCGCAAGGAGACCAAGGGCTGGAGTCGGGGCAACAACCTCATCAAGGAAGCATCCCCGATCCACGCCATCCACTTCCATCGCCTGATCCTCGATGAAGCGCACAGCATCAAGTCTCGCACCACCGGCGTGGCCAAAGCCTGCTTCGCCCTCGATGGCAAATACAAGTGGTGCTTGTCCGGCACTCCTGTGCAGAATCGCATCGGCGAGTTCTTCTCACTCTTGCGCTTCCTCGAAGTTCGACCGTTCGCCGATTACTTCTGCAAGCGCTGCCCGTGCTCGATGGTGCATTGGAAGCTCGACGAGGATCACATGTGCGGCAGCTGCAAGCACGCCGGCATGGAACATGTCTCCGTCTTCAATCAGGAGCTCCTCAACCCGCTCACTCAGTCCGAAGACCCCGAAGAGCGGTCCAAAGCTATGGACAAGCTGTACATGATCACCAAGAGGATCATGTTGAGGCGTGTCAAGCGTGATCACGTCAGCTCCATGGAGCTACCGCCAAAAGAGGTCGTCGTGCACAACGAGTTCTTCGGTGAGATCGAGCGCGACTTCTCGTCGAGCATCATGGCAAACACGACTCGCCAATTCGATACGTACGTGTCGCGCGGTGTGATGTTGGCGAACTACGCCAACGTCTTTGGACTGTTGATGCAGATGCGTCAGGTCGCCAATCATCCTGACCTGATCCTCCGCAAGCACGCTCACGAAGGGCAAAACGTTCTCGTGTGCAACATCTGCGACGAAGTGGCTGAAGAGGCCATCCGCTCGCAGTGCAAACACGACTTCTGCCGTTCCTGCGTCAAATCCTACCTGCAATCGGTCGAGGAGACGGGTGGCGATGCCGACTGCCCCAGGTGCCACATCCCTCTCGCGATCGACCTGGACCAGCCCGACATCGAGCAAGACGAGGACGTGGTGAAGAAGTCCTCGATCATCAACCGCATCAAGATGGAGGACTGGACCTCGTCGACCAAGATCGAAATGCTCATCTACGACCTCTACAAGCTCCGCTCGAAGAAGCAGACCCTCAAGTCCATCGTCTTCTCCCAGTTCACCTCCATGCTCCAGCTGATCGAGTGGCGTCTCCGCCGCGCCGGCTTCAACACCGTCATGCTCGATGGATCCATGACGCCTATCCAGCGTCAGAGGAGTATCGAGTACTTCATGACGAACCCGGACGTCGAAGTCTTCCTCGTCTCGCTCAAGGCAGGTGGCGTTGCGCTCAACTTGACCGAAGCCAGCCGAGTCTTCGTCGTGGATCCATGGGTACGTCTCACATCATATTCTGCTCTGACCATTTCCTTGCTGACCTGTTACCTACTAGTGGAACCCGGCCGTCGAATGGCAATCCGCCGACCGCTGCCACCGCATCGGCCAGAAGCGGCCCTGCGTCGTCACGCGCCTGTGCATCGAGGACTCGGTCGAGTCGCGCATGGTCATGCTGCAGGAGAAGAAGGCGAACATGATCAACGGCACCATTAACAACGACAAGACGTCCATGGAAAAACTCACGCCCGAGGATATGCAGTTCCTCTTCCGCGGGACTTGAAACCGCCCAACACTGCTTGCTTGGAACGACTGCTCTTCACGATGTATACTATGAGCTCGATGATTTTACGATGTATTCTCAGCAACGCATGACCTGCTATGACCCTGATGCTGATGGTGGATGAAAATCGAAGTGAGCGGGGGGGTAGGGGATGGAGTTGGGACTGGTGAATCACATTCATCAAACAATGTACCGCATCTCGTCATGGCCTCGTGGTCGGGTAGACGATACCACTGTCTCGAGCATACGATTGTTAGCGAGACAGGAGACAGACTTAAATCAGTCAAACAGCCACTTTGCTCCGTGTCGGTTTTGCGCGATCTCTGAAAAGCAACGGTGAGTGGCAAGTAAGTCGTCCAGGCGATTATGTCCTTGTTGTGGCGAGCTGCTTGCAGATGACCCACAGCAGGAGGGTGCGCTCTGGGCATGAGCGTTCTTTGGTGTAGACGACGCAAGCCTTGAGTGGTATCACACCTAAACCTCGACCGCCCACGCAGGCTCACATCGAAAGAAAACAAACGTCTGGTTCTCGATATGTCTTAGGATTGTTAGCCCACACACATTCAACAACACGATAGAGTTGAAAACAAATGGGAGATATTCTTTTCTAGCAGGGTGGCTAGAAATCATATGAACAATATAAACGTCGGATAATAAATCCGCAAGTTACTACTCTGACAAGACCTCTAGGCTAGTGAACACCCGGGCCCTGATCGCAAAACCACAGGTCGTCTCCCCCGTCTGTCCGAACAGCAGCGTATGAACGAAGTGCGAGCCAAGCACACCCCCGTCACTCACTTTCGATACTTTCTCTCGCTCCTCTCCTTCCGTGGCTTCACCACCGCCGAGGACGTCGGCACGGATTCTTGCAGCGGCGACGATACCAACGACGACGGAGTCGCGTTGCGGTGTTCTGATTGCGGAGGGAAGTATTCGCCCTGCTGTTGCTGGTCGTAGACTTGCAGACTCGGGGCGGGGATGGCAGGCGGTGTGGGAGGCTGCTGCAGGAAATGCTGCGGCACTGGGGTTGGCGGTTGGAGATCCAATGGAATCGGACTTAGATCCTGGGTGGTAGCAGGTTGCTGATACGGCAGGCCGGAGTTCCTGAGGATTCCAGGACTCGAAGCTGCCGTGATCTGCAAAGGTGCGAACTGTTGCGCCAGCTGCTGTATTGGATGTGGGTCGCACTCCGGACTCACTATGGCGTGCGGCGTCACGTGACCGCCTTGTCTGTGCGCAGACGATGAAGAGGACGTCGTCGTCACGGATGAGTGGTGAGCGTGATGATGACCCGGTTGCGCGCCGTACTGCGCCGGTGGCGGACGCTGCATTGATCGTCGTAAGATAGGCGATGGAGGTGCCGTTGCGGACTGAGAAGACAGCGTATATACCGGCTGCTGCTGATACTCGACCTGTCGCTGAGTAGGCGGGCCCGGCAGTTCGACAGGTCTAGGCGAAGAAGATCTCCACGCGCGCAGGCCCTGCAGAATCTTTCGGACCACGTCGTCTCTATCACCTTGTCGCAGACCCTCCGCATACCTGCCGGCTTCGTCAGGGGGAATCTGCGAGCCGGAAGTCTGGAGTGAGCGGAGGAATTCGTTCGCGGCTCGATATCGATCCTCGACAGTGAGACCGTCCGATGACATTGCAGCTTGCTGGTTCTGCGTGGTGGTGGTTGTTGTGGTAGTCGTGGTCGTGGTCTCGGTGAAGCCCTCGATACGGCCCTGCTGATCACCGTGCCCTGCGGCCGTCATACGATCGGCCATGTCTTCCATGCGATCCACGAGCGCCACCACTTCTTCCTCAGAATATAAGCCCCCGGTATAATCGCGGATTGTCCTGATGAGCAATGACCGCCGCTCAGTGACAGTCGTTGTGCGCGAGATGCTGTGAAGCTGCGACTGATACGCTCGCCAGATTCCGACTTCGACCTGCAGTATCTCGTCAGCTCCTCGAAGGCTCGACCGGAAGGTGATGCTGTGCTCACCTGGTTCATCCACGTCATATAGCTACCCATCCAGGGTATGAAACCCACCCAGCGGGCGAACATCAGATCTTGCATATCCTCAAGCAAGTCGTCGAGGTTCACCTGATGCCTCAGCGCCGAGGCTCTGGACAGAAATCCGCGACCATCAGTAGTGAGCCATTGCCTTGTGCGTCTGTCCTGCCGGAGATTGCTTGAGGAATCATCGATATCGTTCTCATCATCGAGCCAGTCCCCTAAGTCTCCGGTTGAGAACCTTGCTCCTCGTGGCATTCTGCTGTTATAGGTGGTTATGGAAAAGGCGACTGTCAAGCGTGATATAGTGAAACCAACGAAGTCCGCAGCAGAAGAAACGTAGAGAGGTGGATAGGTAAACAGAGTTCAGGAAGTAATCTTTATACCACGGCGGTGAGAAAGAGCTGTTGATGTCGGATCTGTAGGCACTCAGTGACTATGGCAGGGCGCCTATGCATTTATACATCGCCATGTCTCGTGCATGTCATTCAATAATTCATCGTACGAGATCGGCTCTCCGTCACGCAGAGCGATCAGGCGCGCGCAGCAAACCATTCCAGCGCAAGCTTGAGCATTCACCAGACGCGTTTGCTGAATATCTGAGAACCGCAATCAAGATTTCTGTCCTTAGCACGCCGTTAAGAATCTTGCTGCAAATGGCTTGGGAGGTTCGTCGGGGAATAATCTAAATGGACAAACGCGCGATCGACTAATGACACCATCAGCAAACTAGCACAAACGACCGTGGGACAATCGCATCAATGCTTGACTCACCGTTGGGCACCGACTCCAGGACGTACTGCAGGCTCTCCCCCAGGTCATGAAGATCGCGTAGACTAGTGCGCTCGTCCAGGACGACGTCAACCTCCACGTTCAGCTTATCCCCTGAGTGGTACGCCTGAAGACCCTGGATTTGCTTGATCGTCTTCGCGAACCTCATCGTCAGATAAAGCAACACATTCCGCTCGTCCGCCGACGCGGCGCAGCCGGTGAGGTTGCGGATGTGTTGGTGCGATGTCTGGGCCCAGTTAAAGATGACGTAAAAGGAGAGCAAGAGACCGCCGAGAGGGTCGAGCCACCATATGCGCGCGTAGGTACCGACCAGCGGGAAGATGATCGTGAACGTATTGAAGATGACGTCTGTCATGGCATCTTGCGCGAGAGCTTGCACAGAGCTGTTCTTAATCAAGCGGCACCAGAACCAGCAGACGAGTTTGATGACCACGGTCGAGGCCATGATGACAATCGCCGGAAGACTCAGGCTCACAACTTCGTGATCGGGACCGATTAACTTATTAAAAGCCTCCAGACCGACTTGTACGAAGGCGGTGATCATGATAATTGAAAAGACCAGAACGCCTACAGGCTCCAATCTACGCCGGCCGATCGGGTACGAGTACTGATCGTTATGTGCAATGAGACGAGTGGTCGTCCAGACGATGGCAGTACTCAGGAAGTCGAGGGCGGCATCAACGAGCGACGCAAGGACAGAGACTGAGCTGCTGAGAGCGACGACGACGATTTTCATGATGAGCAATACAAGGTTAGCCGCGAGGTTGATGTAGATGGCAACCGTGACGATGCGTGATTGGGACCCGGTTTCTTCTTCCAGCTCCAGATCCGGCGGCATGGCCTGCTGTTCCACATCGCCTTTGCTTGTAGTCTTCTTGAGCAGTGGCGTTGTCTCCGTGTCCGCCTCATCCTGCCTGATACGGTAGATGTCCCTCGGGGTGCGCTTGATCTTGCGGGTCGTTCCGTTCGCGCCATCGCCCCTTGACGCCTCGTTGAGCTCTGGCGACCCTCTAGGTGTTGGCTCTTCGGTGATGGTCGCCGGGACGTCAGAGGGACTGAAGTTAGGGCTCGAAGACGAGTGCTGGTATTCCTGAATTAGATCATGGGGCAGACTACTGTCGAGTAATCGGTCGATGTACAGGTAGTGTTGTATCAGATAGTTGGTTCGCTCGTAGTACTTTCTGATCGGCTTGCTCATCTGCGAGAGCTCCTCGTCGGTCCTCCAGTATCGCTCCCATCTATACCTTGGATTACTATTCCCTATCAACCGTTGGCTCCGCATTTGGGGTGTCATGAGCACCGAAGCGGCCAGGCTCATCCGTCGGTCATCGTGGTCACTACCGCCCCAGTCGGACACGGATGCACGTTGTGGGACCTCAACACTCTCGATGTGATGCTCGCTCTCTTGACTGTGCCTCGGCAGCTCCTCCGCCCCAGCGCTGCTTCTCCTTCGCCAGTGAGAGGTCCGGCCTCGCATTGCGCCGATGTTGTTATTGGAGCGGCTCTGCTGCAGCAACGCGGGTAGGTATTGTCCGCGCGTAGACAAGCGTGGCTCTTCCGACAGTGGTAGAAAGTCCCTCAACGTGGAAATCCGATACAGACGAGGAAAATCCTCATGGTGGACGGAGCCGGCGTCGCTCATGTTCGCGGAGTGCTGGGGTCGATGTAGGCGCAAGTTCTGCTACCTTGGATGACCATCGCGAAAGACGGATGCAGATTGATCATAAAGGTCGCGCGTCGTCGAGAAGGAAGCGCACTGTGCAATACACTTTCTACAAAGTCATCAACGAACCAACAACCTTGAAAAGACTCGAGCATTGCAGCTTCTCAAGAGTAGAACTCATACATGTATGTAAGCGACGGGCCGATACGGGCCGTGAGTACTTACATAAGCATTGGCTATGTGATGGATCCATGGATGTATCATCAGCCTCCTTACCTAGCATATCTGTACATATACGTATGTATGCCACATACGCAAAGGGTATCAAACTTCCAATTCACCCCTAGCAGAGATCAGCCGCCATGCCGCATTCTCAAACAGCCCACTCCTCCCTGCTATCCCCCGCCTTGATGAAAGGCTCATCCACCATCTTGACCGCCATCTCGGAGCACAATACACACGCCCCAGCAACCATCCCATCCAACTCCTTCACCATGCCCTCCCGTCTGGCCCCAAGCGCCACCCCTCTCCCAATCTCCCTCTGCAGCTCTCGGATCCTCTTGCCTTTGCCGGCGCCGGCCATCGCCAGCACCGTCTCCCCCAGGCAATCAGCATGGAAAGCGTGCTGGCAAGGAAAGACGAAGAACTGGCGCATGAGCAAAGGCAGCCGACAACGCCAGCATCGCTCGCCGGGCTCTACGATCGCGTACCGTTCGTCGAGCCGCTGGATGTCGTCCTTGATGTGCTGCGCCGTCGCGGCCGAGTCGTCCATTTCCTGTTTCAGCTGCTCAATCTGACGACTGTAATCCTCGAGCGCGGCGCAGATTTCCTCTTTGAAGTCATCGATGACGACGAAGTCGGGGAAGAAAGGGATCAGGTCCTCGATTCGCAGCAGCTCGCACCGTTTCAGGAAATCGATGGCGGCTTTGATGCCCTTGGACTGCCCGACGACCTTCTTGGCCACCTTCAGCCACAGCTTCTTGCGCAGAGCGTCGTCGTTGCCAGGCCGATCGGCGACGTCCGCCGCGAGCTCCACTTCGTCGTGTTTGAGTGCTAAGTCGACGGCAGAGGCGTACTGTTTCATGGTGCAGTAGATGTGGACACAGCTCTGCACTCTTTGGTTGGAAATGCACAGACGGAGCGCGAAGTCGGCATCGTAGTATTGCTCATGAGCTTGCGCTTGCGTTTCGAGGTAGGACAGCAAAGCGCTTTCGTCTTTCGTAGGATGCGAAGCGTAGAGTGAGATGAGCGTATTGTGAACCGCCGGCTCCGTCGTATGGCCGTGGTTGATTTGAAAGAGGAGATACCGTATAGCCTGATTCCGTGAGAGCGGCACAGACTCGCCAACGACTTTGTTGTAGTTCAAAAACGCGGGTATCAGCTTCTTGGCGTCAAGGCTCGTCTGCCGCATCAGCACCTCGACTACGTCAACCGGCTCGTGCGCCATTAGTACCGTGCTGTACCGATAGAAAATCGCTGGGTCTGTCTGCTTCTTCAGCACGTTCATTGCCTCGGCCCACCGCTCGCGCTGAACCCAGTAGCTGATGACATAATTGTAATCGTCCACCACGTTAGCGAAGTGAAGTAGTTCCTCCTCTCGGCCATGACTGCTGATAATCTCATATGTCGTCTTCTTGTCGAGGTCAGATCTGTATCGTGAACAAAGGTCTTGAAATTCCTTTCGGATGAGAGGCAGCTGCTTCTGCGTCTCGGCTTGAACGTTTGTGCTATTGGTGCCTTCCACAGTGAGTTCGGCTTTCGTGGAGATGGTATCGTCAAGCTGGTTTAACTTGGCCATGAAGAGCTCGGTCAGCCAGCTGACAAGCATCACCCGCTGCATGATTGCCTTCTTGGGCAATGTGGCCAACTTGACGAGCAAGTACTTCCGCAGGGCATCCTGCTCACCGTGGTCGATAAAGCTCAGCGCAACATCCTCGAAAGGTTTGGTACTCTTTCCGAGAACGACGGCAGCCTCCGTGAACTTGCCCTGAGCAACAAGATGGTCACCAGTCATAGATGCCACAGCATCCTTCTGTTCGGCAGTCTTGGCATACCGTTGCGCTGCTTCGTACTGGCCGTGCTGTAGGAGGATGCGCCAAACGTCGCGCGCTTCATCTGTGACAACGATCTCGAAAATTTCGGAAGAGGTAAACAGCCAGTAGGTGTTCTTCTGGTGATCGGCGAAGAGACCAAGGCTGGTCTGGCCCGTGTCCAAGACCTGCTGCTTGTACACTATGCTCTCATCTAGGCGATTGATCCCGGTGATGCGGCCCTCGACTAAAGCGAGAATGTGGAATTGGGTAAGCAAAACAGAGCTTATGGGTGGCTGGTGTGTTTTATTACGGCCTCCTGCGGTCTGGATGGGCGGCAATCTCGTTTGGGGCAAGAGCTTTGAGTCACGGAAGAGTTGCCGACCAAGGACTGCCGGATCTGCTGCAGAGGTGATGAGCTTGCCGTGGAAGATGCCTTGAGCACTCAACCACGCGTAGGCTCGCTCCGAGCTTTGCGTCTCAATTGTAGAGGGAGAAGAGTCTGGCTGGTCTGGGGAGACGGCGAAGCTTGATGGCGACGTTGCGCCGGTCCTTTCTAGCTCGTATATCGCTGGCATCTCACTCTCGAATAGTTTAGCGTAGACACTCCCGCTGCCTTCACTGCCTTGCCTGCTGGTCCGCCCTGAGAAATGCAAGAGTTTGTTCTGCGTCGCGACCATGACCCTTCTCGTATCCGGTCGGCTAGACAGTATATCCGCGTAGATGCCCACCACAGCGCCATCCTGTGGATTGTACACGTTCCTCACGTACTTCTCCTCCCTCCTGTAGAACTCGGTCGAGGGCTCGACGAAAGTCTCGTAGATGTTACCATCCGCAGCGCCAATGAGTATCTCCCGCGTCGACGCCGTAGGCTGCGAAGGGTTCCACGCCACGCTCTCCACCTGCACGCCTTTCAACCTCGCCAATGACTTTGGCTGTTTACTCTGAGTGTGCAGGTAATAGTTCTCTCCGAGGGTCGTGCTGATAATGAGGTGGCTCGCGCTGGGATCGAGAAACAATTTCCGGATCACACCTATCTCTGCCGGCCGCTTCGGGAGATCGATGTCGTCGATGTCCTCCGCGTTGTCGAGGTCGAAGCGCAATATACGGCCGGTGGAGAGAGCGAGGATGAGGACATTGTTGGCGACCTGGGCCGCGACAAAGTCGGCCGAGATATCGAACTGCAATTGGACTTTCTGGACGTCAAAGATCGGGAGGGAGGTGTCGTCGTGGGGCGCAGAGGCCGCCATGAAGCCGGACATTGTGCCCAACCTTCTGTGGGTTATCGTTGAGGACGCATGGCAGATAAGCGTGCTTGACCAGTTCCATATGATCGTGGTGATTGCTGCGCGATACTGATCGCAGGTACCTCGACTATCCACATCAACGCGAGCGCGGGAGGTTCGTCGTCGTACTGTAGCTGGCGCACGGACCATCATGTCGCCCATCCCGACTTCACTTCACACCTGTTCCTGACCAGGAAGTTCCACAGACGCCTTGAACTGGGGTGTGATTTCTCCCATGTTGACATTGGGTTATCTCACGGTACAACGCGTGTCACAACGTGCGGATGATGTTTCTTTCGACAACAGAAGCGAATGGCACGACGTTTTCAAGGGGAGAAGAATCGGCACGGCAATACAATAGTACCTACTCAACATTGCTTGCAAGGACGTCTAATCGCCTGAGCGCAGCGCTCGGGGCGATGGGATATATCACATTCCCACGACTGTATGCCAAGATTGAAGTCCGATTCGCAACCGAACGGAGCAGTAATCGATGAATGTCTTAACGAAGCTCCTTCGCAGCCATAGAAGCACAGTATATCTACGATCTCGGAGCTCATACCGCATGATAACTTCCAAGGACCTCTATCAATCGCCCAAAGCACGTCAGAAATGCTTCCATCATAGGCCCTGCGGTCCATCGCCAGTGGTCATTTCGGGTGCGCTCGCTGGACACCCTCAATCGAGCTAATCGTCCCTGAAACTGCGCTTGATGGTCGCGACGCGGGGAGCAAAGCTGTTCACGCACATGGCTGCGGTCGTGCTGCACCGTGGACTGAGTACTCAGGAGAACCGGGCTGGCTGATTCGGCGTACCTCAATCATCCTTCTTTGCGCCCGTAGGGTTAAGAATCCTCATCAGCTTCTTCCTCTGCGCCTCCGTTGGATTATTCCTGTCTTCAAAACTGTCCGCTGTTGCCTGGAATGGATTGTTACTGTTACCATATGTATTCTTGCTCAGTCTGGCCAATGCTTTGATCTCCTCGGAGAGGGTGTCGTAACGAAGAAGGGGATCCTGCTCCGGCTGAGCTGGAGCCACGCGATTCATACCGGGGATGGGCGGCAAACGGGGCGGCATTTGATAGCCCTGATCGTATATACTCGTAGTAGGGCTGCAGAGAATTTCGGTGATGAAATCCCTGGTCGGTCCGCTGACTTGCAAGTCACCAGGTCCCTTCTGAGCCGTTGGGTTGTCCGTCACAAATGCTTGGCCGGCTTCTGCAGCCTCTATGAGAGGGTCGAGGTACTTGTCTATGACCTCCTCAAGGCATTCCTTTTGCTCTTCCAAGCGACGACGGATCAGTGAGCGCAGGGTTTCGGATGGTAGGTAGGCTGCGTTGCCACTATTCCCTTGACCAGTGCATTGGTTGAAGGTTGGCTGACCCGGCATGTTCTGTATCATGCTCCATGGGTCTGCGTAGGGTGGCATGCCACTATATGTGTAGTCGAAAGGTCCAGCCGCAGGAAATCCTTGTCTGGGCATTATATTCGTATATTATCGTTTCTTGGGCAGCCAGGTAGGGTAGAAGGAGACGGGCGTGAAGATATGGGCGTGGAGGTCAAGATATATGGGAGTGGTGAGCATACAAGACACGTCATGGAATAATGTATGTCAAACATGACGGGTTTGCCGGGGCATACGCACGTAGCCAACCACATTCACCACTCGTATACAACGTCCAGAGCCGATGGCATCCACCTAACCGAAGGCACGGAATAACCATGACACCATCTAACCAACGTCATGGCTACACGCAATTTCGATCCACCATACGCCACCAACGGCGGTCTCCTCTCCAACGGATATCAACTGCAACATTACCGACCTACCGGAAACCCAGACACGGACCCAGTCCAGCAGTGCGAGAACATGCTCCTTACAGTTGGTGAAGAAGAGTTCGAAGCTTTAGCTCACGCAGCGCAGCAAAAGATCAACCACCCCCGATATCAAATCTTTCGACAGCTCTGGGCTCATCAGCCTTCTTGGCGTCAGCACTTTGGCATGCCCCAGCCGCCGGCCCTGAACGAGCTCATTGCTACGGGTAACCGAGACTTTGCACTCGCCATGATCGAACAGTACCGTCGGCAGCGGCGCGAGTGGCAGGAGCGGATTGACCCTGGCGGTCGCGATGGGGAGCGCAGTCTGGAGCTGCTCGATCGGCAGTGCACTGAAGAAGAGAGGGAGCGCCGAAGGAAGAGAGCGAAGCGGTCGGCGTGCGTGGTGCTTTAGGCAGATCAGCGACTCATGCATTGTTCAGGCTGTTGCTATAGCGTTCTTACTGCCCAATAGTCGCTCCGAGATTTGGCTGGTTGGGTTGCTGCAAAGACCGCGGGCACCAGTGCTTGCGTGACATGCGCCTTCCGCTTTGCGCGTTACCTAGCCAGAGTACCAATGCAAGGAAAGAATTAGCTCAGTCTCCCTCACAGTTCCGTGATCGGTGCAGCAAACAATCCCTTAGCTGTCGTTGGTGTCACGCTCATTGTTCTTCTCCCTTCCATTGCCGGCGCAGCAAGCAGTTACCAGCGATCCGCACGCTTCTGGAAACAACATACTTCTGCTTCTGAGCCATCTTCAGGGGCTGTCAGCCAAACGGTAGGCCTGGCTTCCACAATCACAAAACCATTTGTGCTCTCTTCTCTGGACGGCCATCTTATCCGCTCGTTCTCCGCATGCGGTTTGATGTCCCTTGCAGACACGGGTGATATATTTCTTCTTCTCCAGCTCGTCTTTTCCAGCTTCTCCTTTGTCTCCGAAGTGCCGAGATGCGAGTGAAAGACATGGAAGACTTCCGAGTGTCGATGCGAAAGCGGCGAAGTGCCCAGAGCTTGCGATTGTAGCACGCGAGGTACACTCGAGAGTGTGGACAATAGCATGCAAGAGTGAGGTGGAATCGGTTTAAAAAGGAGATGAGAGTTCATTGTCGTGCTATCTGTAATGTGATGTTGGTGTACAAGCTCAAACATGCTCGTGCATGCAGGAAAGACCGAGCGCTCGTCGCAAAGTCGGTGGTTTTGGTCGGATTGGTATCAAGGTGAGCTAGAAATGCCACCTACCGCAGAGGCAAATGGAGTATCGCCTGCAACGCCAAAGATGCCGGTGTGTTCCGCAGGAGGGTTGGTGGCGGTGAACACACACCTCTGTGCTGCGGGCATCATTTCAATCACCGTTTCGACCTGCTGTACAACGCTGTGCCTGGGCAAAACGGACAGCGGCAGCCGTGTCACCTAGATTTCCCGCGTAGCATTGACCTCGGATCACGGGAGTCACATCTGAACGGGGTCATGGGTCTCCAAAAAGGAGAGCACCGCACACTAAAGGCGGTCTGGCAATAGTCTTCCAGCCATGCACAGATGTAAGTTGAGCAAACTTGTCAAATGATGAGGAGAGCGCAAAAGGGTTGTGGAGCAAATGAAGGCCACCCTCCGCCTCTCAAAACTCAAAGGAAGAGTCTGGGTAGAAGAACGGTGGAAAAGACCAAAAGAATAATGACCATGTTCGAACTCGGGGTCCGACGTAGGCTGAGAAATAACACGTTAGCGAGCGTTCATCAGAAACCCTACGACCCAACCGTAACAGCGGACTTTCGTTACGGCTGGTCGGGTGACTGAGGGGGTAAGGGCAGGCAAGATATAGCTTGCCCCAGCTGCCGAAGATCTCCCATCAGCACAGTAAAGGGTAGTGTGTTTTTCGCATCGTGGTAACGAAGCCCAGAGCCAGATGTCGGTGATGGAGGATGAGGGTGAGAAGCACATGGAGAACGAAGTGCCCATGTCCGTTGCATTGGACCCGCCTTCACCACCACCACATAGATCAGGCCGTAGCGTGGGAAACCAGTAAAGCCTGGCGAGGAAACGAATGACTAATTTGAGCAAGAAGCTCGTGCAACGAATGAGCGCGCAGCAAGAGTAGCGCTGGCTGATAGCCTGCCGCCGTCCACGACCATGCAAAAATCGTTCAAGGTTGCACTCGTAGGTTCTTGGGATAGAGTGATCCACATCCCCTGCGAAAGCAACGTTGTACGTTTTCCCCAAAAAGGGGGGCCAAAAAGTAATGGGCAGACTCGAACTCTGACGTTCGACGGCTGGGAGAAGAACGTTAGCGAAGGTTCGTCAAGCGCACCATAATAACCCAACCGTAGCAGGCGGCATCCGCTACGGCTGGACGTTCGGTGGTGAAAGTGAGGGGGAAGCGCTATCTTTTTATACCTTGCTCCGGCCTCCGAAGATTCCCCAGAGGCAAGACCCTACGAAACTCAGACGCTGGTGACAGAGGCATGTTGAAAAGTGCCTCAAACACCAGAGCAACCAAACTGTAATAAGCGGCATTGTTACGGCTGGAGATCGGTGATGATAGTGGCGAAATACCCCAGCTGGCGGACATTTTCCAAAAAGTAATGGTGGTTCGAACTCTGACGTTCGAACGCTGGACTCACAGAAGAAAGTTAGCGAAGGTTCTTTCAAACACCATAGTAACCCACCCGTAACGGGCGGTATCCGTTACGGCTGGACGTTCGGTGGTGAAAATAAGGGGACGCCTGGACAATATATAGTTTACCCTTGCTGCCGAACATCTCCCGACGACGACCAGGTACCGGGGCAATATGGGTATCGAAAAGTAGCGTACGTCCTGTCTGATGAGTCGCATGTGGTTTATGAATCCGTACGTGTTCGTTGTGTAGAGTTATGGCCATGGATAGGTATGGTCTTGACTGCGAAGCCGTGCCAAGACTTCGCTCCAGCAGCCCAACCCGGGCAGCAGGCCTGCGACGCCAGCGCCCGATCATTGACCTTATCAGTAGTTGGGTTCCGCACAGAGTGCGCACGCAACATGCGATCCTCTGCGTTGGCGAGCATTGCGTGGTTTGTCCGGCAGCAAACATGGCCGCCACGTACAAAGACCCAAGGCGACAGTGCGCCCAAAGCGCATCTTGCACCTTACGGACGACAGGTTACCTCCCCATCGTCAGGACTGGCATGCAAGAGATGGGGCAATCAATGGCTCCCTCCAATGCGATCACCCTCACGGCTCGGTGGAGGGGTAACATGACCGGTACACTCCACGGCGAAGCTCTGCGCATCTCAGAGCATCCACTGAAAGAGCGAGGCGTGAAGGCATGAGGTGCATACGAGCGCGCAGCGTCCCTGATCCACCCACCAGACGGCGTGGAAGACTGGGAGCCGCGTCCTTCGGGAAATTTATACTCGCTGGACGAGAGAAAGCAGGCGCGCAGCTCCGGCTTCTTTTGTTATGGATGAGAAGTATGCGGCAAAGTAGCCGGGCAGCCCCAGAAGCGTACCAGACGAAAAGCCTGACTCGAGGCTCGGAGCAAGAGATGGGACAGCCTTGGCCGCGCGACGACAACGTACTGGCGAGAGCATGAAGATGTAACGAAGCAGCCCCACGCTTTGATGGCAAGCGTACGACGAGCTGCTCCTTATACGCCGCAAGTTGTCAGAGAGCATCCTTCCATTGCGACTCTCGGCTTCGCCACGGAATGCACCCGCTTGCGATAGCTCGAACATGCAGCTGCGTGCGCTGCCGTGCGACGTTGCTGCGCGCGAGCGTTCGCAGGGTCACCCAGAGCAGCATTCACGTCGATGCAGCTGGAACGAAGTTTCTTTGAGGCGCTCCAATGGATGTCTCACATTCCCAGCTCGAGCAGACTAGGACCGAGCGCGGCTTGGAGCAAACCACAAGAGCGTTTGGATTTGAAGGCACATCCAGTGAAAAAGGAATGATCAGCGACGAACAGCCGCGAAGAGCGTGGCATTTCCTATGCCTGCGACGCCATGGAAGATGCTTGGCGCGACAGTCGGGATGCTGGAGCTCCAGAGAAAGCGAGACCAGGATGAAGATGCTCGCGCACTGTTGTAACGGCGCACACTTGAACGTCATCCTCGAGGGTTTCAGGGCGGATACGGTTTCTGACACAGTTCCAGCCAGTACCGCAGAGACTCGACGAGACGGTAGACCACAAGCGTGATAAGGCATCGCAGAGAGCCCGCCCGGAAGTACATGTGTCCGCAGTGATGGCAAGAAGCACCTAGGACACGGCATAAGCCAGGACGCGGTCGTGTTCCTCGACAATGACATCTCGACTTGCCGGATGCTGGCTCCGTTCCAGGAAGCTGGATTACCTGATCATGCCAGCAGCACCACGCAGACATGCGAGTTTCCCAGCGGGCTTCCGAGGCAGGATCATTGTAGCACTCGGTCCAGGCAGCCAGATGACTCCCGGCAGTACGTTGGATATGGACCATCCCAGCACAAGCCAAGCCGCTCAACTCCGCCACGGACATTACCGTCAAGAAAAACGGTGCACGCGGAATCCGGTTCCAATCTCGGCCGCCACACCGGAGGTAGTCTGTCAATGTAGTCTTGAGATCGACTTCGTGATTCCCAGTAGACCTGTGTATATCGCTTCCAAGGTCGAACAAAAGAACGCCTGGGTTTTCTGAGCGAGCAATCCATTTCCATTACAGGCTGCCCAAGGGTTATTCTGCAGCCACTGTGGTGGTGGGCCAGGGGATCAGCGATCGTGAGCTTGTCCACGAATCTGTCCAAGTGTAGCCTCAGTATCCGAAAAAGATTCGCCAGCGTTGGAAGTCAACTGCGAGTGAAATCCGCGGCTGAGCCCTGCGGAGGGCAAGCAGCCGCGAGTCATCCAAGAAAGCCTGCGGTGTCCCATGCTGAGATGTGCGGCTCAGTGTTGCGGTGTGGCAGGCTCACCCAGAGCTCACCGACTTTGTACAATCGTACGCACGCACTATGGCAGCACCGACGGTACCGGAGTGATAATGAGCTTGAGTTACTGGATGTGTACAGCTGCTGGAGTCGTTATTCTCTGTGCTCTTTTGCGCCAGCCGCTCAGGCTCGCCAACCATATCACCACATCCTGCGATCTAAGCTCGAGTCGCCATTCGAGTGAGCACACTGGTCCTTCTTGCTTGCTTGCTTGGGTGGACGAGGGCGTAGAGTGTACAGCTCAGCAGTATCGCCGGAAATTACCGCTCGAGTCTTCTTTCCAGCTACGCCACCATCTCGTGCTTGAGTCGAGGCGGGCGCAGAATGTGCGTTACAGCGGTATCATCGCAACCTGCCGTTATCGCTCGAGTTGCCAAGCGAACAACGCGATCATCTCTTGCTCGACACTCGAGGGCGTGGGCAGTGCGCATCTGAGCAGTGTCCAAGTATCCTGCCGCTCTCGCACAGGCCGTCGTTCGAGTGAGGCCAGGGTCTCTTACTCGGCGCGGAGAGTATAGAGTGTTCAGCTCTGCAGGATCATGGTGCCTTGCCGTTGTCGCTCTAGACGTCCGTCAAGTGAGTCCTCAGTCTGTTGCTTGACCCGATGAAGACAAAGGGTGTACGGCGCTATGAGTGACCGCGGCGGCGGCTGCGGCAACAGAAGCATCTTGATGTCGTGACTGGTGATTTGCAGACTCGAGGAGCCTGATGCGGCTGCAATGAAGGAAGCGAGTTTGGCTGTACGTCAAGTGGTCGTGTTTCAAAGAGGTGATGGCTTGCTCGTGTCGATGCAGGGTCTGCGGTGCTCCTGTGAATGGTTCGGCAAGCGTCAAAAGTCTGCGCGAGAGAAAGCGCGTTGCAGCAGCCTGGGCGGCGCCTTATACACTCGGTACAGCCTCGCGACTGACCTTTGAGCGAAGGCACACAACACGAGAAGGGGCTTCTGAAGAGCGAGGCGATAGTCACGCGACCAATGATATGACCGAGGCGAAGAGGATTGTGGTGTTGTCGGAAGACGACGTCTGCGACCGCGTCCGAGCCCGCGCTCGCCACTCACTCAACCCCATGACACCACGACATCCTTCACCACTGACATCAGGCATGACCGGTGCCGTGAGGACGCTCTCCTGCACTCTCTGCTCGACCTCATCGCCTACACCTGCTGATCAAGCAAGCGGTGGTTCTGTAGGTCATCGCCTGGGCAAGGCTTGGAGCTCGGACCGCGGAACGACAGAGGGGAACTCCGCTTACTAACAGCCATTCAAGGGGCTCGAGGAGGTCAGATTAAGCTCAGATTTAAGGATTCCCAGCTACTGCATTGTACGGCAGTGCGAGTCAACCTTAATGCCGGCGGTGGGCTCGGCGGGGCGGCTGAGGGTGGCGTCTGTGCTTGGTGTACGTCGAGGACTCCCTTACAGCAACGAGCGAGGGAAACACATCGTTCGCAGTCCTTCTCCCACCACTTACGTAGTGAGCGATAGGTGTCTCTTACACACCATGGCACTCGCTTTGCCTCACATCGCCGAATCACTTCGGATCTATGTGCCGTGTCTCCAGTCCTGCCACTTCATGAGCGTGCCCTCCTCCGGCAAAAGGCGATGCCACACGGCCGGTGAGGCTGCTGCACGCTCTGTCGCTGTCGCATTCACATTGATGCCCTCTTTTGTGCGGGCACTCACACAAGATCTCCTCGAGGTTTACGTGAGTACCTAGGTAGAGATGCACGAGGGCAAAACACTCCGGGGGATTGACCGACCGAACGATAATTATGAGGGCAAACACCTGACAAACTGCATTCACTACAACTGATCGCTTGATTCGATCAAGGCTGGCTCACTATGTAGACCCCAGAACAAATTCACGCATGGTCGCGGAGACATTGATCACTGTACGCTGACATGTGCCTACGTGCGTGTATGATTTCCCTTTGCTCGACTCACAGAATGTGAGCGTGAAAGGACTGATCAGGGAAACTTCAGTATCTTCGCCTCGCCCCGCCGGACCATGAATAAGGCTTCAAGATGGAAGGAGGCGAAAACGAATACAGCAATCCATCACACCCGAAGAAGTCCACTCTAGCCACTGTATCTCTCCCTTGAGCTTTGGAGGCGTCTCGACGTCCAGCATCCCTTAAGACACGACACGATGGTTCGAGACTTACGGACGCTGCCGATTTGAAACGGACCTTGCAAACCTCGCCCCACCACAGCCGGGGAGTACCAGCTACACTTCGCCGCCAGCAGAGGTTCAGTAACGACAATTGCCGATCGTGGACACATTGGACGAACAATGCAGCGGTTCGTATGGAGTGGCATACAGCATTCATCCGTCGCTCAACGCAACGCGAGCTTATGCAGTAAGCATTCTGAGACTCGGCATGCAGGCTTTACGGAGGAGGATGAGATGTTGTCAGCTTTGCTGCCGCCGCTGACAGTTCAAACACACAGATGGGTTCACGCAATCATGTCCCCTTTCCCACCTCGCGGCTGCGCTGTCTTGTATGTCATTCCGGTCAGTAGGATCACGAAGCTTGAGAAAGTACGCAACCGCATTCGGTAACGTTGGGAGAGACAGCGAGAGCTCGAGGGAAGGTAATAGCAGGTGTTTGGTGAGGACTTCTGGCCGTGAGATGCCCGGGTCATCGTGTACTGTATGGATATGCATCCGCGCGTGGCAATCTCATCTGTGCGTGATCCCAGGGCAAGCAGGCCAAGTCGAAGTGACGGTGTTCTTTGGAAAAAAAATCTGCGCATACGGGCATTTGATTTCCGTGATGTGGACGGCTCCCAGAGAAAATGATGTCGGTGATTATTAGCAGCATGACTGGTAGATGATGATGGAGGAAGAGATTCGTCAGACTAGCACAATCAGCGCAAAGCTCCAAAACACCATGCTCACAACCCAAACGCCGTTCGCGCTTCAAGATCGCCCAGACGTGAAAAGACCACCATCAAGAAAACACGACCGCCTTCCGATCCAACGGCCTCCCATCCGCCCCGATCCCCTCCCGCCTAAACCTCTCCTCCACGACAATCCTGCGCGCCTCATCGAAGCCCACCCGCCTCAATCTCATCACGCGATAAACCTCATTCTTCGCCCTCTCGTCCAGCCCGCTCCGCGAATCCCCGGCTTCGATGTTCTCCGCCAGGTTGAACGTCGAGGACTGCAAGCCGGCCTCGGCGTCTTCGGCGAAGCTCGAGGACGTGGGCAGGCGGACGTAGCGGAAGCTGTCGATCCAGCTGGAGACATAGCGGGTGATGTTGTAGACGGGTGCTGGGATCGTGCCAGGCGCGGTGATGTAGGGGATCGGTGGGGCGTAGGGTTTCCATTGGTCTCGCGTGAAGTAAAGGACTGGAGGACGGTATTTAGTGTATTAGTGGATACGGGAAGGACTGTAGACGAGATATACCTGTAGCGCAGACGAGGAAGAAGAAGGTTATGGTGTAGAAGAAGTAGGCCATGGCGGGCTCGCTGCACGCCTGTCGTGGATATATTGCTGGAATCGGCGAGAAGGGATGTGTTTCGTTGAGGGTGTGTACTGGAGAGAGTGGCGACGGGCGGTCATGCCCTCGATGTACTGCTACGGCATGCGTGTCGAAAGACAAAAGAAGGCTGAAGGTGAGGAGACTCAATCCGGACGTTCCAGTCGAGGCTGACGCGCAAGGCGACGTGGAGAAAACGCCGAGATGCCGACCGATGTTCTGCCTCAGGCATCAACGCCAAGATTTCCACGAAATCCGTCCCACTGCACATCGTTGGACTTGGACGAGCGCATTGGGATCGAAGAAGTTCAACCAGAAACCCCAATCTACCGCCAAAATGACGACGCAATACGACAACATCAGCTCCGATCTGATCTGGGAGATCACCCGTACGTGCCGATACCGACCATCTCGTAGCGGAGAGGGAGACATTTAGATTAGGAACGGCAGGCTAACCAGCACGTTCAATGGGTACTTGACAGGCCACAACAACGCCTTCCTCTGCAAGCGCAAGCAAGCCGGCGGCGTCCAGTTCTCGCGCGACCCGCTCAACCTCGTCAACAAGCACAGCCGCAAGTACGAGGGGTACGCCAACGCTCAGGTAAGAACATCGACCAACCAACCGTCCCGCGAACGAGTGAACAACACGCCAACCTAACATTTCCCCCCGCCCAGGCAATCGGCATCCAACCCGACTCCAACACCGTCGCCCTCACGACCAAGCTCCCCTCGCGCATCAACAAACCCGCGAAATCCCTCCAGACCGCCTCCTTCTCCGCCTCGACCCCGAGCCGCAAACTCTACAAGAGCGTCGTCAACAGCACGGCGAAGAAGGGTTACCGCAGCGACCTCCGCGCCGAGGCCGTCGCGAGAGCGAGCGCGGTCAAGTTGAGCCAGAAGGAGAAGAAGGACCGTGCGGGGCCGAAGTTGAGGGGCGCCCGGGCGAAGAAGGCGGCGGAATTGAAGGAGAGTGCGTGATTTCCTCCTACATACGGGATGGTGCGGGACCGGGCGTCGGGGGGTTCATGAGTGGATAGCGTAGAGGAGCTCTTGCACCGCTGAGAACATGACCGTTCGGAATTTTGTGCACTGCTTAATTGTTTCGTCTTTCCATTTGATCGTACAACGCCAGTGCAACCGTGTCGTGCAAGGAGATCCGAACACGCAAAAGCATGGGTATCATCTCGCTTCCGATGTCCTCTGTACCAACCAGCCTCTGTCCCACGAAACGCCAACGCTATGCTCGAAATCGCACTTCGCAGCCCTTAACCCACCAAAAGACAATACAACCCTTCCTCATCTCTGCTGCTGTCCTGGTGGCGGCGGCGGATACCCATTCGCCCCACCCGGAGGCCTAAACCCCTGCGGCGGACCCGTAGACGCAAACCCAGGTGGCGGCGCCCCAGGGTACCCACCTTGCATTCCCGGCGGACCCGCCGGCCCGCCATAGCCCGCCATACTCGGTGGCGGACGCGCAGGCAGTCCTGCGGCGGTCGGCGGCGCGGCCAAAGGCGACTGATTGTACCCTCGGTTCGGCGGCATCGCTCCCGCTGGGGGAGGAGCGCCGTTGACGGGCATGCCCATGGGCGGAGGCATGTAACCTGCCGGTGGTGGGGCGCCGTACGGCGCGTAGTTGTAGGACGGTGGAGGCTGAGGGGCGCGAGGCGCGGCGAGGGGTGTACCGTTCGCACCGCCAGGAGGAAGAGCGCCGTAGCCGTTCGGCGCGCCAGACATGGCGGCCGGGCCGGAAGGCGTGTTGTTCGGCATGACGAGACTGGCAGGCATGGCGGGGATAGCGACCTGGACGCCGTGTTTCTTCGCCTGAGCGGCGAGGGCGCGCTCGGCCTCGTCACCGTGCCGTTCGCCCTTGCCGTCCTTCTTGTACGCGTACTGCACCGTCACCTCCTTGTTCATGAGGTACTGGCCGTGCATGTTGCGCACGGCGTCATCCGAGGCGTCGAAGTCGGCGTAGGAGACGAAGCCGTAACCCTTGCTGAGGTTGGCGTCGTCGCGCGCCACCTTGGGCGGGGCGATGAGCGGTCCGAAGCGGGAGAAGGTCTCGAAGAGGACTTTTTCGTCGACCATGGTGTCGAGATTGCCAACGAAGAGCTCCGCTCCCACCCCTTGCCCGCCCCCGAGTCCGCCGTTCTCCATCC
>Ga0058704_10000150_pt1 | contig 37728 bp, 46 predicted proteins | sample AgamicMgSfe_FD_71363 | JGI IMG/M metagenome (GOLD analysis project Ga0058704, IMG submission 71363) | Agave microbial communities from Guanajuato, Mexico - Mg.Sf.e | ecosystem: Host-associated > Plants > Phyllosphere > Phylloplane/Leaf | place: Guanajuato, Mexico | collected 2012-05-30
GGGAAGCCGACGGAGGTCATGACGATGCGGACGGTGGTGTTGGTGCCGAGGTCGTAGACTTGTTTCATGGAAGAGAAGTTGGTGTTGCCTAACTTGGCCTCGAAGCTGGTTCGGCTCGGTCAGCGGCGAATGGATCACCTGAACCGTTTCCCAGTCTAGACTTACAGCAATGGGTCGTTGTAGTCGGCCATGAAGGTGATGTTGTTCATGTACCAGACGAAAGCCCCCGTCGCGTTGTAGTTGCCCGTCATGAGGAAGTTGAGCGTGGTGGTCGGTTCCTTGGCGGGCATGGCGAATGTGGGCACCGTAATGTCGAGCGCTTGGTTGCCGCAGTTGTTGGGGAAGAGGTAGCGTGAGCTGTCGATCTTCGATGTGGTGTTCGGGGGAATGGAGGTGTCGGCGTCCTCGTAATAGATGGCGGCAAGTGCGTCAATGGCCTTACCGTCGTTGAGCGAACAGCCGGTTTGCCCTGCTGGGCCGAGGCCGGCTGATCCGTAGTATTAGCAGCTTGTTGGCCTCATCATACCGCAGATTTAAAGCTTACAAGGTCCTTCGGTCATCCTCATCCACACGGCTTCCTTGGTATTGTTGCCGCCCTCCACGATGATATCCGTCCTCTGTCCAACAGCCAGGGTGACGAGATCGGTTGAATATGGGTTGACAGGGACAAAATCATTGGCAATGACGGTCATCTGATACCCGTCGATGCTGAAGAAGATGACTGCTTCGGCGGCGTGGTTTATCAACTGAGAAGTTGTGAGTGTTTATGTCAAGAAAAGCCTATGAAGATTTTTTGCGCTGAGTAACTTACTCTCAGACGATGTCGCTTGCCAGTCTGGAACTTGAATTGTGCTCGCCCAGCATTGGGCGTGCACTCCAGCTGTGTGTTATTGCACCTGCGCGAACATACTGATCAGCACTCGTCGGACAAGCAGGGAAGCATTAGATTGATGGTGGACTCACTGGTAGTTGTTCTTTCCGTTGATAAGCTGTGATCAAATGTTAGCGAGGCCGTTCAAGACTTCACACACCGCGGAAACGAGCATACCATGTTGTTCGACATCGGCGGGCAATGCGGGTCACACGTTTCGGTGGCGAAGAAGATGTCCTCCACGAGGTTGACGTAGTAATCGTGGAACCAGTCCGACAGCATGACGGGACCGACGTCGATATCGTAGTCATTGTCACTCGCCGGTCCGTGGACGATAATGGGGCCGGTCAACCCATTGACAAGTTGTGAAGAGTAGTGGGAATGCCACCACGACGTCCCGTAGAGCTCGGCGCGGAAGCGGTAGGTGAAGGTCTTTCCGGGAGCGATGGGGCACTGCGAGACACCGGGGACACCGTCGAAATACGGGGTTGAAGTCTGAAGGAATCCGTGCCAGTGGAGCGCGGTGCCTTCGATCTCCAAGCCGTTGGTCACCGCCACCTCGATCCAGTCACCCCAGTTGGCCTCGATCAGAGGTCCGGGGAACTGACCGTTGACGACCAGCAGCGGCAACGAGACTCCATCGGGCGCGAGCGTGGTGTTGGTGATGGTCCAGGCGTAGGATCGGGTCATGCCGGTGTTGGGGACATTGGGGAGATGGTAGGGGTTGGTGTTGCTCGCCGTCCGGCCTCCCCACGGAGTCGCGGCTCCTCCAGGGTGCGGTCCATTTATGAAGCGTGGGAATCTCGGGGACGAGAGCTGGCCGAGCGAGCTGGCACCTGTGAAAAAGTCTAAGCACCAGGGCATGCAGGCTGCAGCTGCAAGAGCGTTGTTCATTTTGTGAGGGGGCCTTACCGTTGGTCGTGTGCTGAGAGAGTCGCCTTTTCTCCAACGGCAACTCGACTTTTGGCGCGGTGGGCGCCGCTCGTGAAACGACAGTGGGGAGGCAAGGTAGCACGAGGGCGAGGAGGCTGAAGAGGGAGCGCATCGTACCGGCTGCTGCAGCTCGCCGTGGACGTCTGTGCTGTGTGTACGACTAGGAGAACGGGCGCAAAACGAGAGAAGAGGAAGCGAGGGACGGCGAGGAAGAGGAAATCGTCCTTTCGGCCAGCCCTGCGTGCGCGGTGCGACTTTTTGTAGTAGCATCGCGTGGCACGAGCAGAGCTTGCCTTGGCCTTACCTGCCGCGGCTCTGCCTCTCGCTTTCGCCACCATCTCATCTGACAAGCATATTGGATCTCCTCACGCCATGCGAGTAAGACGAATCTATCCGGCTCGATGAGGCAACTCAGGCGCCCGGCATGAGGGTGAAGTGGTAGGGCAGCTGGGCCCGAGTCGTTAGAGTCGGGTGCGTCGGATGCAAGGTGCAAGCGTGTATTGGAGAGTGACATGTCGAAAGGTAGAGGTACTTTGTCCACCTGCGCGTGTCATTTCCGGCTGATTGATGCGGCGGGGGTGGGTTGGGAAAGACGAAGTCCAGACTATAGGTTGATCGTCAGTGAGAAGGAGTGAGGGGAATGACCTGAGGTTGGGATTGCTGTATCAATCTGAAGGCCAGACCATGGCCTCGGTCTCACTCCTCCTCCTCCCCCAGTCCGCCGTCGGCCATAGAAGCGAGTCCGGGGGTTCTACGCACCCATCCCTGTACAACCCCTCCAAACCAATGCCAGATCGATGAATGTAGGGTGAGCGTTTCCTTGCCTCGTGCTGTCAAGGATGTTAGAATTCGATAGAAGAAAAGCATTCCTTTCCTGCATCGGACAATTTTCAATCAATCAACCAAGCCTTCCGTTAGTGAAGCCACTCACGAAGCAAGTACTTGTACTGCACTACTGCATCCCCGGAGCCAAGATGTGTGGGCTGTGATGAGGGGGGAATGCTTCTCCCTTCAATCGCGAGAAGGTGCTGGCACACCGCGTTAGGAAGGAAGGGGAAGCGGAGATTTTAGCATCCACTCATGGTCTGTGGGCCGATGGCCAGCCTCTACCAGTACTAGGTACCTCTATAACTCCGCTCCCACACCCAACCAAATATGAGTTCTAAACCGCATCTTCTGCGGCCACACGTGTGAAAGGGATGTTGCGATCGGGACCGGAGCAGGGTAGGAGGAGCAAAGCAAGGGTGGCGATAGCGGACAAATCAAAGCATTCAATCCAGCCCGTATCTCTGCGATCATCCCTTCCTTGAGCCTTCGTATCGGGCCTTCACGCCTGAACGGCTGACGCTTGGAAGAGCGTGCGCCCTCCGCTCAAAGAACAAGAACAGCAAGAAACTCGTCGACAATGACGTAGTGTTGCGGTTCGGCCACACGAACACAGGGTAAGTGTGTGCATTTGTAGGTATGTACAAGTAGGTCACTGTACTACCCAAGCTCCATCAGAGAAGCTCACGACCCCTGCCGAAACAGCGCCACAGTATCAATGAACCCGTTCAAATTGTCAGCATAATACGCCACATTCCGACCGTCCACTTCGATCTGGTAGTGTGTCCCCACGGTGTTAAGGTTGTACACCGTGACCGCCCCGCCATCGACGACCTCGAAAATCCGGTTCTGACACACCTCCCCGTTGCCCTGGTTCGAGCACGTGGTGCTGTAGTTGTCGAAGAAACTGTAGAGGCCCGCGCCGTAGACGAGAATGTCGCTCGAGTCGACGATGCGGAGACCCCAGGCGTCGGCGTTGGGCACGGTGACGTTGCCGTCTGCAGCGGTGGCGGTGGGGAATTGAGGGTCGCTGAGGCTGGCGACGTAGGGGAAGGGGAGGGGGGCGGATGGGTTGGGCTGGTAATAGGGAGTTTCTGTTTGAATCTGTACCACGATCGTCAGTGCTCGGCGTTCTTTGGTGCGAAGGGGAGTTTTGTGACTTACCTGGCCGGCGAAGACGTTCTTTGCGTTCACGAACTGGTACTGATACTTGGTGAAATGCTCGACAGCAGTGCCGACGAGCCAGAAAGTGCCGGCTTGGCTGTCCACGAGCAAACCTCGCCCAGCATAGATGGTGATCTGCGTCAGGCTCGGGTCCTCTACATCGTGGTCTGCTGTCCACAGCCAGTTGTTCTCCAGGTACAACCCGGCGCTCGACTGGGTGATGTGCATACCCATGAAGGCGGCGATGCAATTCTGATTCAGGTTCGCCGCCGTCACCGTGGTGCCAGGGGTGGTCGGGCATTGTGCCAACTGCAAATCGGATCCCGCGAACCCACCGATCCGGGCGTGCACGTCCCAGATACCGGACGGCGAGCCGGCGGGAGCGTGGAGGTTGTACTCGATCAGCACGGCACCACGCTGCTGGCCTTGAGTCGACACGATCATGTCCGACCACTCCACCCGGCCGGACTCGCCTGGCTTGCCGAGTTGGACTACTGGCTGTGGATTGTTGATGTCGTTAAAGAAATTGCCATGGGAGAGGATGACGGAGTACGATTCGCCAACGATACGAGATCCACTGGGGATGTAGACGGTCCTCGAGACAAGGTAGTCGCCGTGATCGACGAACAGGATCTTGTTCTGAGCGCGGGCCGTGTTGATGGCACGCTGCAGTGCATCGGTGTCGTCGGTATGGCCATTCCCGGTAGCGCCAAGATTCCGTACGCTCACGAATTGGCCTACAGGGTACTGTTGGTACTGCGGCTTGGAGTACTCGAGGTACTTCCCGTCGCTCTGTAGAAGAGATGCTGGCCTGGAGACTGGCGAGATGTTGTTCTCCAATACCGTCGGACCATTGGGCGTGTAGGCGTGCCCTTCGCCCCAAGCCGCAATGTGCGTGTTTGCTGGCGTTCCCGCGAGCACCGTGCTGTTGCCAGGCCCTTGGATGGCGATCGGGACGTTGTTCAGCGCCACATTCTCCAAGATCAATGAGCCGCCTGCTGGAGGTTGCGAAGTCGCGTCGTGTGCGGTGACGATGCCTACCGCTGTATTGCTGATGGAGCTGTCGATGAAAGTCACGGATCCTACACTTTGCGCAGTCGGGCCGCCGGAAGCCATGTTGAGACCTACAGAGCAATTGTTGATATTGATGCTCTTGTACGTCCAACCCCAGTCCCAGATCTGATCAATGGCAGTGACGGCATCGTTGAAGGTCAGGTTGCGCATGGTAAACTGTTGGTTACCAAAGACCGCTCCATTGAGACCGCCATTAAACACTAGGTCGTTCATAAACCCACCGGAGCCGGATTCAATGAAGATGCCCTGATGCTGCGTGCCATTCGCGCTGCTCATCTGGAACACCACGTTCTGTATACTTGTCGCCTGTGCAGTGGGCCAATGAATGCCTGTCACGGAGCTGGTAGCTGGGACAAGGGTCATATCGATGATGAAGTTGCGAATCTGTCTCCAGAAGACGTTCGTCGACCCGAAGCCAAGGACACCACCGGCTTGATATTGATCACCATCGATCAAGCCCAGGCCGTTCGCACCACTGAAGGTCGGAAACGCGCGGATGGTCGGCAAGCAGTTGGGGTTGCCGATGAGCTGTGTGTAGTAGTAGTCGATGATGCTCGAGTTGATCATGTAGACACCTGCCGGAAAGTAAACTATCGCAGGGGTGACCGTCGTTGACTGACAGCTGCCCGGACCGCAACGGCCACCGCTGGAGATGGCAGTGTTGATCGCGACCGTATCGTCCGTAACCCCATCCCCTTTGGCGCCAAAGTCCTTGACATTACGGAAGACGGTGTAGTTCGAGGGGTCAGGATTGAAGGCCGCGATACCTTGGTGCTTGATGTCCTCCAACCAATACTCGCATTGGTTCATGGGTGGAGGACTTGCGGGCTTCGTAGGCCGTGGTGAGGGATGGCGCCAATAAGTGGGAGATGGTCCTGGGTAACGAGTGTACCTGATGGTTCTCAGCTATCACCACGTCGCCAGTGCTTAGGAAAGCTTAGCTTTTTGCGTACTGGTGGAATTCTCCGAGCTGCGACCGGACGTAAGACTCGACTTCTGGGGGCTGCCAGTGGACGTGCTGGGCCGCAACACCGCCGATGGCGGCACACAACGATACGAGACAGGTGAGTGAATGCATGGCTCGGTGGGAGATATGTACGAGACGGCAAAGCGTAGCATCGTCCTGTGCGAGAGAAGGACCGGTGTCTTAAGGACATCTGGAGTCTTCGACGGCACAGCGAGCCACCGTGCCTCGGCACCTTCGCGGTGCGTCATGATAGTAGCGGGAGGTCTCCTAGGTATACCGGCATTAGGTACGCGTACATATATATGCACATACGCTGGCTATAGGAAGCCTTTTCTTTTTTGATGGCCCATTGCGGACATGGGGCTGCAAATCAGGTATGTTTTGGCTTCCGGAGGTGTTGGTACGCCACATTGCGGGGTTGACGACCTCGGAAAGCATCTAGAGCCTCATGGGGGAGTGGGGAATTGTCTCGCCAAATGCACATTGCCGTTGTCTAGAAGGTGTCTCTGGTGACTGACCGTCCTGATTCTGGATCTTCTTCATGCGGGATGGTGCCGTGACTCCGGAAGCATCGTGCGCTATGCATGGCAAGCCGCAACCTGCCGTCTAGTACTGTCCAATGGCACAGTCCCTGGACAAGCTCGCTGAGGTACTCTTGCGTTCCCAACTCATCCGGTCGAGAACGGGATTGATCGCTCTGCATTTGGGCTCACAGCTTGCTGCTTGCTGCGTTCTCACCTGGCAAAGCACCGCTCATAACTGCCACCTGCTCAGACTCAGCAGGGTGTCGACCAAAAAGTAACAACTCCCGGCCACCACCTGTACTCCACCAAGCGTGGCAAACCTGGCTTCGATCTGGGTCCATCTCCCCATGGTCGAGCATCTGCCAGAACTGATCTTTGCAATGCTCTCTCATAGCGTCATCGTTGATCGCGTTGATCATGTCTGCAGCGAGCGGAAGCCATTCCTCCAGCAGGTTGACAGGCAGTAGAGGTAATGTGTCCACAATTGTCAGCGTGAGCACGGTTTGTTCGGAGAGCTCAATCGGGGCTTCGGGTGACATGTCGGGTACGGCCGAGGATGGTTGCGGAAACAGTGGTATAAATGATGCATGCCTAATGCGCTCGTCCAGCAGGTCGAGCAGAGTCGCTGGTAGCATAGGCTGGTCCGTCGACAGTGGTGATGGGGCTGCGGTCAACCTGACCAGCGTCTTGAAGGCAAGCCTGAATTGGCGTGCGGAGAGATTGCTTGGGAAGACGTTGAAGAGTGTCTCGACGTAAACCGGGAGATGTCGCGCTGTCAAGCCCGCATTATGAGCTGCTGCAAACGTTGCAAGCATGACGCTGTGAGCGGCTTCGAAGATGGGCAGCAGATTGTTGTTACCGCCGACGGCGAGATAAGGGGCTGCACCCGCCACGAGAAGTTCTTCCGTGACCTGCGACGGCAATACCAGAGTGAAGTGCTCGGAGGTATTGAGGAAGTAAAGATCGAGCGAGCGATGGAGGGGATGGTCCGGAATGCGACCAAGTTCGGAGGGCTTGATGCACTGGAGGAACTCTTCGGCTTGGCGTTGGTACGCCGCAAGGACATCGATCGCCGTCAGATAGACAAAGTTGTACTGCGAGAAAGTCGAATGTCCCTGCTTCGTAGATATGAAGTAAAGATAGCGAAGCGTGTGTAGCGCCTGCGTCGCGATACGTGGAGCAGCTGCTTTCCAGTCAGTTCCTGTGTCAAGCGCGGCCATATAGATGTACTCATTCCAAGTCACCCACCGTCATGATTCGCAAGTCCGGCGTCTCCCAGTAGTCTCCCTATTGCGCTCCTCAAGATGATTACGGTTGCAAACAAGATCGACCTCAATACTTTCCACAGTGTTTGCAGTGTCTTGGTGAGCGACTCATTGTTCAGGTGAACGTGCTCTTCCGAGGCGTCAATCTCCGATAATTTAGTTTGCCGCCACTGCAGATATACCGTCCTGGCAAACCCCTCTATATCCTCGAGCGCGGCTGTCACCAAGTAAGGCTGCGTGGCTTGCTCAACAGCATGCCCTGTCAATCGCGCGAGGGGTCCGAGAGATGACACGATTGGGCTTGACGAGATAGCTTGAACTGTCTGGAAGGATTGCGAGTTCTCCGGCCAGCAGAATTGTGTTTCGCTGATCGGCTGCACATCCATATCCACGGCTCCGAGGAAATACGCGGACCTGAGGCCTTCGCTTGAATGTAATGTTGCACGTAAGAGCACTGGCAGCAGAAGATTGTAGTCCACCCGCGTCCTTACCTGGTCCGACAGGGTTGGAAAGGTGTGGTTCAGGACCACCGTCACCGTCTGCTCGCCAAGGTCATCCAGCTCAGCCAGATCTACGAGAGAGGCGTTTACAGCCTTCATCAAGGCCACTTCAAGTGTTGCTCTCATATTGCGCGATAAGTGGTCATCCTCGACAGGACCGAATCCCAGCAATAACCCTCCAATGACCAGCAAATGTCGCCATCGCGGCGAATGCTCGTCGGCCCCATTCACGACCGCACGGATCCAGTCATCGCGGGGCAGAGTTCTCTCCAGCTGGGGTTGCGTGGAATCTTGAGCGGCATTTTTCACTCGCAGAGCGGTCTGATGTCGTGTCAGAGCCTGCGCAGCGGAGTGGAACACGCTCAGGCAACGCATGCATGGCCGCAAGCCTTTTAGACGAGCCCATATCGCTGGCGCGGAAAGAAGCTGACTCGTAAGCAGAGTGACGTTCAGCGGGTTGTTGAGGGTCGTCAACAGAGACGATGCGGTGCCCAGCAGTCTGACAGGTCGTCAGTTACTGTCCACAACAAGGCTTGGACGCTTGATTGGTACCGTGGCGTATCCTGCTGATCGGTGTAGGTCTGTAATGAGCGCAGAAGCGTCCCGAGTAGACGATCAGCAGGCATCACGACCGAGAGCTTGATGCTGGGATGGAAGATTTTCGTGATGATTTTGGTCGCGCCGTTAACATACATGTACTGTACACGAATGGCTCTCGAGCTTACTGTAGTGACTGACCTCGGTATATGCCAAGACCAGCCAATCAGCACGTTCAGCTTGGAAGGGGGATGACTAAGATTTGAACGTCGTACGGCGAGAAGAACACGACTTCCTACATACTACGAGTACATCACGACAACAATCAAGAATGTGACCTTCTTCCTCGTCCTCCATCAGCTTTTCGTCCGCGCACCGATCTCGCCCAAAGAAGAAGTAGCAGGCGCTCACACCTTACGCGCCAAGAGAAGAGAAACCGCCGGCTAAGATGAGGTATGCAGCAGCAGAGTTAGCACGTGACGCAACGGACTTCACGTCCTGACTTTTCACCAGCAACAACTTCCTCAAGACGGTCGTGGACACCAAACCTCTCTCATACACTCCTCCGCCATTCCCATCGCTTTACTGGCCTTTCCCGGTCTCGGGTACGCAGGTCCAGTATCTCTACGATGCCTACTCGATGTGGGAATTCACTCTCTACTGGACTCTCATCTGCGTCGTCGGAGTTCACCTAGCAGCTGCCGGGTACGCCTGCGTGATCCAGTACCGAAACTGGAAAATCATTTGGGTGGCGCCAGTGGTGTATACCCTGATCGGCGGCATCGAGGCACTGATTGCTGGCAATGTCGTGGGTGGCTTGTAGGTGCTTGATCCTCTTTCTCTGAGCTACTAGCCGAACACATTGCTTCTCGGGAAGATGGCAAGCTGCTAACAAACCGTAGACTTGGAGGCATCTACACGTCGGGGTTCTTCAGGATGTCGACGTGGATACCTTTCTCATGGGGGATCATCAATGCACTAGTCTTGATTCTCTCATCGTTCGCCATTCAAGGAGGGCTGTGAGGACGATGATCACGACGATGAGACGCGGAATGGGTGCAAATGCATCATGCTTGTACCGAACCTGTCACTTTGTACCGCAAACACCACAGAACGCCAATAAGAAGACTATCCAGAGCAAACACCCACCGACTTTGCCTCCGCCACCCGACAGAACTTGCCAGAGCCTGCTATCCGCAAAGGACCGACCATGATACACCCATGTTCCAGCATCTTCCAGCAATATCCCACGCGCAACTTCAAGTCCTCTCCCAGCAGCGCGCCATGTTTCAGCCCAGGGGATTGCGCCCCGGCGAGCTCTGGCAGGCCTACGACGGCGGGAGCGGGACCGTGGTGTTCGGCTCCAGCTTCGTGTAGTACTGGTCGAGGTCGAAGAGTTTCTTCACTGTTCTCTCGATGTTCGTACCCGGGAGGTAGACCGGAAGCTTTCTGCCCTTTGGATTGAGACGACGCAGCGGCACCCACACCTTATCGAGGTCGTCGTATCTTTTCCCGAAGCTCTTCATAGGGCAGTCCTCCTTGCAGACCTGCACCTCCGGTGCCACATCGTGATTCGGGCAGAACCGCTTGTGCATTCGGACCCCCTGGGACCAGTCCGGCACTGCTCCTTGTCGGTTGACCGGCCTCGTCTCGATCTCCGCTCTCCGGGCCTGCCTGGCCTGCTCGGCCTGGGCACGCTCGGCCGAGGACCGGCGAGGACCGAGCTTCCTCTTCAAGGGCGACGTTCTCTGCCCCGGCAATGTCGCTGGAGGCGCCGAGATGGGCGCTGGTTGGTTCGGCTCCTCCATGCCCACCGGAGACTGCATCATGCTCTGGTTCGAGAAGAGCAGCGTCCTTTGCTGCGACGGCCCCGGCATCCCGGTGTCGATGAGGCCATATGGTGGTGCCGTGTTCGCCTCTGACATACCACCCAGGAACATCGCGTACGGGTCCTGCTTAGGCAGCAAGTTCCGTAGGGGAGGCGTCATCTGCCTCCGCAGCGCACCGCCCGCCATCCCGGTGTTCGTGAAGCCCGATGGTGGTGCCGTGTTCCCCACCAGAGGCTGCTTCATGTGTGGGGGGGTGAGAGGCGCCATTTGCTGGGTTGCCGCATCCTCTGGCATCCCGGTGTCGATGACGCCGGATGGTGCTGCCACATTTCCCCCCCGAAGCTGCGACATGCACGGGCCCTGTGGGAAAGGCGCCAAGAACTGCGACGGCGCAACCCCAAACATCCCACCCTCCGGCATCCCGGTGCCCATGGGGCCGAAAAGTGGCACCGCATTCCCCGCCGGAAGCTGCGGCACGTACGGGCCCTGGTGGGGAAGCGCCATGTAGCCCTCCATTATCCCCTCCGACATCCCGGTGCCCATGAGGCCGGAGGGTACCGCCATGCCGGACGCCAGGGTGTTGACCTGGCCCATGCTGTCCGGGAACCAGGCTCCGGAGGACTGGGGCTCGGATCCAGTGAGTGGGGCCCCCATCGAAGCCTGGGGGTTGCCGAAGCCGAGGTCGAGGAGGTTAGGGTCGAAGCATGACATCCCATCCCCGACATTGTGGTTCAGAGCGCTGGGGCCCGCAGTGCTGGCAGACTGCGTGCTGCTGGCCGATGGGGCGATGCCGGTCGTGTCGCCCATGTTCGGCATGCCACCGGCCATATCCGGCATGCCACCGGCCGTATCCGGCATGCCGCCAGCCATATTCGGCTGGATACCAGCCGCGTCCGGCCCGAACACGCCGGCTATCATAGCATTGAAGGCCGCATCATCCATGAAGTTCGTGCCAGCCATCTTGAAGGTGAGTGCGGTTGTGGGGGTGGTAGTGGACTGTGGTGTGGAAGGTGTGGAAGGTACGTAAGCTTGTTGGAGTGTAGAGGACTGTGGTGGATGGAAGTCTTGTAATGGGTGTGAGATTGGACGACTGTTGGTGTGAAGGTTTAATCAGGGAGCCCAGGAGTGGTATATATCATTTGGCCGACGATGAGCTGAGGACCTACGCTGACGGCCAACAGTGGTACGTCCTCATGCTCCTCTGCGTGAGGACATGTTCACAGACTTCGGTACTGTCTTCACGATACCCACATCGGCGTGCAGAGATTCTCTGTCCCACGCGTGAAAACAAGAGAATGTTGCTGACATGCTGACATCAATGGGAGTCACCAACACAACAATGGAAATGTCCTCTCGGTTGAAAAACTCCAATGCCTCATACCGCATTGGGGACGGAACCCCTCTATGGATCGCGATTGCAATGCGGCGGCGACGATATACTCATGGCATTGGTAAATCGGACAAGATGCATATGATGAATTGATACATGTTCTCAACGGGCGGCGACGACGACGACGACGACGACGACGATGCATACCAGCAGCCCGCACGGTATCATGAGGGCAGCGACGACCTCAGCGGCGATGAGATATCAGAGCGAGATGCGCTGAGGACGATCCGCAGCGCGCTCCCCAGCACATTGAGAGTTTCGATCCCGGCTGCGCGGACCAACGATCGGAGCTTTCATTGTATGGTACGATCTTCAATTCCTCGAGATCGGAGATATGCGTGAAAGATTCTGCCATCATCCGCATACATACTCGGAAGAGATCCAGGATCCGATCTGGTTAGTCCCTGACTCCCTAGATTGTCCTCGCCGTAACCGATGATGTAGTGCTCTGCGCTCGCGCGCGCCATTGAGCTTACCTACTAGCAGCTAGGCTGGGTACCGCGCCAGGGGATCTGGTCGCACAGGGCAACGCACAGCTACTCGGCATTGTCCTCAGGGCCTACCGGATCACGCATGAATGACCCATTGACCGGCCAATATCACATGGGCGATCGCTTGTCATCAAGTCGCGGCATTGCTCAACAGAGCCGGTAGTGCGCACGGTATATGGTACATGATGGCAAGGGACTTGCTTACCATTCGCGATTGCTGCGAGCAAGTATCTACAGGCAGGAAAGGGTCCTTTCATGGCAGGATCGATCGATTTTCTGTCTTCTCCTCTGGTTGACGGAAGTTGCGAGCGCATCTGCACGTCGCAGCATTCGCACATCGCAGGACCTACGCTGAAAACTGAAAACCACCGTTCGATTCCAGCTTCACCATCTGCCATCAAGCTCGTCAGTGCTATATGCGCTGTGTATGACCTGTCGTGAATTCTCGAATGCAGGTGGTTATACACTCGCGCAGTAGGCGCTGAGGGCCTGCGAGTCGGACGTCCTTTCATACTGCATCCAGCAACCCGTCCTAGCTTCTCTGAACTCTGAGCCTCGCAATCTTCTTTCCGCCAACTCACCGGGTTCACGTTTCCGAGTTTTCAAGATTTGATCCCTTTGACGATACCAGCGTACAGAAGGCGTCAAACGCTACTTTCGAAAGTAGTTCCTACACGCATCTCCCACGCCTGTACTGTACATTAATCGCCATTCAGGGTAGGGCCCACTGCCAAATTCCAGCAAACAGCTGCAGTTCGATCCGAGATATGAAGCCATCCCCGCGGCCGCGAAGCGTGCCGCACCGTCTCCCAAACATCTCCTCCAAACGATGTTTTTTTCTCGCATTCTGCGAACGGTCAAAGATGTTGTGACCCTTAGTTTAGTAGGTATACGAGTTCACGAAGCAGAAGAAGGTGTGCCTAAGCACAACGCCAATTAGTTCCTGCTCCTCCTTTGCTTGCGATGCATTGGAGATTGCACATGGAAGACTTTGTTGGCATATCGTCGCTGCTTGTCTTGCTGTCGCTTTCCCTTGGGGTCCAGGCCCCGCCTTTCATCGTCAACGGACGGTAGCCAGGGTCCGCCAATGTTGACAGGGTCTTCTGGTGATAGAAATCTGTTGCCCGAACGCTGGCCTGGAATATCGGGAGACGAACATGAGTGTCGAGGAAAAGACTGCTATGGGATGAGACGTCACTTCGTAATGTCCTGACGTACTCGTACAATAGCAGCAAGTGTCGAACAATAGCGCATATGTTCCGCTATACACGTATGGAAAAGACAGAAATCATACATCATCGAAAGTCGTGCGATCAAACAATAACGCTGGGGTGCTCGAGCTGCCTCCTCGCAGTCCCGAGACCGTCATCGCCGCCCTCTTGGTTCTCACCCAGCCAGGGTTTCTTAGCCTCGCCGAGTACGCCTTCTGTGCCGTAATAGACAAAGTGACCTAAGCATGATAAAATCAGTTGTTGCAGACACTGACGGGAATGACATGATATGGACATACCACCAATAATGAGCACAAACGCGATCGGGTACATCCAGTGGACATGCAGGTGGAAGAGCTCGAGCCCGACAATGACCCCCCAAAAATTGCCGGTCAGCAGGCCGATGTTGAAAAAGGCCGCGGAGGCCATGCGGAAGATGACGGGCGCGACGGAGTAGAACCAGGTCAGGAGCAGCGTGTACCCGACCAGGTACCCTGCCACCTGTCCGTTCCAGGTCGCGGCGCGGAAGGACTGCTTGTCGAAGATGGCGGCCTGCACGCCGTTGATGAACATGCCCCAGAACCCCAGCTGCCCGATCACCTCGTACATGGGGCGTTTGCTGACGAGGAACTCCTCGAAGACGTTGGACAGGCCGTAGCAGGTGGCGCCCAGCAGAGCGAAGAGGTCACCCTTGACGGCGTTCAGAGCCGGTCCGCTGTTGGCTCCCGTGATGTGGTCCGAGGCCACCAACATACCGAGACCACCACACGCGACCAAGATGCCCGCGTACTGCGCGAGGTGGTATCGCACCTTGAGGAAACTCAGCGAGATGACCACGACGACCGCAATCGCCCAGAAATTGATCAGCTGCGCCGACAGGATCGTCGTGTACCGGTACGCCAGCACGGTGAAATAGTTACCCTCGACGTCGAAGAAAGCGAAGATGAAATACCGCCAGCCGTCCTTGCGCACCAGTCGCCACCACCCCCGGAAACCATACCTGTAGACCGTGAACGAGGTATAGATGAGCGTGAGCAAGACGTAATTGAACAACGACTGGAAAGCCGGGATCGACGTCCCGGCGTTTCTCAGTAACGTGGTCAGAGTATTCGTGCCCGTCTGCGTAATGGCCAGCGCCTGCGACAAGCCCAGCACGATCCAGAACTGCGGGCGCCGGAGGTAGCCGAACAGGCCGCCTTTCGTCCTCTCGAGCTCGGCAGGCGTCGTTCGGATCGGTTCTTCATCGTGGTTCGCTCCATCTCCTCCGATCGGGCTCACCATTTCCACCGCGCCGTGTTCGCGGCCGTGGCCCGAGCTGCTGCTGCTCGACCCGCCGGCCGAGAGCGCGGCGCCTTTGGGTGTCACCGTGACGCGCTCGATGGGCGCCGCCGGGCCGATTTCGACATCGCTGGCCCACGAGGCGCGGCGGTCGTTGTGGTCCATGGCTGTCCCACGTGCTGGATGGGGGGAGGTCGCGGAGCTTGCGCTTGGCTCGAGAAGGGGAGCGCAAGACTTCAGAAGTCGCCCACCAGCAAAGATACCTTTGTGTTCTGAACAGTAGGCGTATATCTTGCTGGTTACGAAGGTAGAAAGAATTGAAACCGAAACGAAGAAATGTATTCTCACCTCGTTTTGTTCTATGGGAAAAAAGTTCAGCCTTGGCCCTGCTGTTCATCGTTCTTTCTTCCCACGTGCAAACAGTAGCGGGGTTGGACAACCGTCGAACGGTCGAACCCGCCCGACGCATCCCCAGTGGCGATTCCGGGTCTTCAGACACGTACAGAGTCCGACATGATTATCAGTCTCTCTACTGACGACGACTACACAAGTAAACAACGAGTGCAAGCATGTGACGCAAATCACACCGGCACGCCTAGGTAGGAATGAGGATTGGCCGAGGAGGCTCGTAGGAAGTTATAGGATTTCTTACGAATCGACCACGATCATCTCCCGTTCTATTTAACAGTGCTTCTCCCCGATGCCAATCAGAGTAGCGACGAAACGATGGAATTCCCATCCAACCCGCTACGCCCAAGTACCTCCACCACACCCACGCCACCACGGTGGCGCTGGCTATCTAAAAGGAAACAAGAATCTTTGGTATATCGACGGAGACAAGAAAAGGAAAGATAAGACGCATGCGCAGTCCGCCCACTCTGTACAAAAGGGAAAGAGAGAGAAAGTTGTCAACCCCACCACCCCCAACAGCGAAACAATGATGAACCCCGGAGAGTACGACATCAACGGGACCCTCCCACCTTCACCTTCAATCCTTCTTCCCAAACAAACTGAACCGACTCCGCTTCTTACTCCCCCCACCACTCTTGACGACCCCCTTGGCCGACCCCAGCACGGCCTGCGCCCGCGCCTCCTGCACCACCCCGGCCTCCGGCGATCCAGCCGCCGGACCACCGCCCGCCGCTTCGACGTGCACTTTGCCGCCGTGGGTGAAGTACGTGCGCGGCTTGCCGCCCGTGATGGTGCTGCTGGACTGCATGCTGCGGATGCTCGGTTGGCGGGAGTGGCGGCCGTTGTTATTGCTGTTGTTGTTGTTGTTCGGCGCCGATTTGCCGTCTTCGGAGCCTTCGTCGCTTTCGGGCGGGGTGACTTCTGCGGATGAATGTTAGAAAGGGAAGCAGTTGCTGGGTAAAGGAGGGAAAAGCTTACCGTGACTACTGAGCGGACTCCGCCGCAACGGCGCGTTGAAGGAGTTCCGTGAATTCATCTGTGGCTTTAGCCCCGGGACGCCGGTCGAGAATTGCTGTGCGCGTCGAGGCGCGAGTCTATCGCTGGACGAAAATTGCGCGGAGTTCATCGGGGCGGTGGAGTTGGCTGCCTCGAAGCTACCGCGGTTGGAAGGTTGGCGGTGAAAAGACGGCGAAGGCGGGGGTTTCGGTCCCATGACCACGATGGGCGTCGAGCGTGCGTGGGGCATGGGCGCGGCCTCGGCGGGGATCTCGCCCTTGTAGGAGTACAGGGCTGGGCCTTGGGCCGGTTCGGTGGCCTCGTGGTCCTCCGGCACTGTACTCATCGTGATCCGGCCGAAGGATTTCGAGGTGTCGTTTGCTCCGCTGTCGCTGGTGTTGCGAGACGACGGTTGTGGTGGAGGGTTGGAATGTATAGGAGCGGTTTGCGAGGAGACGACTGGCTTGAGGCCTTCATGCGCTATCAGTTCGGCAGCTGCCCACTTCCGCTGGGCAGCGGGAGCGGAGAGATGTTCGGTCGTACGTGCAGTCTCCCGGGATTCGTAAGAGTGTCGTTCGTGCGAGGAGGAGGAATGTCGCGGATGTTGTTCGCCATTGAGAGGAGGGGTCGGCGATGGCGTTCGAAGCGGCGACCTCGCCGGGACGAAGGGCGGTGGCACGAACACGTCGCTGTGATCAAAGAGCGGTAGCGCCTCTTCGATCGGCTCGGACGCGTCGAGTTCCACAGCGGGAATACCGTTGAAGTGAATCGAGGGTTCAGCCGCGTGTGGGGATACCAGAGGTTCGGCTGCCAAATGGTCTCTCAATTCTTGAGCCAGAACGGGTCGTTGCGGCCCGCGCGATTGTTGCCAGGCGGGCGTGAAAACCTCGGGCTGGGAGACCGCCGACACCCGGCGAACCGGAACAGTCGATGCTGACTGCGGGTGCTGACTGATAAGCTGTTGGTATTGTTGGTATTGTTCGTAAGGTTGCTGTTGTAGCTGTTGCATGTCTATCGCTGGCGTCGCCGAGCGCATGACAGGAGACTCCACAGCCCGTGAAAGTGCCCTGACCCGGCCGACCACGGTCCCGTAGTCATCCATAACCTCGCCGTGGGCGTTCACCTTCTGCCGAACACAGTCGATGATGTTGCCTTCGACCAGTTCTCCAATCGGCTCTCCCTCCTCGTCCAAGATCTTGCCCTTCTTGTTGACTTTGAGACCTTCCAGGACAGACGGAGAAGGCATGGTCGACCGATAGCTGATGGCAGACACGATGGGATCGAGCGGAGATGATGGGGCCTGCGGTGGCGGAGGAGAGGATTGTCGCATTATCAAAGCCACATGATCTTCGAGTTCGCGCGATCTAACCGGCGGTGGAGATGACAGACGTGCCGGCACCGCAGATGATTGAGCTTGCAACTCCAGAGGTCGTGAAGGCGGAGGTGTAGATTGTCGAGCAGGTGCCGCGAAAGGCCTCGAAGGCTCGTTCGCGGTCGATTGTGGCGCTGCAGCAACCGATTCGGGCAAGTTGTCGTCGATATGGGATCGCGAAGTCGTGGCTGCTGACTCGGGCTGCGGATCTCGTCGTGGCTCTGACTGCAGAAAGTTGTGCTGAGGTTCTTGTTCGTATGTCCCGTGGGCGGGTTGCGAGGACTGCGATTCGGGTTGAGCCTGGGAATTGGCTGGGCCCGTCGTATCCTCAAACCGTGCCTGCTTCGGCTTGGACGACTTGATTGATCGAGGGTCCTGCTCATACTGCGATGTATAGCTTTTGCTTGACTTCAGCACGCTTTCGGGGGCCTTCTTCTTCGGGGTTGGAGTTTCCACGGGCTCATCGGCAAACGACTTTTCGGAGAAGGCCGGCTCCCGCGCGAGCTCCTCGCTCAGGCTGAGTTCGGGCAAGAAACTGGTGTTGTTCCGTTCGAAGTTGATATGCGAGCTGGTCAAGTCAGAGGGATAATTTTGCTCACTGGGTGCCCTGGAGTTGGTAGTGGATGACGTTCCGACCGAGCCATACCCCGAGTCGGCGGAATAGTGAGGATTGCTGACGTAGCCACGATCACGAGCGGCGAGTGCCATCTTGGGGTTGCCCAGCATGGGGCTATCGAAAGACGGCGCTGTATTGACCGATGGAAAGTAGCCTGAGTTGCTCCGCGGCATGCCCATGCGCTGCGCGGAGTTGAACATTTTCGCGGAGGGGGTCGTCGACCGAGGCGTGGATGGCATGGGTGGTGCGTCCGGGTCTGTGGTGAACACCTCGGCGCTGTTGTTCCGCTGCATGGCGCCGAAGCGGTTCCATTGCATCTGCTGCCCAGCATGTGACGATGGCGACGGAGTTGTGTGCATCGCCGTATGCGCTATCGACTGAGCGTATGATGCATTGGCCAACCCATAATCATTCTTCTGGGTCACCATCCGATGCTGGTTCGCCAGTGCGATCTGCTGCTTGTCACCATTGCCATTCGAGTTGCCGTTGGAGACAGCGTCGGCGGCGGCGTGCTGCGGGATGTGTCGGTAAGGTTGCGGTTTGGGCTCTTCGGCCGCCGCCTGCGGCTTGCTGTCTTTCTCCCCACCACTCTTTGACTTATTCCTCTTCTTGAATATCGACATAATCGTACGTCCTACGAGGTGAAGGCGGACAGAGGAGAAAGAAAGGGCGGGTGTCAGAGGCAATGCATGGGGATTAGACACAGGTGACAGAAAGAAACCGAGCAGAGCGAAGAGGGGCGATGGTGCGAGGATGTTTGACCGTGCTAATAAAAGGAACCTCTGAGATGGGAGGGCGAGCTATTTGGTCCTCCATATTAGGAGGATCTACCCGCTCCCCGTGGAGTTCAACCAGGCGGTAGGCAGTAGTGGTGGTGCTACTTTCGACTCCAGACGGGACGCGAGCAGGGCGAGGCGCGTGAGCTACCCTTGTAGGCTTGTACTTTGCCAGAAAGTGGACGCAGGCGCGCTATGATTACCTCCAGGCCATTGCATACGGTTTCGAAGCCGTCGAAAGCAACCGAATGATGGATGTTGAGAATAACGTGATCGCCCGTTTTGGGGGGGGAAGCATGTGCCGCGCTCTCGTGTGCCGTGCGTGGCGGAGGCGACTTATTAGCTAACATGGGTTAAGCCGTTGCGTGGCGACCACGAGCTCCCGAACGGCGATAGCCGCGAGACGGGTCATGTTTGGGTGGTCGATGAACGACAGCCTCGACAAGTCACAGGTCCTGGTGACATGCAAGCGGCAAGCTGCAGAGTGCAGACACGATTCGAATATCAGATCGAGTCGAGACACCGGGCACTGGGGGTCCGATGGTCTTGGCGTCAAGCGGCAACATTCGAGCCTGCCACCTGCAGGTGGGCAGTTAGCGGCGATGTGCGCATGGCAAAGCGCGAAAATAGTAGCGGCGCGCCTCTTCTTATAGACATCCGCCGCTCGCTCGTTAGACTCTAGGGGACGAGAGTTTGTGGTGATGGTGAGAAGCTGGCCGCTGCGTGTCTCGAGTCTGGGGTGCTCCCTGCTTGCTGGCGTTTCCATCCCTCGCGTGGCGATGGGATTGAATTGCTGATGGGTGAGACTCCGGTATGCGCGCCCAGCCAAGAAGTCGGTGATGAGGTGGTATCTGCCCACCTTCATCTCACGAGTCACAACGCCACCAGCTCGGAGGCGTCTCCAAGTTCCTCATCAACCCACAAATCCACGAATCGCGATAATCGGCCGCTTCCTTCCCCTTCTCGCTTAGCGCATTCTTGGCCGAACGCGGACCTGGCGGGAGCGACGCTTGCCTATCTCGACCAGTAGCGTTCTGCTTCAGGTAAGCCTCGGCTCGATGCTCGCCTCTATCGGGTAGTTAATGCCCCTGAACGTGGTAACGCAGCACAACAAACAAACCCACCATCATCCACAGACAGCGTCGGACGACATGTTGGACATAGATAGCAACCCTACACGGCCACAGGCTTCCGAGCCTCTCAACTGCTGTCCAGCCCAAGAACGACGAATGAAGGACCCTACACACCGGTATATCAGCGCTGTTATCGCAGCTCGAACCCGGCGGCAATCATTGGAACACGACATGAGTGCTCAAAACGAGTCGACGCCTCGCCACGCCTCACGTACACGTACGCTGAACGCTGTCTCTCTGATCAACTCAACCGACGTGGCGTCTTTCGACTTCGACGAATACGAACTCAACTCCTGAGGTCGAGCACATTTGGCGATCGAAAACCCGGGAAGGCTGACAAGTACGGAGGACCGTTCCAGCGACAAGGTCTCTTACAACTCGATGATCTGGACTCCTCTTATCGCACCCTCTCCTGACTGAGAGTCGCAGCATGCCGACGCAGGTTTTGACTTCGGTATATTCGGGAAGGGAGCATGTCACTCGGACTCGCACAATAATTGATGTATGGACATGTAGGCCGGCGGTGCAAATAGCCTTTCACCCGTCACAGAAGCTTCCAGATGCTAGTTATCATCTGACGCCAGCAAAGCCAAAATATTCCTTGTTGTGTACGGGGGGTAACGTCCTGATCTTTGTGTACTGTACGACTATCGGAAGAAAACGTTCCATCGGGGGAAACGCTTTGTTGCACAGTACGCCGGGAATCGTCTCTCGGCTCCAGAACGAAGGGCGCGCCGCATTGTCTGTCTACAACCCTAATAACAAACCAATACCCGCGTCTTTTCGGAACCTAAGGTAGGTACATAACGAAGAGTAGCTTCAACGACGCTCCAAGACGCCAGTTCCATTGTGCAAAAGGTCCCTCTCCCTCACTCCCTCATCGCATCATGGAAGTTCCAGACCCATGTAACAATCAACGAAATCCCACGAACCTCCCTCCACAAACCACGGATCCCGAAACCAAAGGTGAACCGAACCGAACCGTATTCCCTCTTCTTCTTCCCACGAGGGCGCCAGTCAGCGAACTCAAACCACAAACTATATAAACCCACGCTATATATAGTTCTACCCGTCCGTCTGGAGAGTTCACCCGTCGATACGCCTTCTGTCTACCGTACCAGACACTCGAAAAATCTTCCTCGTGCCCGTAACACAGACACTTGTTAACCTACTGTATCCCTAGAGCCAAAGTCAATTGGGCTGATGATTGTGTTTGCGTGATGAGCGGAACGGACGAGCGGTGACTTTTCCTTAACCAGGATGTCAGGAGAACGGTGAGGATGCCAAGTGAAGATTATATTTTCCGCCGTCGCCGAGTCGATAGGTTTCTTCGAAGTCTTGTACTGTATTTACTGTACCTGTCGTCAACCAGTGACCACTCGGATGCCCGTACCAACGCAGTCTACACAGCCCTCTCCCCCCCCTCTCTCCGACCAAAAGGCAAAACGAAGACGATATCCCGACAAACCACTGCAATTCATAATCATTGATCGTTTGGTGTATACTCACTCACTCCCCATTCGAGCTATGATATACACACAGGTGAAAAACACAGAACAGAACAGAACACGCTACATACAATACCTATTCATCAGGTACTTTCCAGTGGGAAAAAAAGAATAAAAAGACACGAAATCCACCCGCCATCGCATCGCCGTGTGTACCGCTCCCTCGTCGTTGGAAAAGAAACGGGAAGGGCACATAATAACAGGCATGCGCATCGAGAGTAAAAGCACAGCCTGAACGAAGAGACCGGCCTGGTCGTAAGACAATTTTTGGTCCTTCTTCCTGTACAAACATGAAAAAGAACAATGCCACAGCAAACCCCACATCGTCCATGGCGCGCGCAAGCAGAGAACGCGAGTCGGTGTGTACCTATAGTCGGTTGATGAGCCCGTCCGACATACACATAAGGCGCACAACGCCTTGTCATCCGCCCCCAGCATCCGCTGTCTCGTCCGCAGAGTCGTGTCCACCACCGTGATGGAAGAGCTTGCGAATGGCGTCCCAGCTCGATTTGGTCCGGATCGTGGGCGGCGGTGTCCCGTTGCTCACATCCGATCGAGTGGGAGGGAGTGAGGAGATGGGTCTGCTGCTGCTGATGCTGCCGCTGCTGCTATGGGGATGGAACAGGCGATCCAGACTCATCTTCCTCCTGATCCTAGGCTGCGGCCTCGACTTCTAGCCTTTGCCACCGCCGCTACCGTCACCGCCGGACTCCTCTCCATCTGCTGCGGTATCGCCGTGCTCTTTCGCAGTAGCGTGGTCGATATTCCCGTTCCCCCGAGCAGGATGGTGGTTTTCATGGGACGCTTTCGCGGCAAGCGGTATGGGTTTGATGGCGAGCTTGCCCGGCGCAGCGGCGGTGACGGGACTGTCGTTCTTCGTCTTCAGGCTGCCTTTTCTCCGCAACGTGCGCCCGTGGCCGACTGCGCCTGCAGACGCCGTGTGCGGTTGCGACGAGGGTGCCTGTTCGGCGTTGCGCTCGAGATACTCCTGATACTGCCGTTGTACGGGGAGATGGCTGTTGTTCGACGGTGTAGTGTCGGGACTCGTGGCGCCGTTGTCCATCTGCAAGCGGCCCGTTTGACTCGATAGGGAGACGGTGCTGCTCCTGCGCTTGGTGCCGCCCATGATCTTGCCTAGCTCATCGTCGTCTTCCTCCTCACGTCTGCGCTTCATGGCTAATGGTTCGGGAGGCGAGCGTTGCTGGCCTGGGGAGCCATCCACAGGCACCGGCGTCCGATTTCGTCCTCTCTCCTCGGGTGCCTCGACTTCCATTGCACCACTATCCGGCTCGTTGTCAGTGGAGTCCGTGGCCGTCGGGTCCGAGCCACCTGAACTGCTGCTCTTCTTCTCTTTGAGCGGATCCGGCGAGGAAGCCATGATGTCCACGGCATCCTCTTCGTCCTCGTCCAACGGATAATTGACCAGCGGCCGGACCGGACTTGCACCGTTTGGCATGCCCACCGCCTTCGGCAAACCAATCTCCTCGTCCTCGTCACCTTCAAGGTCGTCATCGGTGTTGAAGTAGGCCTCTTCGTCGTTATCCATCTCCTTGAGTCCCGCAAACCGCTGGTGCCCGTTAACCATCCTCGGCGTGCCTTCCTGAGTACTGGACGAGCTGTCCTCGACCCCGTTCGTGCTCGGTACGTACCCGGCCTGCATCTGCTCGTACTTGCCGATCAGCTGCTGGAACGTCGCCACATAGATGATGCCCTGCATGCGTTCACGGTAGTGCTCGACCAGATGGACGATCAACTGCTTCACGCCCTCGCGTTTGATGTACTCGAAAAGCTCCAAGCAGGCAGAATTCAGCAGGTTGTCTCGTGGCATCGTCTCGTATACGATATTCAGAATCGGCTCGAACAGCCCGTGCTGTATCAATTGCCGATTATGGAATTCGTCTTGAAGACCAATGCACACTCGGAACCACTTCAGCGCGGTGAGCTTCATGTGCTTCTGCGGACACGTCAACAGCTGCGCTATCCGAGCGTGCAGTCCTTCGCTCAGGATGAACAGTTTGCTCCGATAGCTGTGCTGTCGAACGAAGAAGCAGAGCACTTCCACCAAATGCGTCATCAGACTCGTCTCGTGTACGCTAAAGTTTTGCATGCTAGTCCGGAATTCTAAATCCTTGAGCGGCTGAAATAGCCGCCTGGCCGAATCGTTGTAGAACGATTGGATGAAAGCTTCCGTCTGCGGTGTGGCGTGTAGATTGGGATGCGGTCCTCCGCGCTTGACCATGAGTTCAGGGTTTTGCGCTGCCTGCCGGCTCAGTGCATCCATCGGACCCCCAGCCGAGGACGGATCCAGCAAGATCTTGATCGCGTCCGCCATCTGACTCTTCACGCCGAGATCCACTTCCACGAGCAACAACTCGATCAAAGTATCCGTCAGCGGCGTGACCTTCTCCTGAATCGCGTTGAAGATGTGATTCCGCACCATGTGCGGGTCGTGATCGATCAGCGCGACCAAAATATCAGTCCCTGCGACTCTTGCGCTCGCGTCGTGGTGTCGTAGAGCGAAAGTGATGACGGTGAAGAGGCCGTGGTGGATGAAGTTGCTGTACAGTTGTGCGCGGGACTGCGCTTGGATGTTTTTGCTCACGGCGCAACAATTCTGAATAAACAGCACCGCCTCTTTCTTCTTGTCCGCCGCATTGCCCTGTGGGTCCTTCCCATCGCCGTTGTCGACTGCAGCAAAAATTTCGAACAACTGCTTAAGGAATTCTTGGTTTGACTGCAGATGATTGACAATGTCGACTTGATGGAAGAAAATGAGGCTGTTGAGGACGGAGAAGGTTGGGTCGTCAAGGATGCGCGCAAGCACGACATCTTTCAGGTAGAGCAGCCGGTAGGTATAGTGAATCTTCTTACGGACATCGACATCCCTGATCGGGACGACTTCCTTGAACTTGGAGGAATCGGAAAGGTACTGACGGTGATTGGCGCGATGGGAAGGGAAATCGGGGTCATCTGTATAAGACGGTGAGCTGGTATTGACTTCGACCGCGGGTGGGACACTTACATTCTAGTGCGCCAACGACACCCATGATCGCTTGATCCGTCACAACGAACTCAATAATCTGGGTGTCGTTCAGCAGGATCAGGTGCTTCATGATCGTGCATAGCCGGTGCAGATCCAACGTCGCGTGCAACTCCTCCGCCATCTCCACCAACGGCGCGAGCTTCATGATGTACATAACGTCGGCGCTCATGATGAACTTGCCCAGCGCGTCGCGTCCCGCTGGCGTGGCGGAGGCGGAGCGAATCGCACACTCGATCTCGTCCAACCGACCCAACTGCGGCTCCGGCAGCACGATTGGGTGCGGAGGGTCTAACAGGTCATCCGACAGGCGATCCTCCGGCGTGAGCGCCGCCAACCGGCTTTGTATGTCACTGACAAACTCCCAAATGCCGGCGCATCCGTCTGCCTCTTGGAAACTCAGCGCCATGTCGACCCCGTTGCTCTCCGTCCACACGATCAGCGTATCCTGTTGCTTCTGGTACCCATCGTCCTTTGTGATGCGCGTCTCCAGCAGCGAGCGGTTGCCGTCATCCTCGCTGACGACGATGACGCGCGCGTCCGGGTTCTCGGGCGACGAGTTGGGCGAGTGGACGATCTGACCCGAGCAGAAACCGGTGCCGCGATCATACCAGTCGTTGTTCTTCAACTCGTACACCTTGACGCGCTTGCGGTCTTGTTGCGACGCCGGCTGCGCCAGTGCCATTGTCGCCCTCGCGCTCCTGCCAGTGACGAGGGGACCTTGCGCACTGCTGCTGCCTGGCCGACTTCAGCGCATCTATCTGCGTGTCGAGGGAGAATGTGCTTGCGGCGCGGCGCAAGTTTATGGCGTCCGGCGGCGATTTTGCGCTGGGCCGGACAGACTCGGAGGTGTGGTGAACGCCAAGCTCGGACCAGGCGTGGGCAGCGGATCGGAGTGGCGGTGGTGCTCGTGGTCGTCGCAGTGGTGGCGGCGCGCACACGGTCTAATGTTGTTGTTGATGTCGCGTGTTCCGTCCGGCTCGCGACGAGTTTTGGGTGGGTGGGTATCGGAGTGACGCAATCGCAGTGTATGGTACTGTCAACGTGCAGCGCTGTGCTGTATCAGCTCGCTCACGTGTCGCCAAACTTGGGTGCCTCAGCGGGCTAAGTCGGGCAGTCTGGTGGCGACTGGAGGGTTGCGAGTTGCGATAGGATATGTACTGTTGATACCTAGATATCGTACAGGAAGCGCAACTTGAACAAATCCACTGATTGAATCGCCGACTGAGGGTCTGAGCCGTCACTTCCCCGGCGTTTGAGAGGCGCGGATGGACGGTGGGAAGCCTGCAACGGGCGGGAACAGCCAGAAAAACGTCATCTCCGCCGAAATTAGAGTCGCTTATGTAAGCAATCTCCTCGAGGCCCAAGCACATGCAATGTCTCAATACGCCCAAGAAGGCTACAACTTCAACCCGCCCATGAAGGCTACGATTCCAATACGCCCAGAAAGGCTACGATTTCCTCTATACAGATATCTACAACACCTACTTCAAGAAGCTGCCGTTCGTCTTCGCCAACTGCTCGTCGTAGTAAGGCTGGAACGCAAGCCATCCCTTTTCTGGTGTGCCCGTTTGACCGAAGCTGTACTTCGCCTCCTCATCGTCAATATATGTGGGCCGGTGCCCGGAACCTTGCGCGGCCGCATCGACAAGCAACTGAGCCTGGCAGGTCTTGTCCAGGCTGAGGAACCAGAAAGCCGCCGCATCAACCGTCTCTCCGACCTAAGAAGGAGCGATTAGCGAGCGTAAGGCGAGATAGTATATTGGAACGGGCCTCACTAACCGTCAATAGGCCGTGATTTTGAAGAAAAATTGCCTTGGCGCCACCCAGATGCTCTGCAATCCGCCTGCCTTCCTCACGGTCGAGCACCACGCCCCCAAACTGCGGGTAGACGGCATGGTCCTTAAAGAAGCGCGTGCTGTCTTGCGTGTACATATCGAGCTCGCGCCCAAACACGCTGTAACTTTTTCCGTACACGCTATGCGCGTGGCACGCGGCGTGGACATCCGGCCTCGCCTTGTGGATCTCACTGTGAATGGCAAAAGCCGCAGCATTGATCGGCTCATCGCCAACCACCACCGAACCCTCCTCGTCGACGAGCACGAGGTCACTGACGCAGATCTGGGAGAAGTGCATCGACAGCGGGTTGAGCCAGAAGTGGTCGGTCAGGATGGGGTCGCGCACGCTGATGTGGCCAGCGACGCCCTCGTCGAAGCCGCGGTCGGCGAAGACGCGGAAGGCGGCGGCGAGGTGCTGTTTGCGGTAGAGACGCTCTTCTTCCAGGCTGTCGAATTGAGGGTAGGATCGGATTTTCAGTGGTTTGCCGGACTTCGTCTTGCCCAGAGCACCGACGGAGGCGTTGGTGGTGCTCTCAGAGATGAGGGTTGTTGCTGACGGAGCCATGATTGTTGTTGTGTGAGCAATGTCTGTGTACTGTCTGGGTACTCTTCCAAAGTTCCAATTGATGTCGGTTGCGAAGAATGAACGACGGAAGAATCGAAACGGAAATGCTCTAATATAAGTAGGGACAACCACGATATCGCCACCGAGGTCGGAAAAGCACTCCGGTACGTACCTGGCCCCATAATCGAGAACGCGGGATGCGGGGGGAGCTCTTGTCCGGAGACGAACAAAAGGATAGGAAATCTAGAGCGTCGCCGTTTCTGGTGAGGCGCTACAGTGGGGCGGAAATGCATCGGCGGAAAATTATGAATATCCGCAGCACCTTGCAAAGAGTCCCCCGAAAGCGCATTGTACTGTATACAGTAGTACACGATGAACGTCGCTTCCTTCTTGACGAACGTCATGCTCACACCAAGTACATACTACCTCGCTTTCGTATACCGCCCTTGCCGCATCTCCTGCTGCAAACTCTCTTGCTGACTCGGTAACGGCGCGCGCTTTCTGATCCCACCATTCGGTGTCGGTGTCTGCTGCACGAGGCCCGGGGGGACAGCCATCCCTGGAGGTACAGGAAACCCAGGAGGAAGCATACCTGGGGGAAACCGTGCTCCGTTCAGTGGTGGCGGCGGAGGCAATTGACCGCCGAATGCCTGCTTGAGCGCTTCGAGGTCCATGCCTGGAGGGAGACCGGGCGGTAGGCCTAAAGGAGGGGGCGCGCCATTATCGAACCCAGGCATTTGGATCGTCTGTGCACCACCTGTGCTTGTCCCGTCCGGAAACGGCATTGTTGGTGCTGGCGCGAGAAGGCCGGGTAAGCCAGGCAGACCGGGTAAGAAAGATTGCTTGCTGGGCATCTTCTGATCCACCAAGCCTTCCGCTTCCTCGTCCGCCTCCGCCTCCTCCTGCTCGCGCAGCCTCTGCGCGTCGCTCTTCTTCCACGTGCCCTGTGCTTCCGCCGCCGCCTGGCCGATGTGCCAGCGGTCGTTGACGTAGTCCTTCGCGCCCGGTCGTGGCCGAGTCCAGAAACGCGTCGCTTTGTCGTTCGAACCTGATGCGAGGATGTGACCGAGGGGATGCCACGCCATGCTCCAGATAGAATACTCGTGCGCGGACGGCACCCTGTGAGCTGGGTATAGTGTCTGAGCCGGCGCGTCGGCCGGAGTCGGCGAGTCGTAGGGTGAGATGGTGCTGGTGACGCCGGCCGGCGCGTTCTGTTCGTCAAGAAGATAGTGGTGCATCGAGCCGTCTCCCCCGCCCGTCGTGAGAAGTGAGGAATGTATGGGATGCCAGACCAACGAGCTGATCTCCTTGTCGTGGCCCTTCAGCAGGAAGACATCACGCATCATCCTGATGTCGAATATCCGGGCATTCGCCTCTCGAGCGCACGTAGCGAGCAAAACACCATTTGTAGGCTCGAATCGCGTCATCATAAGCGTATTCTTGTGCCCATGCAGAGTGCTCAGGCACCTTCCAGTCCGCGGATCCCAGAGCTTCACGTTGTGGTCTTTCGACCCGGAGACGATAAGGCCCTTCGAGGGATGCCAGTCGCAGGTCCTCACTTCCCACTGATGCCCCGTCAAAGTACTTTGCTCCACACCGCCTGCAAAATCGAAGATCTTGAGTGTCTGGTCATCGCTCGCAGTCACAAACTTGGAGTCCGTAGGCGCAAAAGCCATATCTCTGATCGGTTGCCGCTCATGCGCCTCGATCTCCTTGACGTTGTTAAAGTTCGTCTGCCAATACTTGACGATACCTTCTTGATCCGCAGAGATGAGCCATTCGTCGTTGTGCGAGTAGGTGAGAGAGCGTACGGCCGTGTCGTGTGCTTGCATGATGGTCTCGAAATTGAAGCCCGTGCCATTCCACAGCGTGAACTCGCCACTCGTCGAGCCCGTGAGTAGTCGACGGCCTTCGGGCGTCCACGCGACTACGTTGACGGGATGCCGGATTTTGTTTAGTGACGAGTGGAGATGCTTCGCCGGTATGCTGTCTGCTGCGCGGTCCTTTCGAGCCGCGGGTGGCAGCATATCGATGATGAAGCTCGGGCTCGGCCTTTCCACCTCTAGACCTCGTGATGCTTTGCCTCGAGCTCTCCGGTTATTGATCCAGTGAGCGTAGGTGGTGCCAATGTCGGTCGCGTTTCGCCTATTTGGTCGCCCTCGCGGCCTTCCGCTTTCGAAGTTGCCATGATCCGCCTGAAACCCACCGTCCATGGTTGAAAGTCCTGCGAATCACACTCAAAAACCTCGCCAAAGAGTCTGCGCGTGCGCTGACCGAACCCTCTCCGCGAATTCCACCGCCACGCTCACAGTCCTTCCGTTGCAGAAATCGAGCTAGGGACAACACAAAGAAGTCTTCCACTTCCGATTGGGATCGTGACTAGTCCGAACGCTTGGTAGCCTTGTGACTGTGTCGATAGTGTTGGCTCGAACTGGGTTGGACGCGGGAACAGTAGTAGATGTACATGTGTTCATGGGCGATGCCGCAAGGCGACCTCGAAGCACGACTGAACTACGATTGCGGGAACTTCATTGGCTGTGTTACAGCGGAGGCTGATAATGGTTGTCGGTTCGGGGCTTCCCGTCTCTATTCCCTAGATCGACGCAGCGCACGTGATCTCGCGCCCTGGAAGATGCGTAGAGATCTTCAAAGCATCACTACATGTGTTTTATTACTTGCAGCTAGCACACGCAGACTGTACACTGAAGTGGATGAGTTCGAGGTCATTGAAGTCGTGACATTACTCACACAGAGCTACAATGGCGAGCGAACGTTTACCACAACGTTGATCAGTGAGAGCCGTCTGACGATGCAACCCGACATGGATCTGGTCGTCAATCAAAGTACTTTTCGATAGGAGACCGTACGACAGCTTGGTCAACCCAGACAACATTACAATTTCTGCCAAAGAAGACGCCACAGCGAAAAATCATTGACAGCCGATCATGTCTTCAAGTCATGCCAGCCCAGCGGCCACTCTGGCCTCGAAGCAGTGCTATACTTCACCTGCCACGCGTAGAAATAAGCAATCGCCGCCACCGGTTGTCCGAAGAAACAGAACGTCACCCAAAAGATCAGATTGCCGGCCAGCTTGCCATTGTGGCCTTGCATCCTCGAGAGGGGATCGGTGAGGTAGATGAGGGGAATCTGGATAACCATGCCGAGGAACGCTACGCCGAGGATGTTGTGCGTCGGCACGCCGACGAGTAATTCGTGCAACAGGCCAGAGAAAAGAAAGGTGGCGAGCTGCGCCAGTTGAGGCGGCACGCCTCTGCCGACCATGGGCGCGTAAACGTGTCGTTTCATGAAGTGCGTGACAGGCTTGTTCCAGCTGGTCCAGTAGCTGCGCAGGCTCGAGCAGTTCCACCAGTCAGAGTAGAACTCGCGGTCGCCGAACCTCATCACCTCGGCGAGGACGTTGAGGAAGGACTGAAACAGGGCGAAGAAGCCGGCCAGCCAGCAGACGAGGCTGATTGTGGAGAGCTTCAGGACTCGTTCGAGCACGTTGACGAGGTTTAAGGACGAAATGTCGTCCAGGCTGTTCTGCAAAAGGGGCACGGCGTATTGCGCGCAGGCCAGCCAGATGATGACGCAGAGCAGGAAGAACTCTCCTAACCGCTTGCCGACGAAGTCCCACCTGATCTTCTCCGATCGTGGGTAGACTGGCTGATACACGAGTGTCGGCGCCCACCAGAAGTAGGAGAGGTTCTTCAGTGTGATGTTCTTCGGATACGAACATTCTTTGTATAGACTCGGCAGCGCATCGTCAGCTGGGTCGGCGTTCACGTACGCGTGTCTGAGATCTCTGTTCGTGAATGCGTACGAGCAGACCTTAAGCCAGACAATGACTGCATGCAGCTCGCTAACTGTCGCAAGACCAGGGTTATGGATGCGATAGTATACTGCCCAAGTCGCGAAGATGAGCATGACCGTTGCGTTTAGCGCGTGACACCATGCGATCATTCGCCATGTCGAGAAGAGGTGCTTTTCGTGCTTCTCCAAGACTCCTTGATCATGTTTGCTTTGTGACTTCTTCGACCTCGCGACTTTGCTCCTTGCGTATTGCGCTGCCAGCGCTTCGACCGTGTGCGCCACGAAGAGATGACATGGCATCAGGGCATACAACCCTGCGAACCAATACCAATCTGCCTCTCTGACTCTTGCCCCCGATAGAGTGACCAATATCCCGTATTTCTTGAAGTTCTCGATCATGAGGCGCAGGTTGGAGACGACAATGACCAAACCCATTAGGTTCCTGAATCCGAAGAAGGACGGTGGAGGCGCGTCGTAGCTCAGGCATGATGTACGGTTCTCGGAGTGCACGGCGAAAGTGTGCTTGTACGTTTTGGATCCCCTCTTTCCAACGACGCTTTGTGCCTTCAGCGGCTGCGGCGGGCTGTTGTTGATTGAGATGCTCGTCGTAGTGTGGCCGTTTGGCAAGTCTCGTGATGTCGAGGTCACGGTATGGGATGAGGAAGCCATGGTTGCAGCGTTAGATCGGGTTGAAGGCCAAGATCGGGTCGCTGATGATGCAAGATCTACTAGTGATCGTGATGTGGTCCAGCTATGGAATGGTTTGTGCTTGAGGGCTGCTCGAAGGACGTAGCAACAGCTGAGAGTGACTTTCAAGTCCAATCCTCAAGCAACTCAGGTACCGATCATGGTCGTTTCAGCGGTCGTACGGAATGCCAACGACTGCAGCTGCTCGCGAGGAATAATGTATCCGAGCAAGGAAGAGTCATCGCGGCCATGGAGGTGCTTGAGGTCAAGGATTGGGAGGAGGATTGGGAAAGCTGCAGGTGGCATTGTTGGGGCAGGACAAGGCGGGAGCGGCACAAGCCTGCAACGTCAGCGACCCTTGGCTACATGTAGGTACCTGGGTACAGGTATCTATATGTAAATGTATGTACATAGGTGGGTAACGACGTACGGCATGGAAAACCGATTGATTATGTGAATAAGATACTCTGAATAACAATCGCTCTGGTATGTAAGTATGGGTATCTCATGCAATCAACAAACATCCGCTTGGTCGCAAGAAAATAGGCATGGGAAGTGCAAGACAGCATAGAACTTTCGATCTTGCGCCAGCCTCATGCCACAACGGCTGCCTTCCAGGCTCCTTCACACCTTCACTCGCCGAATGTTGGACATGAGTTTTCTCATCAGCTCCTAGTCGTCTAGGAGATCCACGATCTCCACGCCCGAGTCGTGGAGAGTACATTGGCGCTTCCGGGCTCTCGTCTCCGACTCAACAATCACGTCGTCCTCGCCGTCGTCCTCATCGTCGTCCTCGATGACCGTCACATCGCGCTTCTCGCTCTTGATCTCGACTTTGACACGCTGTTCACGGGCTTTCATCCTCCGGATAACTTCACGTGCCTCTTCCGCGGTCAGGTCGTCAGGCTCGCGCTCCTCAAGCGGAACTGGGGTTGGGCTGCGTGGTATGATACCCTCGATCTGCAAGTCCTCTACTGATCGTTAGCTTGCAGTAGACTAGCCCAAGTTGATGGAGACTCACTCCGGGAACGGTAGTTGAACACCGCAGTCGCGAACGGCTCCTTGCCATAAGGCCATTCTAGTTGGACAGTTCCTACTGCACGAATTGGCTCCATTGCGCCTAGTCTTCTCGATGTGTCAGCTCGAGCTTCTCTACTCGCGGCAGGGCGTACTGACTCGATGCGATTGGAGATTGCACGGCCCTTGAGACCCTTTTCGGGAACTGAACTTCCTACAGATCGGAAGGATTCCTTGAAATTGCCATCGTCGTAGTGAGATATGCGCCCTCGACGGAACTCGACGCGAATCGTGCCTCGGTCTTTGAGTGTCTCTCGCATCGTCGCGCTCGGTTTGTCGTCACCTACAGTCGTGAATACAATGTTTTCTACCATTCTTCCGACGGCACTTACGTACTTGTATGTAGATCGGCAAACATGAATCGTCTGAGTACCCATCGCCCGCCGGTACTGCTTCGAGAGCCTTCTATGATAGTGTGCTTGTGCTTGCGTGGCGAAGCGACAGACGACTCTGTCCTCTGACCGTCGACAAAAACACGACAGTCGATATCATCTCTTCGATGGTGGAAAAAGGAGCGGAAACGAAGGTCCACCGAGAATGTGCAGCCGGAAGTAGCCTCGACGTATGCCGACACTTTGGTGGCCACGCCTGCGGGACATTCACCTGTCTCGGCCGCGGATTCGGGTAGGTATTCACCATTGACCTTCAGGTGGACTTCGATACCTTGCTTGAGCTGCATCGCTGCGGGATCCTTTAATTGCGCTTGTTATTTCGCTGGGACCCGGATTCACGCGTTGGCGAACGATCGCGTCGACGTTGGCCGGCGCTCAAGGGAGCGACCGCAACTGAGGATTCGCGATCAGAACGAGAGGTCGTATCCGGCGAAATAGGTAGTGATGAAGTGATCACTGCATTGGGAAATGGACGGTCAAGACGCGCAAGCGAAGACGCGACAAGGTCACAAGAATTGGAAGTCATGATCTACATAGGTACATGTATGTAGTCGGGCCTAGCGCGGAACGCGACCGACGTATCACATGACCTTCTAATATCCGACAATACTCCTTACCTTAAGGTAATCTCAGGACTGCCGTGTCTCTCTGAACCCGTGATTGTTACCTACTATGTATGTATCGCATACTGTATTCAGGGGGGAAGTCGGTAGCTCCATCATGTGATGGTCAGCTCATCCCCTGTCATGTGACTTGGAGGACGTACATATTCTTGACTATGTCCATCTTCCGAAGATGCCACGCTTTGTAGCCAACTAACCGCCCTCTCGTGACAGCGCTACCGACGTCCCCTTGATCCGACTTGACCCTTGAGAACAGTGATGCATTGGCACCGAGGAACGTACATGGGCTCGAACTTTTCGGGGTAATCCTCATGGTCACTATCTCATTCCTGAAGACTGAGTTCTCCTGATTGTTTACATCCCCTGCTGATCGACGAACCCAGTCGATTGTGCAAGCCGCATGCCGGCTCCCATGATATAACAGTCCTCCTCGATGGAGGTAGCTATCTGAAAAGCATCATCATGTTTCAAAAACCCAGAATACCCATAAGAATAGTGCACCACATTCTCGTGATGCCGTGCACCGTGCCCCATTGCCCTGCACAATTGGCAAAGAGCTTAGAGCCCCGAGTACTCTACCACATCGCTATCTGCAATCCCAAGCTACAAGAACGTCAGTGTATATCCCCAATCGGAAAGAAAGACGCTAGGACATCATACCTCCCTAATGGTCGTGCTAAGATCCGTGATTCTCTTTCCGTTGTGCCGAAAAGCTATCTGCGACACGGACCAGGTTTTGATCGACTTTGCCAGCTGCGTCGCAGCTTCTTCGAATGGTTTGGTCGACCTAAGCGTAAACCTCCTTTCATGGAAGCGTGAGCAATGGAAGACGATATCCACGGCAATTTTGCTCTGCATCTCTTGGATCTCGTGCTCGTGCGTGCCTTGCAATGTGGTGATCCGTCCTCTTAACCGAGCCGCTAGTCCCTTTGCATTCGAAGCGTCACTTTCATTCTTCACGCGTGTGTCATCGAGGAGTTTCTGTATGTGTTTGACCCTTGTGACGAGCTCCGCGTTCTGAGTCCTGAGCTGCGCGATCTGATCGACATTATCCTGCTGCGTCTTGGCGATCACTTTGTCAACCTTGGCCTGCTCCTTTTCAGAGGCGAGCTTCATTTCGTTGGATCGCTCAGCTCTAAGCATTGCAACCTCTGCCGCATGAGCGGCCTCAAGAGTTTGGATCTGGGTTTCGTACCCAGCCACGATGCTGTTGACGTATGCTTCGTGGGAGGCTTTGATGGCAATGACCTCGAGCGCGGAGCGCATGACCGGCGCCGTAATGTTCTTGCGAGCGGACGTGTCTTTGTTGACGCGGTTTCCATCCTTGGTCGCCATGGCAGCTGTCTGGAGTGGAAGGCTGACGCTCTTTGGCTTGGTGTGTCTGGGAGAAGGGCTGAAGTAGTGGTGGTAATGAAGAGAACGGAAGGAGGTGGACGGGCACTGAAGAAGTAGAGTGAAGTCTTGTGATGCTCTGATGCTTCCGTCAAGAACAGTCGAATGAAGACTTTTGATGCTTTGATACCTTGCTGCAAGTGTGTGGAGTGAAACTTGTCGGTAAGTAATGATCTGTTCAATGAGTGTCTACTCGGTAAAGGCAACGTAGTTGTACGTGACAGAGAGAGTAGCTATTCAGATGATCAATGAACATGTGACTTGCACTTTCACGTGTTCTCACTTCAAGCAATATCGTCGGCCTATATGCGTACGAGGCCGATACTAACTCCTTCTTCAGGCAGCGGTGTTTGCCTTCGATCATCGTTACGCTCGAGAATAAACGTATACATACCTCCTCCAGTGTTAGTTGAAGTCAGCGGTTCGGAGACACTTCCGTCCTTGTTCGTTGCAGAGTCCAGAAGCAATACTCGATGCTGCTGTTTCGTGACTTGATCACGTCCCTGCAGCCTGTGTAGAAGTGCTTGTGACATGTTGCTACGCATGGCGACTTCCTTGGCCGGATCCTGGACCGTAGCCTGCGTACGGTGAGTCTTGAGCTGCTGTTCTCCCATCTGCGGCTCTGCGCACGCTTACGGTCGGTCGCCAAATTGCCCCAACTCCCATACTCATTATGAGAAATGGGATGGCCGCGAGCGATGCGTAGGTAGCGCGTCCATTTCGGAGGAAGTGATGGCGATGAAACCATGAATATGCGGGCGCGGAGAAGCACTGTGCACTGTTCGTCTGGTCGGAGCACCGCTTGGACCATGTACCAGCGTTCATCCGGGTACCGGTGCTGGATGGACTGCTTAAGTTAGTAGCTTCCACTAGCCGCTGCCTCTGGGCCCCGCGAGTCTGGAGTCTGGACGTGAGTCGGACGAGCTGATCGCGCTCCTCTCACCTGAATGCATGCAGCATGAGCGCTACTGCCGACCCCCGCGACTTCGCCCAGGAGCAGCCGCAGCAGCAGCCGCATAAATCCCAATACCAACAGCAAGAAGTTCACAGCGACAATACAGACACCGCCGAGCCGACTTTGGCTCCCACGCGTCACGATAGCAAGCTGGGCGGGGTGCGACGCGATAGCACTGGAGATAGTGGGAGTACCAGTATCACGGAGCCGCGCGACGCTCTAGCAGCTGTCGAAACCCGGAACGACCAGGTCACCACCAGCAACGGTCATCGTCATGCCGCCGCGTTGCCTACCATCGACACCACCATAACAAGATCAGCCTATCCTCCCCTCGCGCATCGCAACCCCCGTCACGCCAACCTGGCCGGCGCGGGACTGCATCTTCGCACCAACGTCGACAGTTCGCCAATGTTGCTCGACGAATCGCTCGCGCGGCTGAACGAGACGCCGACCATCTACGAGACCCCCGTATCGGCCGAGGCGGGTTCACACCAGAGTCTCATGTCGCCTACGCAGATGGGGGCCGGTGTGAGCGCGAGCTTGAGGAGCAATCTCTCGACTTCTAGCATGACATCGTCCCTGTCGCCGGGCTCTACTCTCGCCTCGCCCTACCTGTCCACCATGACCGACCTGACTCCCCTGCCCTCACCGCTCGTAGGCTCAGACTCAGCTGCTCCATGGCGCAGGGCGCAGCCAGGCACACCCAACCGATCGCGAGAAGGCTCACTTGAAGATGCTACACCCATAGCCCGGCAGTCATTGCCCGCATCACCTCCGAGCAGAAAACGGTATGGCAGCTTGGTTCAGGAGGCCACGACAGCCAATGCCGCGGCGGTGCAGGGCAATACGCAGAGCGTCAGCGGGGGAAAGGCGCATGGGCGGAACAGGAGCATATCGGATTTCGTGCCCGAGTCATTGCACAACGTACGGCACAGACATGTCACCTTTGGGCCTGGGGACGGCGCCAGCATGGAGGCGCTGGAATATTCTATGCAGCGCGAGGCCTATCTAGCCGCACAGAGAGGCCTTACAGCACCCACCGTCGACCCTGCCAAGCAACTGCCTACGCCGCCAGCTAGTAATTCGAGCGTAGCCGAGAGCGACGAGGCCGACGACGAGCAGCCCTTCCTTGAAGATGGCTCCACACCCGAATATCTTGAGATCTATTGTGGCATTCACCACAAGCGCCGGAAGTTTCGACAATTACGGCAACTAGGCCAGGGTACGTTCTCCAAGGTCATGCTGGCCACCCGCGAACACGTACCCGCACACATCACCCCCGAAATCGAAGAGTTCCTCGACACGCAGAAGATCGTCGCGGTCAAAATCGTCGAACACGGTCCAGCGGGCGGCGCGGACGAGGAGCGCATCGAGACCGGCCTGAAGCGCGAGGTGGAGATGCTGAAATCCGTCTCTCACCCATCGCTCATCCACCTCAAAGCCTGCGAATACCAAGAAACGCGCGCCCTGCTCGTCCTGACCTACTGTCCCGGCGGCGACCTCTTCGAATTCGCGAGCCAAAAGCGCGACCTCCTGACCGCACCGATGGTGCAGAGGATGTTCGCCGAGCTCGTGGGCGCCGTTCGCTACCTGCACCAACACTGGATCGTGCACCGCGACATCAAACTCGAAAACGTCCTCGTCAACCTCCGACCCGACGCGCTCCGCTCCATCC
>Ga0058704_10000151_pt1 | contig 37673 bp, 46 predicted proteins | sample AgamicMgSfe_FD_71363 | JGI IMG/M metagenome (GOLD analysis project Ga0058704, IMG submission 71363) | Agave microbial communities from Guanajuato, Mexico - Mg.Sf.e | ecosystem: Host-associated > Plants > Phyllosphere > Phylloplane/Leaf | place: Guanajuato, Mexico | collected 2012-05-30
ATGCTGAGGGTGGGGGTGGTGGGCCACCGGGTGGCGTGGCGCAGGACGGTAACCCTGCATTTGCGCAGCAGGATGCGACAACGACGGCACAGAGGAGGAAGCCTTCTTCGGGGCGGAGACGAAATCATGATGCGTTGACTAATGGGAATGGTGGCGGCGGTGGGGGCACTGCGTTGAGTGTGGGTGGCGCTGGGTGAGGGGCGTTTTTGGAGCGTCATTGTCATTCGCACCGTGGCCTTTTTATTCTGCTGGGTTCGTGGGGTTATATGGAATATTGTTAGACAAAGGTATTCTTTTCTTCGTCATGCTCAACTCTGCATAGTGGCCTTCCAAGGCATATGGCTTCGGCGGCGGCTAAGTGAGGATACAGGTAGCGATCGTCGATATACCACTGCTTCTCCTCTTTCGGTCTTTTTTTTTCGTTTCGCTGCGACTTTCCCACCAAATGTGGCGGCACTGAATTTTATTGGTTTCTCGTCTTGCTATGACTTGCTCGTCAAGTGTGGAAGTCCTGACTTGGAGAGACTGAACACCTCCGCATCATCCAAGCTGAGCGAGGATCTTTGGAATGATGATATGCTTTTCACGCGGCAAGTGCCATCCTCTGGCAAGGCCGCAGAGCCTACAGCATTGGAACGATCGATCTGCTGCTGGCTTCCCGCATTCACAAAGATCATGCTGTGCACGGTCAGCCTGCGGTGTTCGAACTCTGGTGTACTATGAGACGCCACTCACATGGTCGTACTCGCTGCCAGGCCGCCCGCCCGCTTTATGGCCCACATACTCTACCACGCAGTCGAATCGACTGTAAGCCTTCGACTCTTCGACGAAGAAGCACGGCAGGCACAGCCACCGGTTGCTGACGAAGTGCTCGTATGGTTTACATCCACAGACCTGAAAATCGTTGGTCTCGGGCGCGATCAGGGGGTGGCAGTCTTCGCAGTAGAGGCGATCGCCGTAGTCGTAAAAGAGATCATATGCTCGTTGGGTTGGGATGGTGTCTTTGACGTTCGGCAAGCCCTCGAAATCCACTTCACAAACGTAGTCGATCTCGAGGAGCGTGTTCGGGTAGTCTGGATTTTCGACGGAGCTGTAGATGAAGTGGAAGCGACAGTTCTGGTGCCAGTCAGGAATAAGGTGCTTGTACGCAAATGGTGTGTCGGATGATATCACGTACATCGAAAACTTGGGCGCCGCATTCGGAACATGGTTTGCAGTCTGCGATCAGACACTTATTTTCGACGAGGGTGGAGGGACCTGGGAAACCGCCTTTGGCAAAGACGCGCTCTTGGGCAATGATGCCTGTGCCGTCGCAGATAGCTTCGGACATGATTTGCTTGTAGATTGGCTGGCTGGAGGTCATGTACAACCGGTGAATCCGACTGGTGGCGGAGAGGTGGACGATGTCGGCGCTGGAGATGTAGCGACAGAGAAGACACATCAGCTCGTGCTGGGAGAGCAGGGTGGTTAGAGGAGACATCGTCGGGATGGAGGCGAGGTTTGGCGTGGAGGATGATGGCGGTTGAGAGGGCGTAAGGGGTGCTAATCGAGTCGACCGCCTGAGTCTCTTCATTTTGCACATTCGTCTGTCGTGACTCGGTTGAGGGTGAGATGAGGTTGGTATGTCGCAGAATAAATATTAGAAAGTCGTGACCCACTAGCGGGATCGCACGTGGGGACGCGTCTCGCGTTCCTTCCCTGTTTGGCAAGAACGACGGCGGACGCCTAATCCGGACAGGCCAATGCCAAATTTTTGATAACGCTGCCTCACAACTGGAAACAGCTTACAATTAGATCATGCCTCTGCATATAGGTAGTAGTTTCAAACACTTTACAGGAAGAGTGGGTGTATTTGCCGGAATGCTGCCAGCAATGCGGGCGACATGAAATCAGGCAATGTTTCGAACACCAGTTGCCAGCATCGGTGCTCAGTCAATCCACGTGACGTTACGATCCGACATCGCCTCTGGCCTCGAGAAATACGATGCTCCCCAAACGCCTCGCTCACCGATCGTAAATCGATTGTGCACGCCTTTCCGTCTCGCGACTCCAGAGCTCAAGACGGCTGTCATCAATCCTCATGCTCCCCAGTTCAATGGCGCCACCACTCCTACAGCATAACCATTAGCTTCCACCCCAAAACACCAGCAAGCATAAGCAACATACCCTGACCTCCCCAACCGCAGCATTAGCAGCATCAGCACCCAACGTCGCCCCAAACCCCCACATCGCCGCCTGCACCGCCTGTCCGCCGTACATCCGCAGATAGTGATGGGATTCGTGCTTCTGTGCCTCGTGGTGGAAGAGGCCGCGGTCTTGGGTCGGCGTGTCCCGGTCGGACGGCGGGGCGGCGAAACCGGGGGCTTGGACGGACATGGTGGCAAGCAATAGATTAGGATGCGCGACTGGATGTTTCGTTTGGAGAATCGAGAAACGATGCCTTTATTTGGTTTGTTTGTTGAGGTGAGGCATTTTTGGGGACCTTGGAAACGAAATGCGGTTCCTGAGGACATCTGGAGCTTCGGACGGGATGACGTTGCGTTGCACAGTCAGCTGAGCGCTTCAGGTTATCGCCGACCTTAATTCCGCAAGGCAGACTGCAGTTGGTACCAACGTCGGGATGAAGAGGAATTTTGTCAGGAGACAAACATCGAACAGAATACTGACAGTGTGGTCGCCAAATAGCACCGCAGCGAATAGAGGGAGAAGCTGACTACATCTTGCTACGCATAGATTCAGTCCAGCGTTGCTTGTATGGATGTATATGGCTGTATACATTTTCCACCTGCTGGGACAATCCGCTCTGCAGGCCACGCGAGACTCCTTCCATGTCGTACGCTCGTCTGTCGTGCGTGGCTTCGCGGAGGTCGTTGACCCTGTAGCGAGCGATGACTAGCAGGAATGGGGCAGGTGTTGGTCGAATAGGGTCCCCTTCCCCTGCGTTGGCGCACCAGTGCCGATGATGCTCCGAAGACGTCTCTCGGACTGGTACCAGCATAGCTCTTCAATGCCCTTTCCCACAGTGTCTTTGCTGCGGGATACCTCGCTGTGGAGTGCCACTGCCTTTCAGAGCGGAATAGGTGACGAGAACCGCTCCAGACGCGGAGACATCAGCTTCTGCACACCGCGTCCAGCACAACCCCTCGTTCAGCCGTCATGACAGCTGGGAACACTCAAGCGCGTGCTGCTTCCCGTCATGACGCGCCCGCGCTCGCTTGTTCACCTTGTTGGCCCGCCAGGACCTTCTGCCGAAGCACCTCCTCGACCACGCGCAGATTGTTCGCCTTACCGTTCACAATGTTCTCCAGATCCTTAATGTTCTTGCCCAGCTCTTCGACTTTGTCGCCGTAGAACTTCTGCGCATCTACGGTTGTCTTTTCCACGAAGAACCCCGTTCCGATGTCGACGAGCACGTGTTCGGTGTCGGCTAGCTGGCCTGGCACATATAGGGATGAGGTTAGTGGTACCAGCAGGGGTTTGTCTGGGATCGAAGCGGTCAGTCAGGGTTAAGTCTTCTCGCGTTGCCAATCGTGTCCCACCTTTGACGCTCTCCGCTACACCGTTCTTGATGCTCACGTTGCAGTCGCGGAACTTCTGTTGCGCGGCCTTGAGGTTTTGGTAGGAGTTGGTCAGGTGCTGCACCTCATCGTCGAGCTGTTTCTTCACTTGCGACAACTGCTGGGCTGAGAGGGACGCGAGGTCGACTGTGTGCGATTAGCAATGGGCTTCTCATCTAGCGGGAAGCTCCGACGCACTTTGCTGTCCCTTTTCGCCACCAGCCATTGTACGTGTGTCTGCAATGAACAGGTATATCGACACTGGGCGGCTACAGGAATGCTTGAAATGCTCACGATGTTCTTCGTTTGCTGAATCAGGCTAGCACAGGATCTAATCTGATCTGGTGAATTTTGCTGCCTCAGGCTTCCATCCAGACGACGGCCCACTTCTTCGGCGACGCCGCTGCACATGCGCGGCTTCAACTACGATGGGCGGGCCTACCGCAACGGGTACTTTTCGCAGGTCATCATCGGTCCTTGTTGGTCGCTTGAAGTATACAACAAGCTGGTGGACGTCCTTGTAGCAAAGTCGTGTGTGAAAGACCAATTGGACCGCGCGAATGCAGTCTTGCGTATCACATTGAACGACCCGCAATCAATCGTAGGGCGCAGCGGCAATCCTTCGAGGCGGTGTTGCAGCATCCTCAATGCCACCGGTGTCCAAACAGGGAAGTCGCTAGGCCAAAGCAGTCCGCTTTACGAAATTCTGTTGACGAAGCCGCCTTGAGTCGGTATTGAGGGCGCAAAGGACGGCCGCTTCAGATCTCACACACTCGCAAGCAGCAGGTTACGTGAAGTATACGTCGTCTACATGCATACATGTACAGTACAGTAGGTACTCATCGTCAGGAGACAAGAGGATGAATGCGACGAATACATGAAGAATCCTCAAAGTGGAAGTTGAAGTGGAAGAGCGAATAATGGCGCGACAACACGCGCGACCCGCTTCTTTAGCGAATGCATGTGGATCCGCTACTTCTAGCGTGCTGGCTCAAGTGTGACTCACACCAGCATTGCAGCGCTCGTATTTCCCTAGATAATTGACTTCCCCGCCTTGTCTCTCTCCTCCTTCTTCTTCCTCCCCCATCCCAACGCAAACACACAAACAGTACCACCGCTCAGAGACAGACACACGATGGCTGCCTCTTAGCTCACATCTTCCACCATAACCCACCGATCTTACCCCAGCTACACACCTTCCGAGTCTCCGAAAGGAACTCTTCGCGCACGTCTCTTCGACACCGCACCTGCGAATCTCCCCAAGTCGTCCACCACGGCTTCACACCAGACAACATGGCCTCCACCACCACAAACATCACCAAGGCGAACGCCCCAACCCGTCTTCCACACCGACTTCGAGCTCTTCCAGCCATCGCCGATCCCGGCTCAACAGGCGACTCCACGTCCGGCTCCATCGCTCGCTTCGACCTCGCGGCATTTGTCTGATACCGCTCTCGCGGCTGTGTTCCTCGCGAACAGCAAACTCAACTCAACCCAGACCAACTGCTCGACTACAGGTATCACTGCACGCCCAGAGCGTCCCCCGGTCCCTCTTTTCCACTCCAACTCGACTGGCAATCTCCCGAACCAAAGCAACCTCCACCAGTATCAGCAAGTGACAGATCTTACCGATCTCACGATGGCGGGCGGAGGTATTTCATCGTCATCTTCGCCTTCAGCTTCCTCCTCTCTAACTCCATTCTCAGGAGTCAACGTTGCCTACCAAGGCACCTTCGGCGACCTCGGCTCCGCTGGGGACGCCACCCTGTTCGACGTGAGCGACGACTTCGACTTGAACCAGCTCATGACGGACAGCGCGGTCAGCATGCCAGCACGCGACTTCACCGCAATCAACGCCGGCAACCTCGACTGCGCAACAATCTCCCCGAAGGACCTCTTCAACGACTCCATCCCGCCATCCACGTCTTTCACGAACCTAACCACTCCCGGCTCCGCCTACTTGGAGACTCCAGACGATGACTACCAAACGTCCCCGCTCTTCTCCAACACCCTGGGCGTCGACGGCCAAGCTGACAACTGGTACCCTCTCTTCAACGATGCTGACATCGCCACTGCCGGTGCGGCGCCAATGACGCGCACCACGTCAGCATCCTCAGTCAATCAGATCGTCGTCCACCCTGGCGGCGAGTCCATGTCCCGCAAGCGCAGCTCAACCACTGCTTCGCCGGCCCTGTTCTCTCCCGCCGTCAAGCCGTCGACCGTTGCTGGAGTCAAGGCGCGCAAGCGTGACAAGCCCCTGCCACCAATCGTCGTCAATGAGACCGACACCGTCGCCCTCAAGCGCGCGCGCAACACTGCTGCGGCACGTAAGTCTCGTGCGAAGAAAGTCGAGGAGCGGGACACGTTCTTGGCCGAAATCGCCGATCTCAAGGGGCAAATCGAGTACTGGAAGAACCTCGCTCTCAACGGCAAGGCGGACGACCCGTCACTCTCACATCTTGCGAGTGCGCCAGAGGAGTAAGCGATGATCTGAAAAAAAAAACACGATTTTCGAAGTGATGTTGGTGGTGGAACTCACCTTTTCCTATTGCGTGATCCTCTTGAGCGGGAGTGTAATCGGCGCTGCGTCGCCTCGGCTCTGTTGGCCGCTCCTGATTTTTCCTATCATTTGTCTGCTCCGCCTTCTGGGACATTCCCCACGCGCGTCAGCAGGCATATATTTCTCTTTTATTATTGACGGCCGGTTCTGATGTCTCCTGCTCTTGGCGGTTGATCGACTCGTGGCCTTGCTTTATTACTTGATGCGTTCCGCGCTGATGCTTTAAATAAAGTTCTGAATGTGTTCTCTCCAGCAAAGCCTTCTTCATGACTACCGTCTACCATACCTCCTTCACACGTTCATAGGCTGTCTGTCGGTTCGGGTTACGGAGACGTCACGAGACGTCTCTACGAACTTGAAATGTCCACGTTCAGCAAGACAGTGTATACGTCTCTGCAACATGTAGAAGAGTGCAGGGCGTCAGCAGTTGAAGTAGTTTGTTCCCATTCCTACACAGCCATCCGGCTAATAATCCGCGCTAAACCCGCAGCACACATCTAATATCATAGCCCATGCCCATTCCGCACTCACGCACGCCCGCCCGCCCGTACGTACACAAGCCGTACGATACGAAAATTCTACACCACACGCTTAACCTGTACACACAAAACCAAAATCTCCAGTCAGCCAAGCGCGCCTCGACCGAAACTCGGCTTGCCGGGTGACTTGACCTCGAAGAACCGCTTCAGCCACCAGACCTGGAAGAAGCCTTCGCCGACGAGCACGCCGAGCTGGAAGATGCTCCACCACTTGACGCGCGCGTTGGTCGACTCGGCCGTGTTGCGGTGCGTGCGCTCGCGCATCACGATGTAGGACTGCTCGTCTTTGACTTGGGCGAGGAGGTCGGAGAGTTGGCGGACTGTTTTGTTCGTTCGTACCCGCGTGGGTATGGAGGTTAGCCAGGACAGATTGTGGGCAGCAGGGAAGGGGGTGGGAATTGTTACCTTCTTTCTCTAACGGGTCCTGCGGCGCTTCGCTCTCCGGGACGTAGACGATGCCGTGCACGTTGAAGCTGACTTCCTTGGTGTTCGCGGACCAGTGCTCGTTGCTGAAGCAGTAGGTGTATTTGCCGTCCTCTCGCGCTTCGAAGGAGTGGTCGGCGGAGCTGACGGCGCGTTGGTGGAATTCCTTGATGCCCGAGGGGTTTTCGATCTACTCATTCCGGATATCACACATCAGCGCTGCGTCTTTGGAGTACGTCGCCGGTGTCCCTCGAGCTCGCCAGTGTCCCACGCTCGCCCCCTGTTTTATTTCCATACTGCAAAAGCCGCCGCGACAACGTACCCAGAACTCAATATCCAAATTACCGCTTCCCCCAAACTCCCGGTCTCCGACTTGGAACGTGACCGTCATCTTGTCGTCCTTGTGCAATGCTTCGTGGAAACACTCGCGCGCATGCGCCTTCATCTGGATGTTGTGCGCATTCCCGATCGCGAGGAGGGAGGCGAGGGCGAGGAGGAGGTTGAGGAACGGAGCCATGGTAGCGACGATACCGCGATCGGACCGGAGAGGTCAGCACTGGATGTTTGTCGGAGGATGTACTTCTGGATGTGGTGTCGGAGATGGATCGCTGGCCAGACGGTTACACGAATGCGGAAGGTGTCCGCGTGGAGGCTTGGCGTGGAAAGTTGACTTCACTGCACGGATTTGTGAGACAGCCTCCTCCCCATATCCCATCGTGTCGAGTGGCAGCTACTGACTTACGCCAAAATACCTGAGCCTTTGCTCGCACCTCTGCGCCTACGCAGGTCGTCGTGGCATGCTCTGGTCGCTGGAGTGGTTGCAGGCTGCAGACTGCCAGTGCCAGCCGGTGGCAACACGTCCAGTGTGGAGATGGGCAACGAGGCTTGTCGCATCGATCTATGTCGCTGTCCTGCGGTGGCGGTTGCGGGAGTAGAGCTGTTCTGTCACGTTCATACTGATAATGTCTGATGTCGAGACGTCTATGGTAATCGCGCGTGGCGCGATCATGGTGAGGGAGGGAGGAAGCCTTTGACCAGCTGATGGGTGAGTCCGGGCGATGTACAGGTGGTAAGGCTCGCTTTGGGATTGAGATTCTATGGCTTGATGGCTCATGCAAGACGATCGTGCCGTCAGCAGCGTATGTGAGTAGAGCATGTGAAGGGGGGCGACTAAGAACTCAACCTCACTACACTGCATCTGATACTTCAGTACTCTTATTCGCCAGCTTGACTCTCCGTCTCCCTCAATCTACTACATGCACAAACAGAGAAGCATACGGCATATTTATTCACGGAAAACCCCAGCTGTTACTCAATCTCGCCAAAGCGTTTTACAGATGGGCCGTCTCGCTACCCATGTCGCCTCAGCTTTTGTGGATGCGGACAACTTGCCGTCAGCCAACTCGCTTCCTAAGCTTTCTTTCACCGATGCTCTGTTGCCTCGCCGGTTGGCGAGTCTGGGTTCTGGCCGGAAAGATGGAGAGAAGAGGAAGGAGGTGAGTGGCCCTGGCGTCATCGCTCTTTCCCTCGCGATTTACATCTGGCACTTCACGCGACGCGTCTCTCGGACATCACGAGCTTCTGTTCATCGCTCGACACGACAACACTCGCCATTCTAAGAGCAACCTGGATTACCCACTGCACTTCAAACGGATCCCCCACTCGAGCCGAGCATCGGCTTGCACCGGACTGAACATGAGACTTCCATCCGGGCTGAACTGGCTACCAGCCAAAATCTACGCGATCGACGCTGACACCCAGAAGCCAATAGATCCCAATGTCGGACGCAAAATGCAAGTCACGTATTACGACATCAAGAAGAACAAGGACGGCAGCAAGTCGATGGTAGCTCACAAGTCGCCGAAGCCGAGTGAGCACGGTGGGAGCGGGAAGGCCGAGAAGGTGAGTTCACTACGTCGTCCGTCTAGCGAGCGACGTATCTTGCGCGGCGCTAATCCACACACGCAGGCGAAGAAAGACGGGAACGATGGGAAGGGCGGCAAGGACGAAAAGAAAGCCAACGGTGGCAATGAGAACCAAGTGAGCACATTTAGCGGGTTGGGGTCTGCGAAGTCCACGTTTACTGACCGCTCCACAGATGGCAGAAGACAAGGAATGGACGGCGGAGGAAGACGCCAAGCTCAAGGAGATGAAGGCTCAGAACAAGACGTGGAAGGAGATTGAAGGAGAGATGGGTCGGCCAAAGTATCAGCTGCAAGCGCGCTTCAAGCAGATCAAAGACACGAATGACGGTGGAGAGGCTGACAAGAAGAAGGACAATGGTGGCGACAAGGCTGACAAGAAGAAAGACAAGGGTGGCGAAAAGGCTGACAAGAAGAAGGACGAGGGCGGCATAGACAAGGCTGGCGGCGGTGGCGAGGGTAACAAGCAAGACAAGCAAGAGAAGAAAAGCAAGCAGGAGAAAAAGCAAGAGAAGAAGCAAGCAACGAAAGAAGCAACGGGCGCCAAAGCGGCGAGCAAAAGTGGCAGTCGCCGCGAGACCAAATTCACGATGCAGGAGTGGACGACTCTGCAGGAAGACGAGCTGTTCACCTTCGGCGAGCTGCAGCTCCTGACGGAACTCGTCAAGCGCGATCAGGATCTCTTCTGGCTGAGGATCGCCGCCAACTTCTATGACAAGACGGGCAGGAGGGTGCATCCGGACGACGTTCGCGAGAAGTTTGAGCAGATGGATCGGTTGCTTGGATGAGGAGGTTTCGCCAGAAGAGCTTTCCCTCGAGTTGGCGGGAAGGGGGGGAAGGGCGTCGGCGTCAACTGACATGGAGTGAATGAAACTTAAGTGCGGAGACGGGGTCAGGCATGCTTCATTGCCAGAGCCACGCACTCGGGCGGGCACGGTAAAGGTACCTACGAACGAGGCACCCAGTCCTTCCACTTAGACTTCCGGGCCGCCACATAATCCCTCGAATCGATCGCCTTCTTCAAGCCATACAGCCCACTAAACGGCCAAACGCCGAACAGCCACTGACTCCAGGTCGGCGTAACAGTAGCATTGCCCCTCTCAGCTCGGACCTTTTCGTAGACGTCCGGCAAGCCGGTGGCGTAAAATTTCTTTCGAAGAGCCTGATACCACCGCTTGTCGAACTGGCCCCAGAAGTCCTCCTCGTCGTAGTAAGTCTGAGCGTACAGCCACTTCATGCCGCCGAGCTTGAGGAGCTTGTGCTCAATGTCTCTGTTCGCTTGGATGAAGGCTTCGCGTGAGGGGGGTCCGAGTCCCCACAGGCCGATGTTGAGCATCTCCTCACCGTCGCCACCGCTTGCGTACTTTCCGACCGGGTGCGGGTGCATCGTTGGACGTGGGCTCTGCTTCAGCGGACATAGCCACAAGGGCCAGATGCCGAGTCTTTCGTCGGTGTATTCCACGAACTCTTTCGCCGTCTCGTAGGGCAGCGCGAGGTCCTGGACGAACATCCTCTCCGTCTGTCCGCTGCCGTGAAGGGCTTTGTAGAGCATGCGAGTGTGCAGGAAGTCGTCGAGGAACCAGCGGGTGAAGGTGTTGAATGGGGTGCCGAAGTACTCGAACGCTGCCATTGCCACCCAGAATCCGCCGCGGTCATAGCGGAAGAGGTACTCGGGTAGTGGGATGGCTTCTAGGATGGACTCGGTTTGTTTCGTGATGCGGTCTTGTACGTGGATATAGAACCAAGGATCCTTGGCACTGCTGAAGCGCTGGATGGGTAAGCCTTTGGTGTCGTCCACCAATTTTCCAGTGATGATAGCACCGAGCGTTTGAGAGTACATGATCCCGTCGACGTAGTCGTACCCGGAACCGGGTTGGGTAAATGCTTTCGTCTTGGCAATGGCTTCATCCATGCTTGTGACGGGATGGTACGTCGTTTCTACGAACCGGTGGGCCTTCTGCAGCTTGATCTCGAGAAGGGTTGTGACGCCGAACGTGCCCACAGCACCGGCTGCACCACGGAATAGATCGGCGTTTTCACCCTCCGAACAGTTGATGATGTCGCCGTTCGCAAGGACCATCTCGACCTGATTGAGCGTCTGGTCGAAGAAGCCATGCTTATACGAGCTGCTCTCACCACTCGTGCCTGAGTAGCCTCCTCCAGCGGTGATACCAGGGAATTCCATCACGACAGGTGGAATTAAGCCATGTTCCAAGGTCGCCTCAACCAATCGATCCATCGGTACATTAGGCTCGACCAGAGCGATCTGCTTCTCGACGTCGACATGTAACACATTGCTCAGCCGGCTCGTGTCGACGACCTTCTTGGGATCCCTTCCGAGGGCCGACTTCCGCGTACTGTTGGTGGATCCATGGAAGATGCGGAATTTTTCACCGCGTTCATGGAAACCTCGGACAGTTTCAGCGATGTGACTGACCTCGTGCTGATGGTGTTCCATCGGCGCCCTATGGTGCGCTGAGGTTGTCAGACATCGCGTCGCACTCCCGGTAAATTGCGAGGGACGGGCATCAAGTGCTGGATGCGGGTTCGCAACGAGCAGCGGGCTACTTGTGCTGAAACGGGCATTGCTCGAACGGCATGCGGAACCGCGACGATGAACCTGAGGTGTTAATGTACGACTTGGTTGTAATCGGCATTGGCGTGGCTGAGCGATCCAGCGTATCGCCGGCGTCACCTTTGGGGCATTCATGTAAAGACATGGCGTCTCGAGTGTCTCTGATGGAGCAACAGAGGCAAAGACGCACAGTCCTCTGCACTGACTACAGGTCGGTCTGGACAGTTATTGCGGTGTAAATATTGCTCAATGCACACATGAAACTAACAGTAAAACGCCCGATATTGTTACTATTGTGCAGTGGTTTTCTCGTCGTGGTTAGTGCACAGCTGAGGCGATGTAATTGCTTACCAATAAGTTCTACAGGCCCAACTTCAGCTGCCCTTGCTTGGAATCGCCAACATCAACAATGGAAACATTGACATCTTCAATAGCCCAGACTCATCGAACTCGTTCGTGGAAGATCAGGCCGAGGAACTCCAAGACGCATTAGCGCCCTTTTTCTGATCGTGTGAATTACGATGCTGGAGCAAATGGATGAGGGAACTCTGAAGCAGTACCTCGCAGACGATCCCCCCACCGTCGTTTGTCTTGCCATCAAACCACACTTCGAGGCGCTCAGCGACAACGAGAAGACATACGCCCATTACATCAGCAGAGCGTGCTTCTCCGGTACGAGGATCAACTTACGACAGGTTTCGCCCGAGTCAGAGGCGATTTATGATCTGATCATCGGGTTGCACAAGAGCTGTGATGGTGAGTAAAACCCTCAATTCGCGCCGCCTGTACTGCAATTGCTCGTGAGGTGCGCTTCATCATACGCGTGCTGACACGATGAAGGTGACTGGAAGAAGCTCGGTTCCGAGGCCGGCGTGTCCGACAAGGACGTAGCACACTTCCTGAACTATGCCGCTCAGTTTCTTGGCAATGCCGGCAACTACAAGTCTTTTGGTGATTCGAAGTTCATCCCGCGCATACCGCAGGACAAGGTAGCGGCCCTTGCCACACAGTCATCAGCGACCGAGAAGTCTTATCACGCGTGCAAGAATGACTTGTATGAGTCCACGTCGACAGCGCGCATGCATCTTGGCTATCCCGACAAAGGCCATGTCTCTCCGTATTATCCGGACTCGCCTGATATCACCCAGGCTGAGATTGAGTACACGTCCGACTTCATCAAGGAGAGATCCCTGATGCCGGAGAACACTCGTCTGCGAAAAACGCCCTTGGGTGACTATGAGCTGCTCATCGCCTCAGCAGTCACGGATCCGGCAAGTCGCGACGTGGCTGATTCAGAGTGGACTCTGGAAGGTCCGTTGAAGGGGAAGAAGTTACGTTTAGTCTATGGAGATCACCACATTGAAATGGCGAAGATCTCACGCAACCTGTCAGAAGCCAAAAATGTCGCGCTTAACGACGAAGAAGCGGTCATGCAAGCAGCGTACATCAAGGCGTTCCATGACGGCTCCATGAAAGCACACCATGAATCACAGCGCCATTGGATCAAGGACAAGGGCCCAATGGTCGAAACCAACATCGGCTTCATCGAGACGTATCGAGATCCGCAGGGCATCAGAGGCGAGTGGGAAGGCTTTGCGGCTATGGTGAACAAAGAACGTACGAAGGCTTTTGCAAAGCTTGTGGAATCCGCTCCGCAGCAGATCCCGAAGCTGCCGTGGCCGAAAGACTACGAGAAGGACAACTTCCTGAGTCCCGATTTCACGAGTTTGGAGGTGCTCACCTTTGCCGGCTCTGGGATACCAGCGGGTATCAACATCCCCAATTACGATGATATCAGACAGAACGAGGGGTTCAAGAATGTCTCTCTTGGTAACGTGATGGCTGCACAAGGACCCAAGGAGCCGACGCCTTTCATCCGTGACGAGGACCAAGATCTGTATGACAAGTACAAAGAGGAGGCCTTCGACGTGCAGGTTGGGCTCCACGAGCTACTTGGCCACGGCTGCGGCAAGCTGTTGAGTGAGACCGAGACGGGCAAGTGGAACTTCGACGTCAAGGATCCACCCGTCAATCCTGTGACTGGCAAGCCAGTATCGACCTGGTACAAGCCGGGCGAGACCTGGGGTAGCGTTTTCGGTGGTATAGGCCCTTCGTACGAGGAGTGTCGCGCCGAGAGCGTAGCCATGTCTCTGAGCCCCGATTTCAAGATCCTGCAGATCTTCGGGTTCGGTGATGGGGAAGAAGTAAGTCTACGTTGGTCCTGATCTGCGAGTGCTATCCTACTCTGATGCTGACTTCTCAGGACATCAACGGCGAAGCTGGTGACGTCCTCCACGTCATTTACCTCCAGATGGCACGTGCAGGTATCACTGCGCTCCAGTTCTGGGACAAGAACAGCCGCAAGTGGGGACAACCGCACATGCAAGCCCGCTTCGCCATCCTGCAGGTCTTCCTCGGTGCCGGTGAAGGATTCTGTGAGCTTCAACACACGAAAGATGACCTCTCCGACCTCAAGGTCCGCATCGACCGCAACAAGATCCAGAGCCACGGTCGGCGAGCCATCAATGCCTTCCTGCAGAAGCTTCAAGTCTACAAGGCGACGGCAGACTTTGAGGCGGGCAAGAAGCTTTATGATGAATACACGGAAGTGAATGAATGGTATGCAACCAAAGCGAGGCCGGAAGTCCTACGGCAGGCGAAGCCCAGAAAGGTGTTTGTGCAGGCGAACACTTTCCTTGAGGGACAGACGGTGGTGCTGAAAGAGTACGAACCGACGCCGGAAGGCATGATTCAGAGCTTTGTCGATCGGGACTACATATGATCCCATAGGTGTGTACCTGGACGAGGACTTGCAACATTACTGACTTATTCGCCCATGGACCTTTAGAGTCGACGCCTGTTCCACTGGCTTGTGTGGAATCTACCAAGGACACATGCCCTTGTGTCGCTTCTACACACCGTCATGAATGACAGCGCATGATATCTGTTGTTTTACGGGTCTTTTCATTGATTACGGCGCTACGAAGGAAGTCCACTATCAAGTGCCGGTTGCTCCGCACATTCGACCTTCCGAATGGGGCACGCGCAGGTCATTCGTTGTTTACTGGAAGCGAGCGGCAGACTAACGGCTGCCTATCTACATGGGTAGGTAGGTACATGTACTAGGTAGGTACTGCACTTCACACTTCTACTGGCTTCATTTCGCGATCAGGTCTGTTGCTGTGCTCGTTAGTTCTGGCACGTTGCACATCTCTTCCTACGTCTATCCTCCTGACCTTCCAATTCCCTGTAAGCTAGAACATCAACATGAGATTTTTCTCGGCCGTGATCGTAACGATTGCTAAAGTGTTGGTGGGCGCTCCTACGATTCCACTAGACCATGTCACACACGAAAGCAGAGCAAGCACTCCTTCAAGATAGACGAAGCGCGACAAGGGCATAGTGTCTTACCGATGAGGATTAGACTTACTCAAAGCAACTTAGGAAGTGCCCATGACTAATTGATGGACCTCTCGCATCCTGCATCCCTGAACTGGGGCAATCACTAGGCACCTAATCACGTGATCGCTGCTTTCAAGCCAAGCGATGACCCGGTTGAGACGGTCCGACAATGGCTTACCGATGCTAGCATCAAACATATTACGCTCTCGGAGAATGAAGCTTGGTTTGCTTTCCATGCCACCGTCTAACAGGCAGAGGCGCTGCTGCATCCCAAGTACTTCGAATATGAGGACCAGCGCACGGGTAGCGTGATGCCCGCCTATAAGCGCTATCATGTCCCGAAACACATCTACTACATTACACCTAGTATCAAGCTGCATGCTCCTAGCGACGGGCTATCGCAACATGATAGATTGACAAAACATCTACGTTATCCTAGACTACCAGAAATCCGCCGTCCCCTCCTTCTACAGGACCACAACCCGCTATACCCCTTTTATTACGCACTCTCCCCGGACGCTGACAACGTCTTCACCCTAACGTGAGCGCCCTCGCCAACAGCACCGGCGGAATATACAACCGCATTGGCCGCGGTGTGCCTGACGTCGCCGTAGTCCGGGACAATATCGCCGTCTACGGTGGCGGAAAGTTCCAACTCAGCGAAGGGACATCCGCTTCCACGCCCATCTTCGCGGGTAAAGGGCCGGTGGGGTTCTTGAAACCGACGCTATACGGGTTCTCGGCGGTCTAGGGGTGGTATGTTCCTCCGTTACTTGCAGCGGTATACGAGAGGGAACAGGTAGGCTGACTGTACTTCACAGGGATCCTGTTACTAGGTACGCCCAATTACCCTAAGATGCTAGAGCTGTTCATGAGTTTGCCGTGATGCTACGAAGTAATGTGAGGTTGTTTTTCCTGGCGGAGCGCAAGAAAGTTCTGTGAACGCTTTCGATCAAGACCATCTCTCGATAAGTCTTCGTTCGCTTTGACCGACGATTCTTTCGTGACGGCGGTGGCTGGGAGATTGTATGGAATCGGAAGCCAGTCATTTTCGGCATGTCATGATCATGTGATCTAAAGATTACCGACCCCACGCTGACGTAGATGTACCGTGGCGCCCCACGCCTCGAGCTCACATCAGGGCAGGGATAGGAAAGTGTACATACTTAAAGTAGACATCATCTGAAATCCCATCCCGTCCAGAACAATCCTTTTCGAAACCACGACGTCGAGCACAAAGTCGCCCAAAAATCCAACACCCGCGCTTCAGCAAAGGAGACATAAGCCAAAATGTCCACCCACACCAGCACAAACCCCACCACCGAAACGCCCTCGAGCTCCGAGACGAGCGTCGGCGGCACGGCCGGTGCGAACCTGTACCCGAAGGACTCGACGCCCGCAGCGGACATCTCGAGCCAGGAGAGCAAAGTCGGGATGACTGGCAATCAGCAGGGCAGCGCGGAGAAGGCGGCAGAGAAGCTGTATGAGGAGAGGATTGAGGAGGAGTATGCGAAGAGGGAGGGTGGGGCGTGAGCTGGATATGGCACGATGGAAGACTGATGCAATGCTCAGCAGGGAGAGGAGGGTGAAGAGGTTTTGGGGCGCTTAAAGGGTCGGTATCGCGCGTTCGGTCAAGCTAGTGAGATTTGATCAAGCCAGCCCTCGAAAGGCCATCCCAAATCTGCTCGTGCCGTTCGTACGCGTAGCGGAACACGGCAGCACCTCTGGTTCACCAAGGTACACTGCTCATGTACTTTGACGGCGCAGATTTGATAAATTTACACTCTATCGTACAGCCTGAATTTCGCCCCAGGTGGCAAGGATATTTTTCCACTCCTTTTCTCTTTGGTTCCTCATGCCGTACAGTACTATGACCCACCTTCGGTCCCTTCACCAGTCCCCTTTCCCTCCTGATCAACCGTCCTCTTCACTCCCTCCACAAACCCTTCCACCGCCTCACCACCTCCCAACGGCACACTCCCACCCTTCACCACCCCGCCGTTCTGCACCTTCAACCCCAATGCCTCCCCGATCATCGGCAAGCCCCCGTCCCTCAACGCGACCGTCAAACTGCCCAAGCTCTGCTGCAACTGTGGAGAGCGCAGCACGCGGTTCAGAATCTCCTTCTTCTGATCCGTGCTAAGCGCTTCGATAGCAGCTTGGCCTGCGGCGGGCGAAGGGTTCGGGTCGGAGGAGGAAGGGTCGTTTGAGGATTCTTGCGCGAGGAGGAAGATCTCCGGTGGCAGGTAGCTGCAGAGGGTGTCGATTTGGGAAGGAGTAGCGGTGGAGATGTAGGGAATGGTTGTGCTGGTCGTGAGAAGGTCGGGGAGGGTGGTGTATGGCTTTTCGATAGGTGGGGCAGAGGAAGAGTTCCCACCGCCGAGGGATTTGAGGAAGTTTTGGACGATCGCGTTGGTGTCTTGAGCGGAGTCGGCACTAGATCGCGAGAGAGAGGGATTAGCTTACCTTGATCTGGAGAAAACAAACGATGTTGTTGGAAATGCATGGCAATGTTAAGACCCTTTGACACAAACCGGAGCACCACCTCGCCGGATGAAGCCACAGTAGTACCGTCGCCTTGAACGCCTTCTGATCATAGCAGTCCTGAAGACTTCGGCCGCTCTAAGCTCGCCAGGCGCCTCGCTGGAAAAGCACAACTTGATACACACGCCAGAAGGAGAAACACTTACGCTCTCCCCCCATCCGCGCCGCCCTCTCTGTTCGCCTCGCCCTCATCCCTGGGATCACCGCCTGTCGCGTCAGCGCCCGCCCCACCAGTCTCCTGCCGGCTCAAGCCATGCTCTTGCTGGTCCACTTCCATCGCATCCCCATCCCCATCCCGACCCGGACCGTCGCCTCCCCGTCCATCTCTGCGGAGACTGCGCTGGATCTCGTGAATGGCCAGCTCCACATCCGGGTCCTCTCCTTGCAGCAGTTGATCGACGACCTCGCCCAATCGCCGATCGCGCCCACCGACGTAGCTTAAATCACCCGCCTTGTCCTGGGTCTTACTTTGCATCCAGAAGAAATGCTTCTGGCTCGAGCTGTTGAATTTGAGCACGAAGATACGGCCTGTGGTTGGGCTGTGCAGGTCGTCGGTGTCTCGGTCCTTCACGACCGGTTCGAAGGCGCCGTCACCGGGGATCATGAGCAAGTCGATGTCGGGCTCGGTGGCAAGGGCGGAGCGCGGGCGCCAGCAGAAGTGGTACATGTCGTCTTCGGAGTAGAGGTAGATGTAGCCTGGGGTGGGCAGCGGAGTGACTTTACGACCGGAGAAATCGCAGCGACCGGCCTTGAACGTGATGATTGGAGTAGATGCCATGGTTGTTCGAGAGTGATCTTGCTGTGTGGGTGTGAGGTAGAGCTGGTGGGCTGGAGACGTCGTGACGCTCGTGGAAGCTCTGACTGTGCTCAGAATTATGACACCCAGTGTTCTTATCGCTTGCTAATGGATTATGACACAACCTACTCATGCGCTCCCGCACTCCCGCAAGTTTGGCTTGGCACACCACGATCGATTATCGAAGCCGCTGACTTGCGCTGCGATTGAACGACGACTAGCGACCATAACGACCACAACGACCAACACCTCCTCTCGGTACGAATTACGTGCACACTCGAACATACCGACACAAAATCTCGCTAACCTTGCCGCAACATCAGTCGCCCAAGATGTCGTCGGAACAGCAACCACAGAGCAAGAAGTTCCAGAAGGGCGAGAGGACTATCCCACATCCATCCCAGCAGGCCTCGAAGTACTACCCGGCCGAGGATGATGCGCAGCCAAAGAAGGTACGATTTCACCATCACCATCGCCTTGGTGATCCGAAACGAAAGAGGGAGCGATGAGGGCGTGCACGGGGCAATGAACAGAGACGAGTTGGGCGAGCGATGGGAAACGACATGCTAACGCAGACATCTTCAACCAGGCCCGCAAAACCCTTCGTCCCTACAAGCCCCGCTCCTCCCTCCAACCCGGCGCCGTCCTGATCCTGCTCGCCGGCCGTTTCCGCGGCAAGCGCGTGGTACTGCTCAAAGTCCTTGACCAGGGCGTACTCCTCGTGACCGGCCCCTTCAAGATCAATGGTGTGCCACTCCGCCGTGTCAACGCACGCTACGTCATCGCGACCAAGACCAGCATTCCGCTTGAAGGCCTGGACCAGGCGACCATCGACAAGGTCGGCGGCGAGAAGTACTTCACCCGCGACAAGAAGGCCGACAAGAAGGGCAGCGAGGAGGCGTTCATGAGCGAGGGCAAGGGTCAGCAGAAGAAGGAGGTGAGCGGTGAGAGGGCACAGGACCAGAAGAAGGTGGACGAGGGCCTGTTGAAGACGATCCGGAAAGAGGCTATGTTGCAGGAGTACTTGAAGAGCCAGTTCAGCTTGCGGAACGGCGACAAACCGCACGCGATGGTCTTCTAAGTTTGCTTATCCACGCCAATAGTGGTGGATATGCCGGGTGACTGTGATGGTGGGTAGTCACATGGATGCACGGCTGCACGGCGTTATTTCAGCACTAGCTCCCTATACAGTGCTTCAGTGTCGGTAGGCGTCTGTAACAGCAGGCTGCTGAAACAATCCCCAATGTGACATGCAGTATCCCATTTCTGATACACATGTCTTGCAACCCATCGATCAACGCGTGAGGATATATTACTGCGCTTCGGTACTACGTTTTGAAGGCTACATATGTACCTACAATTTATTAGCCTTTCCAGCACGCTTATTCTCACGTGGGATGTCAGGCAGATGATGAGTATCGTTAGATGAAGGGTGAGTAGTGATACATATACATAGACATCGCTAACCTACAGGCGCCCACCTCGCAATGCCGCTCCAACACACCAGTACTATACATTCACATACAAATCATCAGATCATAACCCTCCAGGGGCTTCTCTCCATGCAATCACCCAGTCACAACATCTAGCCCCTCACCACCCTCCCTCACAACCACCCTCGCCGTCTCACCCCCCTTCAGCATTCCACGAATGATCTTGTCCGCCAAACCATTGCCTACCTCGCGACTGATGAGCCGGTTCAAAGGCCGCGCGCCATACCGCGGATCGTACCCCTTCTCGCACAACCACGCCTTGACGTCCTCTGCCACGGACAACGTGATCCGGCGATCGTCCAGGCGCGCTTGCAGCTCGCGGAGCCGGATATCCACGATATCCCTCAGGGCCTCACGGGACAAGCGTTTGAAGACGATGAACTCATCGATGCGGTTCAGGAACTCGGGCGGGTAAGAGTATTGCACAACGTCCATGACGCTCTGTTTGACTTCTGGCGAGATCTCCACCGCGGGGCTGTCGTCGGCCACGAGCGCTTCAGCTCCTAGGTTGGACGTCAGCACGATCATGGTGTTCCGGAAGTCGACCCTGTGGCCCTGGGCGTCCGTCAGAAACCCTTCGTCAAGGACTTGCAAGAGTAATGTCGAGATGTCCCGGTGCGCTTTCTCGAATTCGTCGAAGAGGAGCACGGCGTAAGGTTTCAGTCGCACGGCCTCGGTCAGCTGGCCCGCGTCTTCGTACCCGACGTATCCGGCCGGACTGCCGATCAGGCGCGAGACGGTGTGCTTTTCCTGGAACTCGGACATGTCGAAGCGAAGCACGGCGGACTCGGTGGAGAAGAGGAAGGAGGCGATTTTCTTGCACAGCTCGGTTTTGCCGACACCGGTGGGACCGAGGAACATGAAGGAAGCGAGGGGCCGGTTCTCTCCGCTGAGGCCGGCGCGTTGCAGCCGCACGGCGTTGGCCACGGAGGTCAGGGCTTCGTCCTGTCCGCGGATGGTCTGGCGGAGCGTTGATTCCATGTGAACGAGCTTTTCCACTTCGCCTGCCATCAGCTTCGTGACGGGGATGCCGGTGCTTTTGGAAACAACGGTGGCAATATCATCTGCGGTGACGGAATCGTGGATCAGAGTCTCTGACGCTGGAGACGACGTGGAGGCTTCGCCGCCGGCCTCCTGCGGTAGCTTTCGTTGGAGTTCGGGGATGTGAGCATAGCGCAGCTCGGATGCGCGAGCGAAGTTACCATCCCGCTGCGCTTGCTCGAGCTCAGTGCGGGCTTGCTCTAGCTGCTCCTTTGTCTTCTTGATTTCGTCGATCTCGGCACGCTCCTTATCCCACTTTTCTGTCAGAGCGCCGACTTCGTCTTGCTTGAGCGTGAGATTACGCTCAAGCTGTTCCCGGCGCTCTTTACTCGCGATATCGCTTTCTTTTCGCAAACTCTCAAGCTCAATTTGGATTGTCATGATCTGTCGGTCGAGCTCTTGGATGGCGTCGGGTTTGCTCTCCTGCTGCAGTCGCAATGCAGAAGCTGCTTCGTCCACTAGATCGATAGCTTTATCAGGGAGGAAGCGGTCGGTAATGTAGCGGTTACTGTAGGTGGCCGCGGCGACTAAAGCGTTGTCAAGGATGCGTACTCCATGGTGAACTTCGTAACGTTCCTTGATCCCGCGTAGGATTGAAATTGTGTCTTGCACTGTGGGCTCGCCGACCTGGATGGGCTGGAAGCGGCGTGCTAGTGCCACATCTTTCTCAATTTGTCTGTACTCGTTCAAGGTTGTCGCTCCACAGCACTGTAGCTCTCCTCGTGCAAGCGCCGGTTTGAGCAGGTTGCTAGCATCAATGCTCCCTTCTCCTTTGCCTAGCCCGAGCAGCGTGTGCAACTCGTCGACGAACAAGATCACACCTCCATGCGCATCCTCCACTTCCTTGAGAACCGACTTTAATCTCTCCTCGAAGTCTCCTCGGAACTTCGCTCCGGCGATCAGACTTCCAAGATCAAGGCTGATCACCCTCTTCTCCTTGATACTCTCAGGGACGTCGCCTTTGACTATTCTTTGCGCCAGCCCTTCCAAGATCGCCGTCTTTCCCGTGCCTGCGGCGCCAATCAAGACGGGGTTATTTTTCGTCCGTCTTGACAGGATCTGGATTGTCCGGTGTATCTCGGCATCCCTCCCGATGACCGGATCGAGCTTCCCGTCCTTCGCTCGAGCAGTAAGATCGATCCCGTACTGTTCCAAGGCAGGCTTCTCAGGTTCGCCGCCTAGGTTCATGCGATGAGTACCTCCAGGTGGACGAGGCTGACGTCCCCCGGCATAGCCTCGTTGTGGAATCCATGAAGTAGAGCACGCAATGTACGCAGTGGGCAGGCGGGTTTGCGTGGGGGCTGGTGTTGCGAAGCGGAATGCTTGTCGCGGTAGAGGATGTCGGACGTTCGCTATGCGCCTTGCGGCAGTCCTTCCTGTTGCCGATAGCATGGGAGTCTATCAGCAGCTGACAGTATGTAAAAATGAACACCCTACTGTGGACGGAAGTTATAGATCATGATATACGCAAGAATGGGGTAGCAAAGATTGATGCTGGCGACTCGTCCAGCACTTTCTCGAAGACCATCGTTAGAGCTGTCGTAGTGGTGCCGGCAGTGCCCGTTCCTTCCCCGCTGCCGTTCACGCAGGGACCGCTAGCTTGACGCAAATGGGGCGGAATCAAAGCCGCGCAGCCCACTGCCTTACCATCACCACCTCCTCTCGCAGTCTGCGCTCACATCCCATCGAACACTCCAGCAAGGCGTGCAACGTCGTCTCCAAGCAGACGCCGTATGCAGAGTCAGCCTCACTTCATACGTACTCACCATGGCCGCCCAACAGGTCCAATTCGCCGAAACCATTCGTGCAATGAAGCTTGCTTTGCGCCGACGTCGCAACACCTCACCTCCCACCTCCGACGACTCGGACGACCTGTACGTGCACACCAACCGCGGCAACAAACTCAAACCTAGCGCGCGTTACGTCCGAGAAGAGAGACTGGACACGACTGGTGGTCAAGCATACAAGCGCAAGATCAGCCATGCAGGTTATGACCGCTATATCGTCGCCAAGAAGCCGAAGCTGTACGATGATGATGGGGATGTCGTTGATCAGACCGACATCGCAAGCGATGCAGATGAGGACGACCGTACATATGGCGAAACGGTCAGACAAGATCCGTTTGGTGAAGTGCAGCTGGAGGATTTACTCAGGCCTCTCACGAGCGCGGCCGAACTCCCGGAGCACCCGAGTCTGAGTGTCGCGTACACGAGTAGAGCACTGACGCAGATGGCCGAGCAGGCGGCGGAGATGGTGCGGAGGGAGAGGGCGGGTTTATGGAAGGCGAAGAGATTGCTAGAGAGATTTCGCGGTGACGGTGGCTGGATGTCGTGTGAGCAGTTTGAGACAAGCCAGGATGGGCTGCTATTGCAGAGGGAAGGCGAGGTGGAAACGTTCAGTGGTGTCCCAAGTATGATCATGGACGACATGCCGTTAACACATACGGAGAATGGCACAAACTTGGAGGATGGAAACGGTCAGAGGATGCCACCGACGATCGAAGGAGCTGGGTCGCACTTGGAGCCCGTTGCGGGCATAGACGTCCAGGATCATGTCCGAGATGTGCAGATGCATGGTATGGAGCTTGCGATGCCAGCTGGAGTACTAGACAGCTCCGGCAATGAGCCCACAACAAACGGCAACAGCTTGGGAACACGTCCAAAGCAAGAAGGCGAGGCAATGCACCACGCTCCGTACTCAACCATTGCCGATCTTCAACGCGACGATGCAGATGAGAGCGCCTCGAACTCCGCTTCCGGCACCAACGCACCCTCCCACGCCATGACTACCCGAGCACGCGCCCGCTCCCCACAACTTCCACACTCACCATCACCATCCCCAAGCGACTCCGCTTCCGTTCCATCCATTCATCCCTGGTTTCTCATCCCAGGCAACAGCCTTGCGGACCGCGATCTCGGCCTGCCTCTCATCGAAGCCGAAGACACCCGCAAACTCCTCCTCCTCTACGTTCAAAAGCAAGAGAACATCGTCCGCCAGCTTTCCACCCTCTACGACGGCCTGCAGAGGACCGATCGGCTGCGACGTGAAGTTTATCGTGCGTGCAAAGCGGAGGCGTACGTGGTGCCAGATGGCAAGGGGGGCGTGCAAACGGAGATGAGCGACGGGGAGGATTGGTATGACGTGGTTGACTGGGGGCTGAGGGATGGCACATTGGAGAAGGGAAAGGACGAGGTCGAGGATCTGGCTGAGGAGGAAGGTCGAAGGGTTGGCGGCAGGAGGAGGAGGGTCGTGGGAAGGTAGTGATGTTGAATTGCGGAGGAGCGAGCGGGAGGGATGGATTGTGTCCTGTTCACGCGGTTCCGGGCGACAGAACACCTTTCCTTGTATCCCTTCGACAGTCCGCTCCTCGATTGTTTTCTCAACATACCTACTTCACTTATAGCATTTACCCGTTCGCATGCACTGCGCTTGTCAACGGATCGGGGCTTAAACCCCTGACACCCTGACGTAACACGTGCTTCCGAGGTTCGGCCCGAGGCATCTCCGGCCCGAAGTGTCCCAGTCTCTCGCGTGGTCGAGTAGAGTGCAGCTGCACCTCCCCGCTGGTTGGGTTTACGAGAAAAAGTGCCGCTTCGACTGTTCGAGACCTCACGGGTCACTACATCACTACCTACACTTACCGAGAGCGTACCGAGCGACAGGGACCTGCGACTGAGAGTCTAGGTCACTTACAACTGGAACATGGCTAAGAAAAAAACAGGCGCGTCGCAGGCGCAAGCCGACACTGCTCCGCCGGGCTCGAGCCTCATCATCTGCAGGAACAAGTACGTCTGCCGCCCTTCCGCGCGTACTGAAGCTCGAAGACCCGACGCGAACAGAGGCGCAGAGCTTGACACACGCTGAGTACCCTGTGCGCGCAGGCATTGGCGCTACATTTCATCCTTCCATGGCCCATGGCTCCAACTACCGCCCGAGATCCTCGACTCGCTCGCCCACCAGAATTACACGATGCCCGCGCCTCGCTTGGTGGACCCGGCCGTCTTCTACGATGTTGTCAAGATCCGGAAGGCAGTCGACGAAGCGGCGCAAGACTCCGTGCGCGCCTCGACCGGCATCTCGAACAATGCGATGAATGGCCGCATGGACTACTTTGGCGCGGGCGGAGGACCCGGGAGTCAATTGAGTAAAGAGCGGATATTCAAGATCCGGCAGAAGGCGGTGAAGTTGCTAAGTCAGGCTTTCGCGTTGGACGAGGTGGCAGCGAGCGTGGCGACAATGCAGGCGACGAGTACGGTGGAAGACGTCGGACATCATGTGCTGAAACGCGAGCCGAATAACGTCGACGCGAAGTACGTGCACTACTTTCACGAGAAGATCCCGTCGCGAGCTATGGAGCACTTCACGCCTTTGGATCCATTGAACGAGATTATCTCGTCCTTGCCGTTGGAGCAGCAAGCACCGCCGTTACGCACGAGAGCTCTAGTGCAGATATTCAAGCGTCAGTGGGAAGGCGCGGCCCTGGATTTGACTCATGCGTTGCGCATTACGGAGGAACTCAAGCGCATGCACAAACCGGATCAGCAGCAGCTGGAGTTGGCGAGTAAGATGCGCGAAGAGCAGGAAGCATGGAGCAAAGGCTATCGCGATTGGCGATCGGTCCCGCAAATGAAGGAGGAGCATCAGCCGAGGGGTTTGGAGCAGCAGTTGTTGTTCAATAGAGGGGGGGTGTACCTGACGCTTGCCTGTCAAAGTGTCCATGCTGCGCTCGACGGGCTGAAGGCATATCAAGCTGCGCATGAGAAGGGTGAGACGAACGGCGCCGATGCGAAGGCACAAGCAGTGCGCTTGGACGCAAGAAAGAGGGTCAAAACGTACGCTAAGCGTGCGCTGAAAGACTATACGGCCTTTCTATCCCATTTCGATTACACGCCAGGATTGCCATTCGAGATCACGAATGAGATTATGCGCCGGGTATACGACCTTGCCAACGGCAATAAGACGCAAACGCCGCTTCCAAACAACCGTCTGATCGAGCTTGATAACGATGGCAAGGAGGTGAACGGTGCCAGTGAAGATGATGGTGGACAATCCCCCTCTGCAATGATCAAACATCAGAAGCCAAAAGCCGAGCCTTTCGAGCGTGGCGAGGATGGTTGGCCGAGGTTTCCGTCGCCAAAAATCTATTCCGCGAGCACGCTGTTCGCTGAAAAGCCTCCGGCCGATCTGCCAGCGTTCCCGAGCTTGGAGACGACACGAGCTATGCTCAACAACGAGACGATTCATGAGGCCTTCGGTAGCCGCGAGGCTGTGACATATCATCCCTTGCTGACCGATGCGCTGCATTCGCTTCTCCTTGCACACGCCCTGTTGCAGACCAGCCCCACGGAACTGCTCCGGCACGCCCATAATGCGGCCCGTCTGGCGCGCATCGCAGACGGCTACCCCATCTTCCAAGCGGCGAGAAGCCCAGCACGGGCAGACTGGATCGAAGTGCTTAGACGTGCCAACAACTGGCTCGGTCTCTCCGTTCCCTGGCAAAGACTATGCGCTCCGGCTCCCTTGCCAGAAGCGGCGGGCGGCTGGGCTAAGGATTCAAGCACGGGCGCGCTTGCGAAGCGCAGGGAGAAGAAGGATGAGACGCCGGAACAGAAGCGGGAGCGCATCAAACAGGAGTGCATCATCGACGCCCTGTCCGACGACAGAGTTGTCGATGAAGAGTCCTTCCAGCGTGCTGTGCGCGCCCGCGAGCGCCGCGCAATGGACGATGAGCAGGGCATATCGGGACCGCTGAAGGATAAGCCGGTGGAGAGCTCTGCTTCGTCTACACCGACTTCTACCAGCGCTGATGGCGACGCCGCCCTTCCGCCTCCTAAGCGGTGGGCGCAGGATGAGAGTGGCAAGGAATACCCCATCTCGACCGACAGAGCCGAGTCGATTGCGCGTTGGATCAAGGAAGCGCCGCTCTCCATGGGTGGCAAGAAGAAGCGTCCGGCGAAGAAGAAAAGGCCGGATGCGGCGAATGGCGTGCAGACAGCGACGCGTGGTGTCGATGAGCTGGATGTTGATGACAAGGAGAATGATGATGGTCCTGATTGAGCGCGTGATAATATTGCGCTTTGTCTGCTCGAGTGTGAAGCTATCGCTCGCGGTCATGCTTTAGGAATACACGGTCGCTAGCCGTTATGATACCATTTTAGTGCTGCCCAAATGGTGGGTGTCATCATCATAGGATGTCAGCGCCCTCCGAACTCCGTTGCAGAATCATTAGCCGTGACCACTGAAGGAATGCTGCCCCGACGCTAGCATGTCATCGCCCTGACTGCTCGAACAGCGTGAATCTGATATCTCGTAGCACGTTCTCTACGCGGCGCGCTCGACCTCATAGCGCTCATTCTGCGCTCTCAGCTGCTTGATGACATCCTGTAGCCCATATCAGCACTCAGTCTCCAGTCTTCTATGGACTTTGCTTCGATGGCAACGTACCGCAAGAGCTTCAGGGTTAATGCCGTTTTCGATCAGCGAGACGCAGTAGGACAACGACTGCCGGTCGAGGTGCGTGTTCTGGACCAAACAGAACGTGCTGTTAGCGGGGAGTGCGCGGTAGCCTGGGCGACTTGTGGTGTGGACTTGCAAGTAGTGTAGAGATTTCGTGCAGAATGTCAATTGTCTCTCGCGCGGCTTTGCGCTTGGAGTCGTCTGCTGGCATTGTGATTGTTCTTCATCGGCGGTTGTGGTCGTCTTTCAGTGTTTTGGCGAGGTCGCGTTGCTGACAAGGAAGAGGCGCGGTGACTTCCGGCGCTTTGTCCACGTTTGGCTGAACGACATCGTTCATACTAACTTCACCCTGTAATCCTGTCTCGCTCAAGCCTGATCAGTAATAAGATGAGTGAATGGAGAGGTCTGGGATGAGATGCGCGTGAGAGCGCTTAGACGAAGTGTTTTTGCTGTATAACGTACGGATCTGATTTGATTAACAAGGAGAAGTCATGGAGGCCTTTCCTCCCGTCTACGTCGAGCACAACTTGCCGCTTGTCATCCTGTCTGGTCTCGGAGAGCGTTCAGAGACACTTTCTGGATTGGATGACGTCAAACAAGAAAGCGGCACGCGGATAGTCACTTCGTCGCGAGAGTGTCGCGGCGACAGAGCAGACCAGCTGCTGGAGCAGTTTCTCAGACAAGACGGCAGTCAGCAACCATGGAACGCTGGTGCTCTGCCCGGACCTTCGGGGCTGTTGTTGTACAGGATGAAGACCATCGGAAGGGTAGGTACGGTTCCAAGCGAGCAGATCATCCTTGAATACATATACTAACATTAGCTAGTCGTACACTCTTCCATTCAGAAAAGCCGCACCTCGGCCACAGTCTCCTGGCCCAGAGGGGTTTGCCAGTCAGCAGAGTAGCACGCACCGCAACGCGGAGCTGCACTCGCCGCTTTCACCGCTGTCACCTGGCTCTCCGATCTTTGGTGATGGACTGTTCACGCCACTGTGGATGGCGAAACATCAGCAGCAGGTGCCTTGTTTGATGATCGCCTGCTTCGAGATCTCTGCGAACGATAGCACCGCGCAGAATGAGCAAATCCAGATCGACATCAATGCTATCCGAACAACGTTGGGCCGCTCTGGCTACAGAACTAAGCTCGTGGTGGTGCTCATGAGTGACAAGAGCATTCTGCATGCGCCCGAATTGGAAGACCGGCTATCTGAGATTCGTCGAGCGACTACTCTGGATCCAAAGCATGGATTGTTCTTCATGCCGCCAATGTCATCGCAGGCGGAGATTGCCACGTTCGTTCAGACGATACTCACCACACTACAGCCATTGATTATCGAGCATTACAGAGATCTCACGAAGCATGCGCGGCGGAAGAAGGTTCGCGGAGGCCCTCCACCATCAGTCACGTTACCTGCCACAGGTGGCTCCCAATCACTATCTACACCTGGGTGGAACGTACGATATGAGACGAAGCAGGGCGTTTTCGCTGAGTTTCGACAGGAGATGGATGTCGCTGAGCGACATTACTCCGCGGCAGTAGAGGAGTTGTTCAGCGCTGAAGGCATATTCGAAACCACGCCGAGCTGGTCACCCAGGTGGAACGAAGCAAGGCTACTTTGTGATGCATTGGCTCTGCGTGTCATTCGCTGCGAACTCTGGAACTGTCTCACATCGAGTGCTGCTTTATCTTGGGTAAACTACAGAGCACGCATGAAAGATCTTATTGACCGCCGTGGAATGGGCTCGCTGACCTACAGCTGGGCCGCTTGGGAAGCCAGGTGGGCTGAAACCATGGCGCAGTTGATACGGCGTGCCAAGTTACCTGTCCTGCAACCGTCCAACAACAAACCAGCCGCTGATACCAGTGACACGGCCCTGCCACAAATATACGCGCTACCGGAGAGAATCCCTTCGACGTCAGATCGCCTTCCGCCATTCCACTTCTTACACCACCCTGGATATTGGCAAAGATTGGCGGTTGAGAATGCAAGAGTGCGCAGGGAAAGAGCGCTTGCGATCCCGGATGAGGATCGGACGCCGCCAGGACAGTCGCCGGCTTCAGCCGTAGCACACCGAGCTAAGAGCTACGATACGTATCAAGTACCGGAGCCACACGAAGAGTCTCCGCTACCCGACCGCAGTGGCTACGATCACCTTGCGGAGATTCGGAGGCTCACATATGCGGCGGTCGACGAATTCGCTGCTCGTGGTCAGGTCCGCTCATGTGAGCGTCTCCAGCTGAATTATGCCTCGGAGCTCGCTGGGTCGGGACGCCACAAGGAAGCAATTGAAGTCCTAGTGCCACTGTGGAACAAAAGTACCTGGCGCGAGAACAACTGGGACGAGCTCTTTGAACAGATCCTCGTCCTGACGCACGACTGTGCTACTCAGGCAGCCAACGGCGAGGTCTTCCTGGTGACCGCGTGGGAGCTTCTTCGTCAGTGTGCTGACACTACACCCTTGGCCCATCACACTCTTGCGGACTACCTCAGCATGCGTGGTTTCGACTCCGAGGAAAGGACAGTGGTGACGCTTCACGACGGGCAAAGGTTAAGTCCCGTAAGCTTGTCCTTCGCTTTCAGCGAAACAGATGGCCACGTGGGTGACTCGATAGAATGCCAAGTATCACTGAGCTCTTGCGCCGCACGCGACAGCTCTCCAATTGTCCCTTCTCGAATCGAGCTCCTGCTCACCTCCGGCAAGCTGATATCCGTTGAGCACAAGTCAGGCGAAGACCAGAGTGAGGAGATGGTGAAGCTGACAGACCTGTCTGAAACCCAGGAAGGATCAACAGTAGGCTCGCTTGCGTTCCATACTGACTTGTCTCTGAAACCAGCTCAGACACTCGCCTTCAACTTCATTGTAGCGTTCCGGGAAGCGCGAACGGTTCGGTTGGAGCGAGCGACCGTCTTCGTCGAGGCGAAAAACTTCGTTCTCGAGCATCGCTTCACCGATCCAGACCGTTTGAGGTCACGCTCAGTGATAGTGGACCGCGGTGAGGTCGTAAGGCGACGGTTCTTGACGCAGTTGGATAGTATAGCGATCGACATACTCCCCAAGCCACCCAAGTTGAAGGTGTTGCTGCACGGGCTTCACAAACAGTACTACACGAACGAAGCTGTCAGTCTGAAAGTGGAATTGGTCAATGGAGAGGCTGAAGGGGTGGATGTCACATCAAAAGTCCATAACCCTGAAACCGGGAAGACTGATATGGCGGTCCGTTGGGATGGGGAGGAGGCCAGTGTCTACGAGGTTGAAGTTGGAAGACTCGATACATCAGCTTCGCGTGAGCTTGGTCTCCTTCTGACTGCGCCTTCTGAGCCGCACGTTCATTCGATCGCTGTTGAAGTCAGATACACTCTCGCCTCTGACCCAGATACGCCACTTATGAAGACGCTGACGCTGGCGTTGGAGGTCGTTTCGCCCCTCGACGCACAATACAGCTTCGGGCCGCTGCTACATGCTGATCCATGGCCAAGCTACTTCGACCTAGCGGCTTTGAGCAGCGACACATCGATGGGCATTTTGCATAAATGGCATTTGGATGCTCAGATTAACCTTCTGGCCACCGAAAACCTCCTGATCCGGAAAGTTGCTTTGGTGGAGCACGAAGTCATCGGCGAAGCCCGATGCACAATTCATAGCGAGACCATCGAAGAAGATCGTTGGCTTCAGGCGGATCAGCCTCTCAAATGGGATGCAGAGCTGGTGACGCAGAAGCTCTCGCTTGATGACCGGCGGCCGACCGCACTCGACCTTTCATTGGAAGTCACCTGGTTGCGTGACGCAGGCTCCTCCGAGATCACCACGAGTCTGCCCGTACCGCGCCTGACTTTACCCTCGTCGGAACCTAGAGTCCTGTGCACCGCGTCGGGCGCTTCCTCTGCGACAGGTGGCGGATTCGTGCTGCAATATCACCTGGAGAATCCGTCGCTGCATTTCCTTACGTTTGCGCTCACCATGGAAGCCAACGATGACTTTGCCTTTAGTGGACCGAAGTACCGCACGCTCAGTGTCGCACCTCTCAGCCGAATGCAGATAGATTACCGTCTACTTGTGCATGACCTCCAAACCGTTAATGAGGTGGGACGGGAAGGCCGCTGGATCTGGCCGAGTCTGCAGGTTTTAGACTCGTACTATCAGAAGAATCTGAAAGTCCATGCCGGCGGTCTTGGGGTCAAGGTGGACGAAAAACGGGGTCTTGGTGTCCTCGTCCCTGACACGGAGTAGGTTTGGCTGCGTTTCGACAACGAGCGGTCGGTTCTCACGTGATATGGCGTCTGTTGCATAATTCGACATAACTTATGCAATGCTTTACGTCATCCTTCGCATGAAATCGCCGAGGCGCGACACGCTGCAATTGTATCAAGTAGCGATGGACCCGGAAGGACAACAGTCAAGGTATGCCATCCACGCGGCATGCCGAGAAGGCCAGAGTGAGTTCTACGACTGTGTTCTCGTGGCTACGATCTACTTACATAACACAGCGAACGTCGTCGAGTCCCTCTTGAATGCCGACCGCCGCCTTGCCTCTCGCCGAGACGACGATGATCGACTCCCACTCCACTGGGCGGCATCGTACAACCGCGTCGCGATCGTCGAGCTGCTCGCGGATCAAAAGGGCTTCGACATCGATGCCCAGGATGGATCGGGATGGACGGCGCTCATGATGGCCGCAAGCCTGAAAGACAGTGACGCTCTGGTGGACCTTCTACTCGTCAAGGGCGCGGACGTGAACGAGAAGACCAACAATGGGCAAACGGCGCTTCACTTCTGCGCGTCGAAATCCAACCTCGACACGGCGCGCAAGCTCATTGCGCACAAGGCGTCGGCCAGAGTCAAGGACAAGCGCGGGCAGCTGGCACTTCACCGAGGCGCGGCGGTGGGCAATGTCCCCATTGTGAAGTTGATGCTGGAGAACAAGAGTCCGATCAATGCCACGGACATGGATGGGAGTACTGCTTTGCATCATGTGCGTACAGCAGAAAGTCGACGGGCAATGCCAGACGCTGACTCCATCTACAACCAGGCTATCGCCGAAGGACACGGGGACACCGCATTGGCATTACTAAAAGCTGGTGCGGAGACGGACAAGAAGGACGGAAACAATAAGCTCGCCATTGATCTTGCTCCAGATGCTAAGATTCGGAGCTACATCTTGCGAGCGGCGGAAGAGGAGGGAATCGAGTTATTACCTGCTTGAGGTATCTCCTGGGAGAGATGACCTTATCTCTTGTCCGAGACGTCAAGGAGTGCTGTTATTCACCCTGATGCCCGGCGTTGACCATCAATCCCTTTCTTTCAATTGGCCGCCTAAGGAAAGCTCAGATCCCTCCGATTTCCCAGAGACGAGAGATTTGCGTTTCCGAACACGAGTGAAAAAGACTGGAGTCCGAAGCCAGTCATTTCGACTGTACTGTTATCGAGCAGAGCTTCCCCATCAAGACCGTACTTCAAGTTCGAGAACATCTGGTCGCAGTAAGGAATGTCTTTGGACGTTGAAGGAATAAATCGTCTGATCGTCTTGCACGTGTCTTGTCATCGCCAGAGCGCTACTGATTATGTATGTGAGTGCTGCTGGTATATTGTCACTAATTGAAATAGCAACTGTCGTGTTGTCGCACTGGTTCTAGCTATGTACTCACCAAGGTACCTAGGTATGTATACGACTTCACGATTCTGTCACGTGCATGTACTGCTGCTGCGGGGTGACCCGAATTACATCACTACCGCGTACCGATGGTCTCCCCAGGGCGGGGAGTTCAGATCGATACATAACTTGACGTAAGGACATCAATCTCTCGACTTCACGCCCTAGAGATAATTATTGCTATTCCGCATGTTCGTGGTCGCGTGGCATATAAACAGACTCGGCCTACCCCAAGTGTTCTCGTTCCGGCAACAAATCGCAAAACGATTGTCTGCAGGTTTACCATCACCATCAGCCACTAATAAGTCTGGCCTATCATCGAGCATCAGGATGGCCAGCAACAGAGCGGACAAAGGCGGCTCCAAGTCTGAGCTTGACCCCAATCAAGGCGGAGATGCCAACAAAAAGACATACCACAAGCAAGCCACCGGGCCTGCGTGGGAAACGGTCCAGGCACATTCGAGTGAGCATGACCTCAAGCTTTACGGCAGCTGTTTCTGCCCTTTCGTCCATCGGGTGTGGTAAGCATCTATACCGATCGTGGCTTCCTACATGTTACTCGACGCAGATGCTAATATGCACGACAGGATCTCTCTGGAGCACAAGGGTCTAGCGTACCAATACATCGAAGTCGACGTGTACCGCAAACCCAAGCTCCTCCTGGACATCAACCCGCGAGGCCTCGTCCCCGCCCTGCGCCACGGAGACTGGGGCATGTACGAGAGCACCGTCCTGATGGAGTACCTGGAAGACCTCCAGCAAGGCCCGCCTCTCCTCCCATCCGACGCGAAAACGCGAGCGCATTCGCGATTGTGGTCCGATCACGTCAACCGCCACATCATCCCGGCCTTCTACCGCTACCTGCAGGCGCAAGAAACCCACGACCAAGCGCAAGCCGCGACCGAGCTGACGGAACAGATCGCGAAGCTGATCGATGCGGCGGATGCCAGCGGTCCGTTCTTCCTGGGGTCTGAGATGACGTTCGTGGACGTGCAGCTCGCGCCGTGGATCGTGCGGTTGGAGAAGGTGCTGAAACCGTACCGGGGCTGGCCGGACCCGGAACCGGGCAGCAGGTGGGAGAAATGGGTCCGGGCGGTGGAGGGCGCAGACGCGGTGAGGAAGACGACGAGCGGGGATGAGCTGTACCTTGACAGTTATGAGCGGTATGCCGAGAACAGGCCCCACACCAGTCAAGTCCGGGAGGCGATTCATGGGGGGAGAGGGCTTCCGTGAGGTTGAGGGAAGTATATGCGGGGTCATACGGGGAGAATGGTTGATGAGCATCTCGGCGTCCTTCGATTACCAACAAGTCGACTGCAAGCTTCATCAATCCGACTGTCTGGGCGGCAGACGACGGCAAATCATCTTCCGTTATCCAGCGCGGATGGCCCCGTTATACTCCTCGTAGAGCTCAAGCTACGATGACCTACCATCGCGCAGCTCGTGACGTCCGCGCAAAGAACCTCGCAATGGCCCCTTCCCTACAGGAACCTCGAATTCTCCACGCGCGCGGCAGCGTCATGGGAAATGTGTTCTCGACCCAGCAGCCGCGGGACCTTTAGACATTGATGCACCCGTTGCGTTAACTGACATGTAAGGTCCTGCGCGGCCAATTTGCATACCATCCATCGACGCACCGACATAAGCTGCCTGCGCCCCACGCCCACGCCTACGATCCCGGTTCCCGCAACGCCCATCCGACTTCCTTCAGTATACGCAAGTCGTCCGTGATGGGGATACTCATTCGATGCCACTGAGTAAGCCACTTCCCGCTACGCAGCTTTCATTCTTACCGAACCTCTCCTTTCGAACGTAACACTCGAGGCCCACGAACAGGCGCCACGGACGTGAGTTCAACTCGCTACACACGTAGGATGATCACGAGGAGAGTGATCCAAATGTCCCAGGAGAGACAACAACAGTATACCTACGCCTTCAACGCGGGATCCTTCTCACTCTGGTGCTATGCAATCATGTAGGTACTGTACCTTGACACTGGCAAATGGCAGGTGACTTGACATCTTCCTCCGGACCTGAATCCGTTAAACCCAAAGTAGGAGGTCCTACTGTACGTACCTCCGTACTCCAATAAGTTCGGCCCCCTCATCATCAATCCCTCCATCCCCCCATCCCCCATGCGCGGATGGCGGCGGCGGTTTGCGGCGTCATACAACACAGCACAACGAAATCGAATCTTGAACTCATCGCCTCCGCGGAAATGCACACCGCCATCGACTTGACGAACGACGGCGGGCCGCTGTGGCAAACATCACGATGCCCGCCTCCGAAGGGTGTCTCACCAGCACCTAAAAAGGCCTTCCTTCGGCGATGCAGCCCGGAAGGCCGCATTGCATGTCTGCAACAATTACATGGAAGTACCCCTAACACATGGCGCATGACTGCCGTAGAGCTACGTGCAAAGGGACACAGGGCGCGACATGGTTTTCTTCGTGTGGAGAGATCCGACTCTGTGGTGGGAATGGATGGGATGGGGATGGGAGAAGCACGATCGGAGATAGGTCCGCCGCCGGCGACGACGTGTCGCTGGGGCTTGGGGAGCCTAGTTGCGGCAGAGGTGGGCCCAGGGACACGTAGGGAAGAGGGTTCACGCACGTGTATGTACAGATACATAGTACTTGGACGTACGCATTAGTCAAAGAGCGCAAGGTCGGCGTGAGAACGGAGTCGAGGCCGATTCGGAACGAGGGACTTTCTGCCCTCGGGATGGTGCATGAAAGTCGGAGATACCTAGGTAGGCAGGGAGTCGTGGACGCAGGGAAAGGCGTCGGTGCGACACGTGCATGTGCGGCCGGGTACATGCTTACCTGTACTCACTTACCTACATATGTTACGGATGATTGAAGGCGCAGGGCAGGGCGGGGTAAGTTTGAGCAGGATGGACCGGAGTCGAGGCCGGTTTTCGACTGATGGAGGAACGGAGGTAGGGCCGGGGGAAGAGGCGAGGCTGTCAGAAGGTACCTAGATTATTTACCGTACCGTACGGTGAAGCAATGGCGAGGGTAAACGCCAGGCACAGTGCCACCAGGTCCTTATGATGATGTGAGGTCTGACGGTTTTCCTACTCAGTGAGGAGCCGAGGAGCGCGCTGGGCTGGGTAGGCATCCATCCATCAAATCAATCAATCCACCATTCAATCAATGAGAATCGCAAATGCACCGCTTGAACGTGACGAGTCGAATCCAATCGATGATGAGGTACATGAAGGCGTGATGTTCGAAAAAAAAGAAGACAATCACCCATGCTGTAGGTCTCGACTGGATCTACCTACCTAGGTAGGTATATACCCATCGGAGACGGACACCCACACCGTCAGCCTTGCAGCCTTTGCTTCCCGATTCCCGCGTGTTGTGCCCCGTTCCCGGGAACATACCTGATGAAACCCGAACCCTTGATAAAATAAGGGGAGTCGTTTCCCTCTTTTGACACATGGCATGTCACAGGTGATGATTGTGGGGAGAGTCGGAGGCGGTCACACTCCCCGTCGGACGTTCCACGGGGTCCAGCCCAGGTCGTTCTTCGGTATCGGAGTCGGCCTCATTCTCCTTCATCCAGGGTCGACCGTTTACCGGTGTGCCGTACCCCGGACCCAGATCGATCTTGATTCCTCCGGAGCGGTCTTTATCCACTACGTCGTCAATCCCCCCTTCATACCTTACCCTCGTCAACCATCGCCTACTGTCTTCGGTGCGTCGGGATCGCGAGATTCGCCTACGAGGCTACATATCTGCAGGGTCCGGGGAGGGGGTACTGCTCTACTCTTGCTCTGCTCTGCTCTGCTCTGCTGCAGGGCAAAAGCTACAGGGCGCATGATGCATCTGTAGTAGCTGCCTGCACATCTTGGATTGAAGTCCCCTCTTCCCCCCCTCCGGACCCTCCTCCTTGGAGCTCCAGAGACGGAGTGCGATCCGTTCGACGTAGCCTGCAGGATCTCATTTCCAGCCTGATCTTTTCCGAAGTTTAGGACGGTACATCTATGTACCTGTACCTTTTGAACAGTACATGTAGGCGCGTTAAAAGGACTTCAAGGTCCCTGTTACATTCGAACCTCGTTGTCGTCGTTAGGATCCGTAGAAACGGCCATTGCTCAACGAAGGAGGTAAAGCTCAAGCTCGATGAGCTCCGAACCGAGAAATCCATGCTTTTCTCCATCTCTCTCTCTTGACTCTTGACGAGGGGCGGGAAGTTCCCGGTCGCGATCGCGTTCTTGATAAAGAGGTTCTGCAGGTGATTTCTTCCTAAGCGGGGAGTCGCTTGCTCCTCTTGTTAATAACAAGCCTACCAAGGGCCAAAGGGGGGGGAGGAAGGGAGCTATCCTATCCATATGTGTAGTTCGGTAATGATTGATGCCGGGATCGAAGACGACGGCATGGCGATCGGAAGGAATCAAAGGAATGCGATGACAGGTTTTTTCCCGCGCGGTTTCGGCGTTGGGCAATTGTTTTCCCTTGGTCGCATCTACGATACGTGGTAGGTAAATGTCAAAGGATGAGAGAAAGGATACGGGAGCCGAGAGTCTTTTCCTTTCCCTCATTCACTCTGTATCTTCTTGTACCTTACCGCGAACGCTATTATAATCTCTTATTTTAAATCCGGTCGTTTGTCTGTTTTCAATTGTCCCTGCTTTTCTACATAAACCCATGAATTTGGTTTGGAATCGGGAGATGGAGCTTTCTTTTTTTTTTTTTTTTTTTTTT
>Ga0058704_10000152_pt1 | contig 37522 bp, 41 predicted proteins | sample AgamicMgSfe_FD_71363 | JGI IMG/M metagenome (GOLD analysis project Ga0058704, IMG submission 71363) | Agave microbial communities from Guanajuato, Mexico - Mg.Sf.e | ecosystem: Host-associated > Plants > Phyllosphere > Phylloplane/Leaf | place: Guanajuato, Mexico | collected 2012-05-30
TCTCTCTCTCTCTCTCTGTCAATGCACACCAGCGAAATGTAGAAAGGAAGGACTCGGGATAGCGAGAAGAGGAGGTGGAGGCGGCGGAGGAGGAGGAGGAGGAGCAGAGGCGTGAATTGATGGCTGTCCCCCTCGACCAATCTCCGCGCTCGGCTTTCTTTTCGTCCTCCTCAACCAAGTGAGAAGCGCTCCGACCCTTCATTTCCCTTTTCTTCCGCCCCATTTCAATAAAAGTCCCTTTTGCTATTCTCAATGCATCCGATCAATATCCCGTGGACCAGAGTCACTCCCACGTCCTTCTTCCTTGCTATTACTTATCATCGCCATACCGGAGTGTTCACTTCGCCGTCGCCACTACCGCTTCGGTGTCAACAATGGCCTTGTCCCAGACCATCAACACGCGAGCGCCACTCTCCAGGCCAAGCTTTTCCACATCCACCAGCCGCGGCTCACGCCCAAAAACGAAATCCCCCCCCCCTCCCCCCGTTCACTGCTTCATCGTGTACTGCATGTCATCCAGACCACTTTCCCGAGCCGGCATACTGACTGTATGGCTTTGAACTGACTATTGAGGTCGCAGAAAAACCGACCTCTTCACGCCGTTGTCGACGTTGGACCGCATACACATCTTAAAAGACCGATCACATGCATTTCCCCGTGCGCTGATGGACGGTGACCTTCATGTACATACTGACGCCCCTCGCGCACGCCGGACCTCCTCCACTCATCAATACCTAGGTACAGTAGCTTCATGTGGCCACCTGATGAACACCCCGCGCACTCAGTAATATATACATGTGCATGACGGAGCGTCCAGGTCGCACTTTGATCTCCCAGTCAACCACCCAACGCTGAGTCGTTGACAAGAGCCATCAAACTCACCATCGATGTGCACATCTGCCGACTTCATCCGAGACCGCCCGGCCACTCGACGATGGGGAGCAGCGCGGAGGAGGGTGTGATGGACTGTCCGACCACCTGCCTGATGGGGTTGGGGTATCTCAGATACATATGGGCGGAGGGGATGGGATGGCCCGGCCTTGATGAAGAAAGAATTCCTTTTTCTGGTACGACTCTTTCTGCTTTGCGCACGTACGTCTCTTCCGACACCCGACTCGACTTCGTATGCGCAACGGGCGTAGTAGTGAATGTCAAAGGACCCTACTAATAACGCACCCACAGCCCACGGGGTTTTGACCGGTGCGTGTTCACATGCACGCATCGTTTGTGACAGCCCATCACGTGTCTGTCACATGTCAGCAGGCGCGGACCACCGGACCGGACCGTCATGGCTGACTCGCGATCCGTCCGATTGTGTCCATGGCTTCTTTTTCCTGTACCGACCTACATACCAACAAGGCTAGTACTGATGGACACAAACACTATAGTACTGGGTGGTGTTCGAAGAAATCCAAGCATGCCTACTCTAGACGTAGAACATGCGAAGGGATGATCTCTCTTCGTCCCCACCCATCACGGGATCTGTATGCCTGGGGATGTTTACCTAGGTATGATTAGATCACGAAGCCCTGGACAGGTGCACAGCCCGACGCGGTTCTGCAAACGACGTCTTTCCGCGCGCGCAAACACCACAGGTTCATGGTTTGTTTTTGTTTCGGAGATTTGAGTATTTTTCCAGTTTTTCAAGTTCTCTAGACAAGATCACAAGACATCTTCAATTTCTGGAAGATGAAGCCAGTCATAGACGATCTGGGAAGCGTACAGGGCACCGTCACGGGGCGCTCTACAAGTCCATGTAACGTCGTCCGATGTGAGACAAAAAGTTTTCGATCAGGAGGCGGAGGCAAGTCATCTGCGTGAGGCAGGCTGGACATGGACTCTGGTGCCTGCTGGCTGCAATGTCTTTTCATCACGCAAGCCTTCAAGGTGAGTTCGATTCCAATCCCTTGCGTTGCTTGATTTCATGCATGTTCAGGAGATCCCTTGCTTCAAACCTTCCACCTATCCGTAAGCGACCACGGAGATCGCCTGCGACGACCCAAGAGTACATCCCAAAGCGTTGGACGAGCGCCTGCAGTCGTTCACCTACCTACACACCCATGTCGGGGGCCGTCCCGCAGACCACCCTCTCATCCTTACCACCCGAGCTCCTGCTCAAAATCGCATTCTACCTCCCCCTCTCGGCCCTGATCTCCCTCAAGCTCACGAACAAGTACACGAACAGCATGACGCCGTCGCCGCCGGCCGACTACTGCTTCGGCAAGCTCTCCCGATGCGAGCAGCGCGCCGTGCAACGCTACATCGGCGAGCGCGTAGAGCTCACGAGCGGCCGACAACGGTGTCTGCTCTGCAATACTTTGCAGGACTTGCGCTTCTTCGACGACGCGTCGCCGCAGGTTTGTACGTTACAGCGGGGCAGGTTCATGGCGCTGTCGCCTGAGGAAGTGGGGTTGGATGCTTGGTTCGTGGAGCAGGTTGCATCTCGGATTGGGGATGAGTTTGGAGGGGGTGGTGCGTATTGGGTTGCGATTCCGGGGGTGTTATGTTTACATACGCACGTCACCTGGGTTTGGACGGGGACGCCTTGTTCGTGCGGTTGCGGGGACTGTGCTCACGCGCAGGTCACATGTTTTGTGAGGATGTCGAGGGGGTGCGATGCGCCGAGGACTTGGGATGTGGTGCGTGATGGGAGTGGGCAAGCGTGGATGAGCGAGGAGTATGCGCTGGAGAGCGAAGCACGATCTCAGAAGAAGCATGGAGTCCTGCCGGCGTCGCGGCGGGAGTTGCGCGGACGGGTGCCCATTGTCGATCTGGAGATGGCGTGGTGTGTATCGGCGCGCGAGCGGCGTCTCCCATGACTCGTGGAACTCTGATGAGGGTACCAAGCGTTGGTCAGTGGTTCGGATGCGGCGGGTGGAGCCTACCACGGGTCCTCGCGGGTGATTGTTGTAATCAGTGCCAATGGTCGGTTGATGCCATGGACCGCGTGCGCCGCTCCACGCGAGGAGGTTGGCAGGTGGGACAGCTAGGAGTCCGGTCCAGTGCTAATCAATGATCAACACATGTATCTATGGGAGGCATACTGTACCTGTATCAACGCGGTCGTCAGGGGCACGATCCTTGCTCAACAAAACCGAGGTGGATATATTTCCATTGGGCTCGAAGGAGATGTAGGAAGCTTGGTCCGCTCCAGGGATGGGGTTGATTTTGCGGGGCGGATGAAAAGAAGGGGGGCACGAAAAACACCCGGATTCAAAAGTGTATACTGTACTAGGTACTGTATAGTATCTCCTAGAGTAATCGATACAGAGGTAGGATGATGGAGTGGATGGGTTGGGAAACACGACGGGAACTCTGCAGCCGGCCATGCCATGCACCAACCCCATTTCCGCTGTTCGGCGGGCAAGTGCGTCGATTTTGTCTCTACGCGGTTTGCACCTTCTCCGTCTGCTTGATGGATGTATCCATGTACCGCGTGCCTGCCGTCCTTGCGGGAAGACTCGTGGTAGGCTGTAGCACACTGCATGCAGCATGGCACTAGACCCTACATGTAATCTGCCCAATCTCACATCATCATCGCTCTCCCTTTCTCCCTCGCTACCCGGCACTTCATCTCAGCCCTGGAATTGAAAACCACCCACACCCACACCCACACCCACATGCACACCCTCCATTCTTCCCCCCAGTCACTGCCGGTCTGCAGCACATACCTCGCGCGTGACGGACGCCTGTCGGTGGCTCCTTGCAGGTTTGTTCAAGGAGAGCCACACGCGTGTGTCCGAGAAATACATCAATAACGAAACCCCGCCATCTGGCACTGGCCATATAGACCGACCTCCCACCAACCCACGCAGACCATCCCGAGCTGCGAGCGGCGCCATGGCTGACCCGCTGGGCGTCTGGACAACGAGCGTGCCCAACCGCTCGCCCACGCTGATCATCGTCACCGTCCTCTTCACCGTCATCACCACCCTCTTCTTCGCCTTCCGCCAGGGCTGGCGGTGGGCCCACCGACAGCGAGGTTGGGACGATGTCATGGCCGCGCTGGCCTACCTCCTGCTCGTCCTCCAATCCGTCCTCGGCGGTATTTCCGCACATTATGGCTTCGGAAAGCATCTCTATCAAATCAAACCAACCGCCACCCGGGCTCTCGAGTACTTCTTCCTGTACCAGATCTGCTACAAGCTGCTGGGCGGCTTCACGAAGCTCACCTTCTGCTTCCTCTACCTCCGCATCTTCAAACAAAAGCCCTTCCAACACCTCGTCATCGTAGTGGCGAGCATCGTCGCGGCTGGCTCGCTGGCGTTTGCTCTTGGGACCGTCTTGCAGTGCCAACCCGTCCACCGCGCCTGGGATCGCACAGTGCCGGGACACTGCGTCAGCAATACTGGATTCTGGTTCGCGCATGCAGCCTTCAATACGTTCTTCGACATCATCGTACGTCTGACAGATTCAAGTGGTGCTATTCCCGGCTGACCGCGTGCTAGATATACATCATGCCGATTCCCATCATCGGGAGCCTGAAGCTCGCTCGCGGCCAGAAGAACGGCCTCATCTCCATCTTCTGCTTGGGCGCCTTCGTCATCGCGGCGTCGATCGTGCGAATGGTCATGCTCCGATCAAGCGCCCGCACGCAAGACCCGACGTGGGGCTCGCTGGAGGCGCTCGTGTGGACCGAAATCGAAGCTAACACTTCGGTCATCTGCTGCTGCTTGCCCGCTCTACGCGTGCCGCTCATGCACTTGTGGCACCGTCTGCGCGGGGTCGACCGGTCGCCGACGCCGACCATCGACGGTCCACCGCGGATGACGTACGACAACGCCTGGACGGGGCCGAACCGAAGCCATGCCTTCGCGAGCCGCGGGCTGTCGAGACCTCAGCCGAGCCATCAATCTCACTTCAGCAAAGGCCGGACCCGGCTCAGCCACGGCAAGAGCAGCCAGTCCAACTCCAGCGGCTCGCGCACGCGCGACACCTGGTACGACCGGATGCTGGGGACGACGGGGAAAGAAAAGGACGAGGTGTCGCGCACCGGCAGCGAAGACGAACTGACGAGGTTGTCGGAGAACGACTCGACCGCCCCGAGGCTGCCCCTCGGCGCCATCTACAAAACCACCGACCTGCACGTCAGCACGCAGGATCTCCACCGCGCGTCGACCGACCCGGAGTCAGGGCGGCGCCTCAGCCAACGGGATGCGTATTGAAATAAACGAGCGCAAGTCTGGAAACCCTCCTGTCGCGACGGCGAGGTTTGTACGATTATGATCAGACGGTGCTAGCGGATTTGTGTGTTCAACTTCCACGAGAACTGGAGGAATAGCGGGCGCGTATGTCGGGGGTAAAAGAAGCAGACGCCTAATCGGCATGCTTGGTGTTTTTTCATCTGCTGTTACCATTTGTTCTTTTTCTTCCTTCCTGACTTGATGGTGGAGGGTTTTGTGTGTGTACCGGTATATCGGCGGTTTTCTTTGCAAGGCGTTGTATGTAGACGGGAGGCGGCTACGTTGATGATGACGGATCGAGTGGCGTGTAGTACAGTATCTATGTAGCTGCACGTGTGTAATAGAACGTTCAAATTGCATCAGTGTGGTTGACGCTTCACGTTGGAATGCAGGTGGGTTCATTGTTGCTTGCAAAGGCGGATTACTATATGTACTACATACATGTAGTATGTACATAGTACATGTATATTTGCTGGATGAATGGGTGCTGTGGCGGTGCATACGGTAGAGAAGGACGCAGCGCCACACCTACAACGCAATTGTGCCCCTCCGCTTACATTATTAATGCTCGAGCGAGCGTCAACTGACTTCATGAACTTCGTGTTTCATCCACCAGCCCATGACCGCATAACCCAGAAAGCAGTATGAATACCACCTCGAAAGTGTTCGGCAGCATAGTGAGGACGGTCCCGAGATCTACTCGTCCGACGAAACTACGATCTCCGTGTACAATCTCTCAGTGCCCTTCCCACCGCAGTCTGCATCACCAAGTCCAGCGACCTGCGCAAGCCGCCGCGGCCCCAGCAGCCGAACCAGCGATCTCAGATGTCCCACAGTCGTCGAACCCGCAGTTGGCATTCCCGTGCCTGGACAATGTCGAGGCGCGCTCCCAACAACTGAGCAGGCGGTCCATGTCCGGCCCGGAGCCGTCGTACACCAGCGGCCAACACGAGAAGTTTCGCTCCGCAGAGCCCATACTGTTGGACTGGGGAGGAGCGCTGCCGAGTTTCGATATCGCGTACGAGACTTGGGGCACGTTGAACGCCGACAAGAGTAATGCGATCTTGCTGCACACCGGCCTCTCCGCCAGTAGCCATGCCCACAGCACCGAGGCGAACCCCAAGCCGGGATGGTGGGAGAGGTTCATCGGACCGGAGGCGCCGTTGGATACCAACAAGTACTTCGTCATCTGCACGAACGTGCTCGGCGGCTGCTACGGGAGCACGGGCCCGAGCAGTCTGGATCCCGTGACGAAGCAGCCGTACGGCACGAGCTTCCCGATCTTGACGATGCAGGACATGGTGCGCGGTCAGTTTCGGTTGCTGGACTACTTGGGGATCGAGCAGCTGCACGCGAGCGTGGGGTGCAGCATGGGCGGGATGCAATCGCTGGCGGCGGGCATCCTCGCCACCGAGCGAGTCGGGCGCGTGGTGTCGGTCTCCGGGTGCGCGAGGAGCCATCCCTACAGTATCGCCATGCGGCACACACAGCGGCAGGTGCTGATGAATGACCCGGCCTGGGCGCAGACGAGGGGCAACTACTACAACACCATGCCGCCGCATTCCGGCATGAAGCTCGCCCGGCAGATCGCCACCGTCACCTACCGCTCCGGACCGGAGTGGGAGAAGCGCTTCGGCCGGCAACGCGCCGACGCCACCAAACCCCCCGCCCTGTGCCCCGATTTCCTCATCGAGACCTACCTCGACCACGCGGGCGAGAAGTGGTGTTTGGAGTACGACGCCAACAGTTTGCTCTACGTCAGCAAAGCCATGGATCTCTTCGACTTGGGCAAGGAGATGCAGGACGCGACGGTACAACGCCGCCGCGAGAACGCCGGACGCCTCCAAGCGGCCATGTCCGAGAAGGTGATGACGCAGCAGCAGCAGCAGTCGGACGTCTGCAGCCTCGCCCTCCCAGACGTCCCGTACGAGGAAACCGTCTCCTCCACCGACATCATGTCCGCCGCCAACCGTGACCCCGCCGCGAACACCTCCCACGTCTCCGAGGACCTGGTGAAGGGCATGGCGCCGCTGAGGGACACGCCGACGCTCGTCCTCGGCGTGGCGTCGGATATCCTGTTCCCGGCTTTCCAGCAGCGCGAGATCGCCGAGACGTTGCGGAAGGCGGGCAATCGGAGGGTGACGCATGTGGAGCTCGGCGAGGATCGGTCGCTATTTGGGCACGATACGTTTTTGTTGGATTTGGAAGGGGTGGGCGGGGAGATCAGGAGGTTTTTGGGGTGATTTGACATTCGTGTTCGTGACGATTGCAATGACGAGAGTCATCCCGGTTTGACGGATGGTGATGAACCGTCCATCGAATTATCGACCTGGGTCGATATCGCTCTGATGTCTGCCCTCTACCACCAGCTCGCCAGGACTGGTCTTTCGGATGGAGCTATCCAGGGAGGCGATGGGAGCTGGACGTCCAGCGACACTCATCTCCACATTCCGCGAGTGAGCACCCCGAACGGCGGCACCATGCCAGCCGTACACGTGGGTGGTGGGGCGTGAAAGATGGGTTCAGCGGCGAGGCGGGCGAAAAGGAAGAAGAGTCGCGGAGGGCATCGATGTACTCGTGCATATCATGTCATGAGACGGCTCATAACACACGCAGGCAGTACATGCAGAGGCACGTGAAAGCATCACAGACGATCAAAGTGAAGGGCAGTGCGCGACTGTTGCTGCCCTGATGAACCTGGCCTGTGTAGCGCTTTTTGGGCAGAGGCCCGTATTCTTGAGTACATTGTCCTGATTTATTATGTACGTGTAGATAGCACACAGTCGTCTTGATAGTGCCTGTGACCGGCGTGGCGGCATGATCATGAGGTGAGGTTGCCTTTACCGTTTATGTCGTATTGTTCACTTGACAATGGCTTGTTACATCAACATACACCTTGCACGCGTGTTCATGAACATTTGCGAGCCATGCACCTTGCACGTATGCACATGAATATTTGCGAGCAGTGGCAGCCCCCAGGTACTGGTGTCACCGCACGCTTCCCCAAATCGGCAGGCACTCCAGACGCGTCCACACAGGAGCAGAATTCTTGGCGCGCAACGGGGAAGCAAACGTCACTTAACACCCCGTACCGGACGTGCAAACGGTAGTCAGCAAACCCAGCAACTCTCGTCCATCTTTCACTCCCGCTCCTCACTCACGCGCCGGTGCTTTTTGTTGCCAGTTGTCGTCCACAGTAGTAGCCAGCCTCCCACCACCAAAGGACTGGTTCAAGGATCAATCGGAAGCCTCGACCAAATCTGGGGCTGCTCGCAGTCGAGCAGCTCACATCACGACGGCTTCTTCGCAGAAAAAGCGAAAGCTCGCGCCCTTCACGACGAACAACGGTCCCACCGCACCTCTGCCCGAGCCACCTTTCGACCTGGACGGCCTCCGGACGCACGTGAAGTCGTCGCCGCCCAGCTCACCGCAACCGCCCTCCTTCTCCGCCGCGCCTTCGCCCGCCTCATCGCACACGACCCGCAACACGACCCCACCCAAACCGTTCCCGGCTCACGTGCAGGACGAAGTGCTGCAGAGCAGAGAAATTGCCGGTCAGGCCGGACCGAGCGGTGGTGGTGCGAGTTTCAACGGCGCGTTCGCGGGAATCCACATCGACCGTGGCGCCAGTGTGGATATGTCCGGGAGTGAGAATGGGAGCACCAACAACAACGCCGAGCGGCGTGGTGGGATGACGAGTCCTGGCAGGACGCTGGGGCCGAGGTCTGCGTCGCCGGCGAAGAGGAGCGCGGCGGATATGGAGGATGCTGGAAATGGGTCGGGCGAAGCAGCACAGCCATTGCAGCAAGCAGTACCTGCGGATAGTCCCAAGGCAATGAGTAACGGGATACATGACATGGAAGAGGACACTTCGGATACGAAGCCTGAACCCAATGCCACCAGGGCCCAGGACACGGCCTCGACGCAAGGAACGATCACGCAAAATACATCAGCGACCAGCTTGAGGTTCAACGGCACGGAGGCTCATGACATGACGCCCAACAGCGCCACGGCCTCGACGCAAGGGACGATTACGCAAAATTCATCAGCGACTAGTTTGGAGTCAAACGACGCGCCTCCACCGTACACAGAAGAGGATGCTTGGCGGAAAGGCTCTTCTTCGAGTAGTGGCAAAGCATGTCCTTCCATCGATGAGCAGGTGCAGGAGGTTTCCGACATGGTCCAGAAAGCTCCCCTCGACGAAGGCACCCGTGGCTATATCGTCTCCACCAAGTGGCTTGGACGTGTGCTGGCGCGAAGCACCGAACTTCAGTCGAGCGGAGATTTTCCGAAGGAAGCAAGGGAAGGTGACATCGGTCCTGTTGACAACTCGGACATTGTCCCGGAGGGTGCCTTCACCTCGACGTTGATGGATGGCTCGAATGCGGCCGTGTTCGTGCCACTACGGCCAGGTCTCTCGAGAGAAGCTGATTTTCAAGTGTTACCCGAGAAAGCTTGGGGACGGGTATGCGAGTGGTACACCATGGTGTCAGGTCAGAAGCCTATAGTCCGATACGCGCACAACACAGCCGAGGCACCCAAACAGAATATCGAATACGAGATCTACCCACCCGTGTTCACCATCCGGAAGGTACCACAGCCGGGCCAGGGGCCGGAGCGTCCGGCCTCGTCCTCAGGATCAGTCAATGCGCTGAGATTAAAGCGAGAGCAAGCCGCTCGCGGCCAGACGTCCCCAGACGATGCTGTCATGCTTGTATCGTCCCAATCGGAGCGCTTCCAGAAATTCCTCGTTCGCAGTAAAGAGGCTGTCGGCATTCCCCGAAGTACCAAGGTGAAGATCTGGCGATTTCTGGATCTCGACAGCGTGAACGCCGGCGAGTCAGGGACCCTGCAGGCCACGGTGATGTCTCCTCCTCCGTCGTGTAGCACGTCCCCAAAGAAGAGCCCGGCGCGTTCTTTTGTCAAATTGATACTGCCTCCTAGCGAGTTCAAGGCCATGGAAGTTGGCAAGCACGCGGAGTACGTTGATGCCAAAGACGAAACGAACAACGACAAATATAATGGCACGAGCACCATGGATGTATACGGCCTCTATGCGGACCAGACACTGCTGCTTGAGGAGCAGATTGGGGGTCCCGGTGGCGGCGAGTTCGCGTCGGATGACAACAAGATCAGCACCAAGCAGACTATCAAGAAGGACGGGTCGAGGCCGGGATCTACAACGGCATCTGGTCGGACAAGTCCTGCGCCAGGCGGCATGACGACGAGGGGTCGAGCGCGACGTGATGGCAGGGTCCGTGGCACCGTTGGGTTGACGAATCTCGGCAACACTTGCTACATGAACTCGGCGCTGCAGTGTATTCGTAGCGTCGAGGAGCTCGCGATATATTTCTTGTCTGGAAAGCATAAGCAAGAGATTAACGGAAGCAACCCGCTGGGCCATGGCGGCAGTATGGCGAGGTCATACGCTACTGTTTTGCAAAATATCTATGGCGACCAGAGTACCGGCTCCTTCAACCCGAACCTGTTCAAGAGGACACTCGGCCAGATCCAGCCGCTCTTCGGTGGCTACGGGCAGCAAGATTCGCAAGAGTTCCTCAGCTTCTTGGTCGATGCGCTTCACGAGGATCTCAACCGCATCATCACAAAGCCTTATAATGAGAACCCAGATTCGGACGACAGCACGGTGCACGATAAGCGAGCAATCATTGAACTTGGCGAGACGTATCGTGCGAATCACAGAGCGCGCAACGACTCGATCGCTATGGATCTGTTCAGCGGCTTTTACAAGAATACTATGGAATGTCCCGCATGTGAAAAGGTCAGCATCACCTTCGACCCGTACTCGTTGGTGACCGTGCAATTGCCGATCGAGAGTACCATCCAACACACCATCACATTCGTCCCTCTCGATGGCGCGCCCGTCAATCATGCCATCGACATGGACAAGAACACCACTGTGAAGGCAATCAAGGGGCTCATTGCGAGTAAGCATCCTGGTGTCGCCGCCGATCGTATGTGGATGATCGAAGTCTACAACCACAAAATATACAAGGTCTTCGAGGACAAGCAAACTCTAGCTGAGCTCAGTATCCAAACCAACGATTACATCTTTCTCTTTGAGCTGCCTGGTGTGCCTACCAACATCCCAGAGCCCTCAAAGTCCACTTCTTTCTACTCAACTTATAGCATGAGCAGCCAAAAGGACAAAGGTGTACCGGAGATGGATTCGCCGAAGGCCGATCGCTTCGCCGTCCCCGTGTTTTCCAGACAGCAGAATCGGTACGGGAGTGGGTGGGATATGATCATGCATCCGCTCTACATCATGGTCACACGCGAGGAGGCGCAGGACTACGATGTGATTCTCAAAAAGGTGCTCGTTGCGGTCTCGAGGCAGACAAGTCGACCAATCTTGACGGAGTTGGACCAGGACCAAGGGCAGGCTGCCGATGCGGCAGGGCCGGACATTTCGGTGGAAAAGGATGAATCCGCAAGCGAAGATGCCGGTCGGGTCAGCGATCGATCTGTGCCCTCGGAGGACGGTTATGTCGATGTCTCGGTCGCAAAGGCCGAACAGGATGAAGGTGTTGAAACCGGCCCGGCTGCCTCGGCATCAGTATCGCGCACGATTCCACCAAGCTTCATGGACCCGCAATACTTCCTCTCGCCAGCCCTTCGAAACCATTTGTTCACGCTGGGCTACGCTGAAAGTGCCGAAGGTCTGTTGTGTACTGGCACGACGAGTATAGGGAAGGCGTACATCATGTTTGATCGGGTCAGACAGCCTCTTCGCCGTCCGTCTGTCCATTCGTCGATCTCGGATGAGACTACCAGCAGTGGCTCTCATGCATTGACCGGCGAGACCGAGGAAAGTGATGCCGACGATGACGAGGACAGCGCACGCCGCCAGCCTACACCTGCAGCCCAGACTGTCGTGGATAGCGAGACCGACAGCCTGCCGGAGAATCCAATCAAGGGACTATACAGCCGGGGCGGAAGTGGGAAGCCTAATAAGTTCAAGTCTGCCAAGAACAAGCGCAACAAGAAAATCAAGACCTATGGAAGAAGTGCTCGGTATAACAAAGGTCGTCCCGATAGCCGAGGATCGCTTCAGTCTACCAACTCGCCCCGGTCACTCGGTAAGGTGGATCAAGATGCCAACAACCCGTACTACATCAAGCTTGGCGAGGGCATCGTGATCGACTGGTACCCCGAGGCGCTTGACAGCTTATTCGGTGGCGATGCTGGTGATGAGAACGATCTGCGAGGGCATTGGCTGTCGTCACCGGATGGCAGGAGTGTGCCCTTCATGCCTGACCCAGAGCTCGAGGAGAAGAAGTCGAGGCGAGCCGCTCGCAAAAAGCACGGCATCACCCTCGAAGACTGTTTCGTCGAGACTGGCAAGCGTGAGATCCTCTCGGAAGACAACGCGTGGTACTGCAGCCGATGCAAGGAGATGCGACAGGCCGCGAAGACGCTTGAGATCTGGACTATCCCAGACATTCTCATCGTGCATCTGAAGCGTTTCGGCGGCAACCGCAGCTTCCGTGACAAGATCGATGTTCTTGTTGACTACCCGATCGTGGGCTTGGACATGAGGGAGAAGGTGGGGTTCAAGGATGGTGACAAGGAGTACCTGTACGACCTCTTTGCGGTGGACAATCACTACGGTGGTCTCGGTGGTGGTCACTACACTGCCCTCGCGAAGAACTTCAACGATGGGCAGTGGTACGATTACAACGGTGAGTCAACTGATACTAGCAGCGCTCGAGAGTCGCGACGGTGCTGATGACAGATACGTTTAGATTCGATGTGCTCGAAAGTCAGCGAGGCCAAGATCCGCTCGCCGGCGGCCTACTTGCTCTTCTACCGTCGCCGCTCCGACAAGCCTCTAGGTCCCGAGTACCTGCAGAACCTGGTGACCGACTTCCGCAACCCCTCCCAGAACGAATCGGGCGCTGAAGATGCTGACGAAGCCGGAGCGGGGGAAGGCCAGCTCGGCGGTCCCTCGCGGCATGGGTCGTCGAGCGCTTTAACCGTAGCAGGAGCCGGCACGAGCGCGAACCCTCGCAGCAGCGCAAGTGGGGATGGACCTGGAGCCGACAGCCTTCCGACGCAGAGGGGGATGACGACGACGGGGCAGGGGAGTGAAGCCGAGGACGGGAACGGGGACGGCACGCGGGACGCGCGACGGGAGATCGGGTACGGTAGTCGTGGCGGCGAGATGTGGGGATTCGGCGCCCTCGACGAAGAGCCAGCTGACGGAGACGACACAGAGAAGCTGCTCCAGACGTCCGACCAGACCCATGACGATGACATCCGCAGCACGATCGTCGAGGGCGACTCGGGCGTCGACCTTGAGTTGGATGAGCGTCGGGGAGACTTCGAGGAGGAGGAGGGGTCCGACATGCTTATGTTTGAGGATTGCGGCGCGGGTCGGGTGACGCCGGTGCGACAGAGTACCGAGGAGGAGGAGTATCGCGACGATCACACGCAGTATTCCATTCACGCGCGGTCGTACGACGGGCGTGACGAATACGACACTTTCCACGTGGAGGATGCCGGCGAGATTGGCGACAGTCAGGGACGGACGCCGTCGGTTGTGGAGATTCACCCTGATGATGATGATGAGAAGATGGTCGCGAGCGGCCTGGAGATGGATTGATTGAGGGGAAACAGCAGGTTATCCCCGGGAAACCTATCGCTCCGAAACAGGCTAGGCGCTCTCAGAATCAAAAAGCAGTACTCTTTGTTCCGGTGGAATGAGCCACGTACACTGTCGCTGTAGCTGCATAGCACTTTTGTAGACTGCTCTGTCGTTTGGCGGGGTTTGGGCATGAGCATAGCATACAGTCAAAACTCGGCACGCAGGAGAAGCGCTACTCTGAAGGGGATAAATGAACGCCGGGTTTGCGATGATCGATGCTGCGACCTTTGATGAACTATCCTGCCGTTCAATACTGCTGGGCCTTGGTCGGTCGGTACGTGGATAGTTCTTTTCCACGCAATCGGGGTGAACGTTTGCCGTTGAGCTGCGTAAGCGCATGCGCGGCTTTGCAGCTTTCGTCAAGAGGTACGTGTATACTCTGCAACATGTGGCGACCGTTGTCACTCCCTGAATGTCAGTCACGTGCATTCCCATAGGGGCCCCGGTAGTTTCCGAAGGTCAATCAACCGATCGGGCCGTTGTGGCGGCCCCCACAAGCAACAGACGCGGTTCCATGGCTTGACCGGAGTGTGATACCGACCAACGTCACTTCACCTTCCTCTGGAAGTGTTGGCTTTTCTTGGTTCCACGGTATCACATTCATCCCTTAGGTTGTTGTGCATCACCTCCGCCTGTTGGGAGCGAAGACTGCCCCATCCCATGTGCTCGAGCTGTGCTGTGTCCGTCCCCAGCCAGGCGGATCGCCAACCGCTCGCCACGTAAGACGGCGACGTACATCTGCTTGACGCCCGGCCCGAGTCTCACCACCTCCGGACCTGTACTCTCATCGGCTTCAGCTCCTGCTGGTTCAACATTGTTGGCGAGTGCCGTGTGATGAGTGGGTTGGCGCGCACGGTTGGGGTTCTTGGACGACTCCTTCTCTACCTCACATCTTTTTATTATTCCTCCTTCACATCGTCCCTCCTTCCCCTCATCCTCCCCCACATTCACATCTCCTTTCAGACTTCTTCTCCACCTCATCCTTTCCTCACCTCATCGTCATTCAACAACGTTCGGCCGAGATCTTACCTCGTAGCCGTCAAGGCAGGCGCTCACCCCATCATCACCGACATCACGACTTCCACGCTTCTCGCGTGTTGGAAAGGTGAGACTCCTTCTTATCCCTCCGTCACTTTCTGCCAGATCCCTACTCGGCAGCGCTACCTCTCGTTCACTTCGTGCCGAGCATTGCATGTCTAAGCCTCGCGCGGTCGTCAAAGACATCCGGGCTTCCTTCGAAGCCCGCAACCTGCCCAAGCCCGCCGTGCCAATCGTCTCCATTCAGCCTGAGAGCATTCGCGTTCCTAGGACAACGACCCATCTAGCTAACGCCAACATGAATTCCAAGCTTCAGCCTTTCAAGGCCTCTATTGACTCGGTCATCGTCAGCAATTCCAAAGATCAGCTGAGACCATCTTCCTCAGCCCCTGCGACAAGCAGTCCCGCAACGCCCAACTCAACACCTGCCAGGCTGTCAACCCCTCCCCTTAGGCCTCCGGTGTCCCCACGCCCGTCCTGGATTGGTCCCAAGCGAGCGGACCGCCCGCTGAGCCCAGGCGTGCCAGCCATGAAGCAGCCGGTGACGATCGACTATGCCTCGCCGGGCCTGCAGCCTCCGGTATTTATTTTCACGAGCCTGAGCGACCCGCAATGGGAGGCCGTCGAGATGGATCAGGGCAAAAACGACAATGGAGAGTTCTGGTTCTTCAAACATTTCGACGCGGAGGAGGGCGAGTACCAGTATAAGTTCAGACTGGGCCCGGGCGACTGGTGGGCTTTCGACAGCAACAAGCCTCTCGTGGATGATGGCGAGGGCAATCAAAACAATCTGTTGATTGTCAAGCCGTTGGCGCAGCAAGCGTCATCTGCACCTACTCCACTGCAATCGATTGCGACCGAGCCGCGCAAGGACTCCGTACAGACTTCACCCACGTCACCAACAGTAGCTGTTGATAAGCCAGAGTCGTTGTCGAGCGCTGCACCAGCACTCGTCGTGCAACAGCCCAACGACTCTGCCTCTATCCCTCTCATGCCACATGAGATGCCAGCTGCTCCGCCCACTGTGGCCCTGCCCACTCCAAGCCCGCTCGAACCAGCATTGAATCCGGGAAGCGGACCGTTACTGGGACACGAGCTTGTCACCCCGCCTCCGGAGACTGAGCATGGTCGCAAAGAGACACATGGCGAGCACCATGATGGCGATTTCGAGCCACCACTGCTCCAGCACGAAACTCTCAACCCGAACTCTACCGAACAAACTCAAGCGCCTCTGCTGCGACACGAGTCTATCGGAATGATCGACCACCACCACGACAAGTCCGACAGCACTCCGTACTCCTCGCCTACCAGTCCGCTGCGTCACGACATCTTTCACCCGTCGAGCGCAGGCTCCGCTGTCGCGCCCGAAGCCGACCCGAACGACCCGACTCTCGAGCGCTTCCCAACCGACCAGCACGGCATTCTCGAGCACATCCGCCGCGCCTCCACCCAACTGCCCCAAGATCCCACGGTCGGTTCGCCGGTCTCGGCGGTCAGCGACAACTCCCTGTCATCCACGTCGCCCGTCATGTCATTGCCTAGCGTGCAAGAAGCCGAGGAGGAAGACGACGATGAGGCCCTGCAACGTCTGTACCGGGTGACAGCCGAGCAAGCGGAGCGAGAAGCAGATACCGAAGACTCCGACCCGCTCGCGCCCGCTTTCTCCTCGGCCGAAGCGGGGAGACCTTTCCACAACGGCCCAATCACTCCGCCCATGACGCCCAAGGAAGCGGAAGAGATCGTCGAGGCGATCGTGTTGGAAGCGCGAGCGGCGAGGCTTGTCGAAGACGCTGTCAGGGAAAGAAGACGAGCAGCTGCCGATGACGACAACAGCCGGATCGTGTACGAGGCGGTGCAGCAGCGCGGTCTATTCGGCACGTTGGCGGATGTCCTTACACGTCCTCTCTCGTGGTAGGTCGTACCCTCCTTCTGTTCTTTTGATGAGTGCGAACGCTGACATGGCGTGTCTAGGCTCGCGATCGCAGGCCTGGCACTCGCCATCGCGACCGGTGTTTACAGGCTGCGGTACGCTTGAGAATGTAATCTGCGCGCCTTCTCTTTTCGCCAACCAAAGTCGGTGGTTCACTGACGATGTTCTTTTTCCCGCAGCATTGTCGTTTTCCGACCGAGGGGTCGAATTGCTTGAGTGGATGGGTGTTCTTGAGTGGGTCTTGGTAGGAGGCATGGATTACGAGATACGATCGGAATGGAGGGGTTCTTCATCACCTACCTAGATAGATAGTTCGGCGCTGGACTCTTCTTTTAGGAACCTGATGCTTTCGACGGTCGAGGGGATCGAGTACGATATTCTACCTACATCATCTTCTGTTCTATGATGCGTCAGGGGATTTCTTCGTCTTGTCCCAGCGACATAGGCCAAATTGGCGCAGCCTTGCAATTGAGATACCACCGCATGTTCTATTGGACGTATATGTATGCACAGCATAGGTACATATACATATATACTTGTAAAGCAAGACGTTTGGATCCAAGCCGTCTTTCATCATGGCGATTGTACCACGTGCTTCTCTCCGGACGCCACTCGCCGATCCGGGCGTCTAAACCCGATAAAAAGGGAGCACTACCCGCGTAGGGTCAAGCGCCGATGTGATGAGGAACACTCATGTGCCTTTATTACATACTGTAGCAGCACATTGTTTGGACTCCCTGTGATCACCACCTCGTTCAGCGCCAACTTCGACACCCGCACTTATTTCATAGATATCGAGTCGAGACCGCCGCTCCCACACCCCGCCGAGACCGCCGATCTACCTTGCCTGCCGACGACTTGCTGCATTCGAACATATTGGCTGAGGAGCAGCTTCCGCTCAAGTGTCCTGCCGGTAGCGACCTGACACGTTTATTTCAAAATCAAGAGAGCTCGCTACGCTTTGCTTCTTCTTGACTGGACGACACACCGCTCTTCGTCGTCACGCCCCTCCCGACCGCAGACAGTCTGTTCACTTTGAAAAGTTCGCAAACGCACAAGAAGCACCGACAACCAGCCGTGGCGTGAAATAGTCAAACGAGGACGGCCGGAGCCGGGAGGCTCGGACAGCAGGGAGGAGGAGAAACAGAGGAAGAAGAAGAAAGTACATCTATGGTCATCTCGTCACGCCCCACTCGCTGCACGCCAGCCGTGGCTACCAGGGCCGCAGCACTTGACGTAACGGGCTCTCGGATGTAGTTTCCCGCATCCGCACAGGCGATGGATCCGCAGAGTCAGTCCTTCACCCCCTACGGCACCAACAACGACACCTGGCGCCTCCAGACGGACGTCACGCGCCTGCAGCAGACCCAGGCGGAGCACGCCGAGCGGTTGGCACGGCTCGAGAGGCGGCAGGACGATGAGGCGCGCGTGAAGAGTGTTTGGGGTACGAGCTCGCCGTTTCCGAGTGTGCTCAGTGGGACGCCGCAGCAAGGTATGTGCCCCAGATGAAGGTGGACCCCGGGGTGGAGCTGTTGTGTTCGCTGACGGTGAGATTCGTAGCACCGCTTCGGGAACCAACGTCGGAGCACTTCCGGGGCTTCGACGACGAGGCAACCACCTTGATGAGTAGCTTACATCTTGACGCGGAAGATGAGCCGCGGAGGGCCTTGGGCGCGACGTCGAGGGCGAATAGTGTCCGGTTCGACGAGTCGGCGAATCAGAACCACTTCTCCCACTCGTCCAGACCTTCTATGGAGCTCCTGTCCCGGACGAGCAGCGGGATCGGTGGCATCCAACTGGGCGAGCGGACCTTTTCTCACAAGTCCGACGGCCGCGCCAGCTCGGCTCATTCGATGCGCTCGGCGGCCTCCGGTCGGGCGAACAGTTTGAACCTCGATACTGGCTACAGTCTGGGCGACTCGAACCGGTCGCCGCTCGAAACGCCCGGTCTCGCGCCTGGTTTGCTGTTGCTCGGGTCCGTGCCGGCGATCATTCGATGCTGGATGAACACCAATTTCAAGCACGACGCGCTGCTTTACGCGGCCGTTTGCACGGGCTCATACAGGTCCTATCTAGACCTGCGCCTGATACAGAAGCTGGGCTTTGAGGACAGCATCAGCGATGATGCCGATGGCTTGCGCACGGTTGAATTGCCGGTTTTCTTCCCAGAAGCCGTGCCACACCCAGCGTCGTCGCGATCGTCAAGCCCGGCGCCTCAGCTGCCGACCCTGACCGTCAACTTCCAAGTCGTTGAGCATGCCGCTTCCGATGTCGACAACAAAGCCATCCAGATCTTCTTGGGTAGTGATACCCTCCGCGCGCACAATGCTGACATTCTCTTCTCGTCGAATAGTGTGACGCTGTTCGATGACGAGCGGAGTAAGTTGAGCATACCTCTCGTACGACCGGAGGACGAGGCTGCTTTCAAAACCCTGTACGTGGGAAGCGGCCCGCCGCAGACCGCGCCCGCACCCGTGCGAGCAGTTGAACAGGTCAAGGAGCATCCCTACCTTAACGGTCTCGGTCAAGGCAGCTCGGGGGCTTCGATCTCTTCGGCAGCAGGAAGTCCGCCACCGGGCAGATATCGACCACCAGGTGCGATCGCCGCCGAAGCCGGCGCCACCGAGCCCAAAGCCGGTGCCACGGGCTCAGACAGCGATGTCCGACCCGCCAGCAGATCATCAAACGCCTCTCGACCATCTCTCAACCTCCTCAACACGCGCCCGGAAACCCAAGATCCGGCCTCCGACTCCGCTTCGCAAACCACACCTCTGCGCACAGGCAGCAGCCCCGCCATTTGGGGCAACTGGCGCCGCGACGGACCCACTTCATCCACCACCACCACCACCGCTCCGAGCACACAGCCGATAGGGCTAGACTGGGCGAACGCGAGCAAGAACCGCGACACCCCCTACCAGCGAAAAGACACCGGCATCAAAGTCCTCAAGCCCAAAACCGCCGCCAGCCGGACCTTCTCCACTTCGACGACAGCAAACAGCACTGTCGCGGCGCCCAGCCCCAGCGACGGCGGCAAGAGCCAGTCCCGCTTCTTCGACGAGGGACGCCGGCGCAGCGGACCTGAGGATGGCGTGAAACCTCCTGCTGCTGCTGCTGCTGCCGGTGGTGGTGGTGCTGGTGGAGGGGAGGCGAGGAAGGAGAACCAGAATCCGACTACGACGGGTGCCGGCGCGTCATCCCCTGCCCTTCCGCCTAAGACGAAAGCGAATCCCATAGGAGGGGCTTCGGCTTTCTCTTGGCTGAATTCGGGCGGTGGTGGCGCGAAGGGGTGAAAAGGGTGGCTGGCTTTTGATTGACGGGGACGCATACGAAGACAGGAAGGGCTTGATCGGGGTCGCAGGGATGTAGGCTATGCCTGAGTATGTGCTTGAGGTAGCGCTGGAATGCGCTTGTATCCGATTGCTTCGAGCGTTGTCAGGATGATGTGTGCAGTGCCTACGCTCGGTAGCATTGTCACGTGATTATCTCGAATTTGAAGGAACCCAATTAGGTGCGGTCACATGAGATCGCTACAAGAAAGGCCAGCGAACCGCAAGGGGTCCACTGAACAACCACAGTATGCCGTTTATGGCGGTCGTGGTCGTCAATGCCATGCGCTTTTAGTGGGCAGATGGCATTCCGGCTCGGTCTGCCGCTACATGCCCTACTCATCCCAGCCTCAAAGCACACTCCCCAATCGCCTTCTGCACCATCTCATCCCGAGGCAGATAGACCGCCGCCACCTTCAACAACTGCCTCGCCTCCCCCCGCTCCCCCAATTCCTTCTTAGCCAGAGCCGTGCGATAGTAAATCTTGCCCATCTGATCCGCCGCCGGGAACCCCAGCACCGCCTCGTCTTCCGGCAGCACATCCTGCCTCTCGTCCCAGCCCATGGCGACCCGCAACATGTCGATGCTGCGCGTGCCCCAGTACGCGCATTCCTCGTATTCGTGCAATTTGAGGTAGACTTGGCAGGTGTTGGCGACCAATTGGACCCGCAGGACCAGCCGCTCGGCTTGCCCGTTTTTGTTCTCGTAGGGCGCCTCGCGCAGCTGGCGGTTGAAGAAGTGGTCCGCGTGGATGTGTCGTTTGCGTCCGGCGATGACGACGTGGATGGCGTGCCAGGCGGCTTTGTAGAGGCGCAGGGCTTCCGTGTAATGGCCCGCGTTGAGCTCGGTGTTGCCTTCGTGTTTGAGGCGGGTCGCTTCGCGGAGGCAGTGTTCGGGGGAGTGGGGTGGGATGGCTTGGAGTTCGCGGAGCTCGCGTTCGATGGAGTCGAAGGGCTTCGGGTCGCCGGTGACTACTACTGAGCGTAGGCTCTTCACCACGCCGAACGGCAGGAGGAGTTTGCGCTGCAATGCTTTGGTCACGCGCTTCTCCTCGTCCTGGGATGGGTTTGGATCGCGCAGGTCCAGCGTCAAGCGCAGCTGTGGGTTGAGTCCACCATGAGACAGGCTGGAGTAGAACCACATCTGGGTGAACTTCTCCAGATCGTCCAGGAGCACGACGAAGCCTTGCTCCTCGCCGTTCTCCATGGGCACCTCGGGCGCATCAATCGTCACGTTCAGGCTGTGTCCGGTGAACAGCCTCGTCCTCCTGCCCGTCACCAGCATGGGCACATGGCCCTCCAGGGCCACGTGATGCTGCGCTTCCGGCCACGGCGTCTCGATCTTGACGCTGACGTTGAGGTCGCGGAAGATCTTGCGGGACTCGAGGTAGATCTGCCGGTTGAGGCGGAACAGGACGAGCGCGGCTTTGAAGTCGTAGTACGTGTAGTCTATTTCCATGTAGTGCCTGTTGGCGTCCGGCTGGAGGATGAGGCGGTAGATCTGTTCTCGGATCTCGGGCGGGATGGAGAGGAAGCGGCTGATGGGTTGCTCGACGGCGGAGAGCATCTTCGCTACTTGGACGCCCGTTTGAGGGCGGGATGGAGTTGAGGAACTGGATACGGAGATGGTCACAGCTCACAGGCGACGAGAGAGCGTCGCGGCAGATGGTACATGCTCGGCAGTTCGCCCCCTCATGCCTGACTCAAGACACCGGCACTTTCGCATGGGCTTTGCCTGATGTGGTCTGGCGTCTGGGTTGTCCAGCTCTATTTCGACGTCGGGTCGCGTCCGCTTGTTTGTGGTTGTCAACTGTGCCGTGTTGTAGACTGCTGTCGCCTGGTGAGAGCAAGACTATGGGACGCACCATGAAGCATGGAAAAAGCTCACACAGTCGGATGGCAGATGACCGGTCTGTGTGGACGACAGTGACCGTTGCGTGAGGCACGTACTACAATTCCGCTTGCCATTCTTGCTTCCTGATCTTCCATACGTGCTCATTCCTTCTTGCGTGAAACATTGGAAGCAAGATCAGAATGTGTGCTCGTACTACGAGAAGAACATCCGTGTTGCTACGTGGCATGATGTCATACGTGCGCACCCCCTTCTCAACCTCACTACACAGCGGACTGGTAACTTTCGCCGCATGACCTGGATCCGCCACGGAAGAGTGAAGGAGAGGTTCTCCGGCACGGAAAAGGACACCGATGACCACTAGACAATCGCAGTGCTGTCGCTGCATGAGCCTGGCATCCTGAACAGCAGACGCATCACTGAAATCAAGCCTCCAGTATCCAGCGAGGCGAGCTCGCTGGATATCTGATGGCCTGTAACAATATCAGCGTAATGGACGGGGAGGGGATATACCTTCGGAGCAGGGACTAGGAAGTCTCTCCTGCGAGACCAGAGATCCATGTCCAGAGAGAGATGCTTGTCTTGTCCAGAGGGAGATGCTTGTCCTGTCCGGAGGGAGATGCTTGTCCTGTCCAGAGAGAAATTCTTGTCTTGTCCAAAGAGGGATGCTTGTCCTGTCCAAGAGAGAGATGCTTGTCCTGTTCAGAGGAAGACGCTTGTCCAGTCCAGGAAGAGGCTTGTCTTGTCCAAAGAGATGCTTGTTCTGTCCAGAGAGAGGTGCTTGTCCAGTCCAGGAAGAGGCTTGTCTTGTCCAGAGAGAGATGCTTGTCTTGTCCAAAGAGAGATGCTTGTCCGGTCCAGAAAGATGCTTGTCTTTTCCAGAGAGAGATCCTTGTCTTGTTCCAAAAGTGCGGAGTCTGACTTGTTCGAGGGGAGACTGCGAAGTCTGACTTGCTTGCGTGGCCGACGGCGGGTATAATGGACAAGAACCATGGGATGGAAATGTAATTGATGAGGCCGGCGGGGGAAAAAGGTAAGGATGAGAAGGTCCATTCAATTCCGAAGTGCTGCGCAGCTCTCACACATGCGAGCACTTCGAATTGCCTATGTGCGAGTTCGGCTCCGTCCATTCCCTCCAGGATCTTCGTGAAGGGCAAGCCACATTGTCAAGAAGATCGCGGGAGGGGTGTGAGATAACCTTCAGGGTGTCGTTGGCTCAAAAAAACCCCAGAGTGACCCAGCAGCCGTTCCGTATTACCACCACAAGGCTGCCGATTGGTACCACGTCAGAGACGTGCCATGTCCTTCAGCGTATGTGCCTTCGTCGTATTGAGAGCACTCGACTAAATCAAGGTGAAGAGGGACCATGATGATCGAGAAGAGGAAGAGAACGAGGATTCGAAGAAATACTTATACGACAAATCGCGCACGCACACGGACCTTGTTGCCAAGGACCTGATGAGCTATGCCGCCAATGGGAGCTGTCCCCTGGTTGTCATGACGGCGGCGGAGCGTGTGTTTCGCCACCCGGTTGGCCATGGCCCATGTCGTCCCCTGAAACAGCAACGACGGCGGCGGTGGGGGTAGCCGTGTCCGCATGTCACGCTAGATTGTGGTTGGCTGGGCAGCTTTCACATGTCGGTGGCGAACTGTGTCGTCCGTGACACACATACCCAGCTGTGAACTTGGTCTTGTGATGACGGCGGCGGACGGCGTGCTCCGGCTCGCGCTTGGCGGTGATCTTCACGCCCACATACATATAAACGACATCCTCCCACGACTCCCGCACAGCTTCGCAACACCATCGACCTCTCCAAGAACTTCACTGCAAGATGATTCGAAACAAGCCCACCGCCAAGGGCGAGAAGATCCAGCTTCGCAGTATGTGCTCTTCGATCTGATGATCCAAGCGAGGCCATTCGCTGAGATACTGGGCGCGCAGACCGCACCGTGCCTGCCTCCCCGCCTGCCTCCACCGACCACGCGCTCGAGAAGAAAGGCGAAGTCGAGGGTATGTTCGCACCCAAGCAGAGCATCGCTCTCATCGCTGACCCTTATTAGACGAGGCATTCGGCGAGGCCTGCGTCGCCGCCGAGGGTGCCGACGGCCTGAGCATCGGCTCTGAGGGCGATGGCGCGGCGGAGAAGAAGCGGAAGACTGATGGCGCGCCTGACGAGAAAGGCGGACTCGAGAGTATGTTCTCACCCATGCAGACCATAGCTTTCGGCGCTCTATCGGGCGCTGAAGCTTCGACAAGTTCATGCTGACCCTGGTTAGATGAGGCAGCCGGCGGTCTTCAAGGCGTAGCACCCCCGGCCCGCCACCTCGAGAAGCCGGCCTCCAAGGTCGCGGTGCCGTATTCCCGGCACCTCAAGGTCATCACCAAGGAGAGCCTGGAGGCCTTCCGCTCCGAAGTTGGGTGGCGCGAATATCGGAAGTACATGAAGAAGAACGTCGGCCCAATGTTGGCCCGCGGCACCGAGAAGAAAGCCTTGGTGGTGCTTGAGAAGCTCGGCTTCACCGGCTGGAGGGCTGTGCGAGAGCTCGAGAGGTGGGGCGTCGTTGAGTTGAGGGCCAAGCTCAAGGCCGAGAAGGAGGCTGCCGAGAAGGCCACCGAGGAGGGCCAAGACGCCGCCACAGCCGCCCCCCTTCCCACCGTCAACGCCCCTGCTCCCGCCGCGAAAGAGGCCCCCAAGAGGCCCCCAAGAGGCCCAGGGTGCTCGACCCATCAGGGAGCGCCCGCGTCAGCAAGCCGGCCGCGTCGAAGCCAACCCGCAAGGCTCGCAAGCCGAAGAAGGCCGGGCCCGACGAGCTGACCGAGGCGGACGAGCAGGAGGCGGACGAGTTGGACGCCTTGTTCGAAATGCACAGGACGCCGCACAACTTCGGGCTCTACTGGAAGTAGCCGCCCACGGTGCCTGCATGACGGAACGAAGCTGGTGAATGACCGCACGACGGAATGAAGATGATGAATGACTTGCATGACGGAACGGAGTTGGCGAAGGCAAGCTGTACTATAGTATGATGCGGATGCAAACACTTCTCTTCTGTTGCTCACTGCACTTGAGGCACTGGATAGTCACTTGGTCGTTGTAGCCGGCCTGTTAATGCGAGAACCCTGTTCCTACAAACTTACAGTATTGACATGTGGCTCCTGATATTGACCCATCTAGCTCGCTCGCTATATGCAGTCATCGTGTGCTCGTACATGCTGTTCAGCCAATGCTTTTGGACACCTACATTCCCCCACGCCACAACGCCCGTCCAGCCAATCCCCCATGCAGCGCACGTCAAGCGTCCGTGATACACCCATGACTCGCGTCGGTCACGCTCTTCGCGTACTTGTAAAGCGTACCGCGCTGGTACTTCAACGGCGGCGCCTGGAACTCGAGCTTCCTCCTCTGCAACTCCTCCGGCGTGGAATCTATGATATCGATGACTCTTTTCTCAGCGTCAATGGTGATGGTGTCGCCATCCCGAACCAATCCAATAGGACCGCCCGCCTGAGCCTCGGGCGTCACGTGGCCGATCAGGAAGCCGTGCGATCCACCGGAGAATCTGCCGTCGGTGACGAGGGCGACGTCGTTACCCAGACCGGCGCCCATGATGGCGGATGAGGGCTTGAGCATCTCCGGCATGCCCGGTCCACCTTTCGGACCTTCATACCGGATCACGACCACGACCTTCTCGCCCTTCTGGAACGTGCCCGCTTCTAGGGCCGTAACGAAGTCATCCTCGGCGTTGAAACATCTCGCCTTGCCGGTGAACACGGTACCTTCTTTGCCGGTGATCTTGCCCACAGAACCTTCCGGTGCGAGCGAGCCGCGCAGAATCTGGATGTGACCAGTCTCCTTGATCGGGTTGGAAATGGGTCGAATGATCTCCTGGTCTGAAGGGAAGTCTCGGGCGTGCTCGACGTTCTCGGCCAGCGTCTTACCGGTGACGGTCATGCGGGATCCGTCCAGCAGGCCCTCTTTGAGCAGGAACTTGATGAGCGAAGGTGTGCCGCCGATATCGTAGAGGTCCTGGAAGACGTATTTGCCTGAGGGCTTGAGGTCGGCGAGGAAGGGTGTCCGATCGGTCACGGCTTGGAAGTCGTCGATGGTCAGGTCGACGGCGACGGAATGCGCGATGGCGAGAAGGTGGAGGACAGCGTTGGTCGAGCCACCTGTGATGTTCACAAGGACCATGGCATCTTCGAAGGCCTTGCGAGTCAAGATGTCCGTTGGTCGGATGTCCTCCTTCAGCAAGTTTTTGATGGCTTCTCCGGTGGCTTGACATTCTAGTTGCTTGGCTTTACTCTCTGCCGGGTTTGACGAGGAACCAGGCAAAGACATGCCCATGACCTCAATGATGGAGGCCATGGTGTTCGCTGTGTACATGCCACCGCATGCGCCACTCCCCGGACAGGCATGCCGCGTGATATCAAAGCGCTCTTCTTCAGTGATCTCGCCTGAGAGGAATTGCCCGTAAGACTGAAAAGCTGAAACGATATCGAGCTTGTTGTTCCTCGGCTGGTTGCCGCAACCTGCCGCTATCGTGCCCCCGTATACCATCAAAGACGGCCTGTTGACCCTGCCCATAGCCATGATAACCCCAGGCATGTTTTTGTCACAACCGGGTATACTGATGTTCGCATCATACCATTGTCCGCCCATGACGGTCTCAATCGAGTCTGCGATCAAGTCTCGGCTCTGCAGCGAATATCTCATGCCCTTGGTGCCCATGCTGATTCCATCGCTTACACCGATTGTGTTGAATTGCATCCCAATCAAGCCAGCCTTCTGAACACTCTCTTTGATCTTATGATTGAGCTGCAGCAAGTGCATGTTGCAAGGGTTGCCTGAGAACCAGACGGAGGAGATGCCAACCTGAGCCTTCTTGAGGTCGCTCTCCGAGAGGCCGGTGGCGTAGAGCATTGCTTGCGATGCACCCTGCGCAATCGGCTGGGTGATATTCCGGGAGACCTTGTTGAGATCTTTGACATCGTCGTCGACGGGGGTGGCATTGCGAAGGCGATGGGTTTGCGAGAGCGCTCGCCTGTTGCCACAGTTAAAGGCGGTTCATGAAGGTGGGAACTGATGTTGTATTGACGTACGATGGCTGCCATTGCACCCTCGAGCACCACCTCGGGCGCACCGCACTCGCGCCCAATCTTGTCTGCAACATCTTTGTACAGCTTTGCGCAACGGCCGGAAAGTCACTGGGCGCGAAACGATATGCAGTCCTGTTAGAAATCCGAAGCTTCACGTTGGCTGATGACCCGATTCGGAAATGCGTAGTGTGCTCCGTAACATTAGCCGCGGCATGTGGCTGGTCATCACCATCGCTGACAGTTGACCCTTTCGGCTTCTCACCGACACCCCTAACGAGTAGCTGCAAAGATCAAGAAGATGTCGCGTCTCGTTGCCTACATCCAGCTGGTTTGAAGGAGAGCTTTCATGTATCTATACTAAATGAAGGCACAGGAAACTCTTGCCACGGTCATCACCACAAGTTCAACATTTCAGTGTGCACAATGCGCGCGTCGGTAGCTTCGTTGCAATGTGTGTGAGGGAAACAGCAGGACGTGAGTTAATGTAGGAACCATGGTCTGGTCGAACCGACCATTGCCTCCTCAATCGCACGGAGCATTGAAGCCGGTAGCAACGTCAGGGCACGGGAAGAAGAGGCAGCCTCACGTCTTACGTTGAGGACTGTTGGATCCGCATATCATGAGGCTTGTATATCGCTTCAGTAGACGATGCCCACTATCAGCACTGAAATGCTACACCAGACTTCTTGACCATATTCGTCCCACCACCCGCGAAACCGGTGCCTTCACTACTCAACTCGACCAGACCTCGATCAGCCTTGGTCTCCTTTTCCTTTTCACCACCACCACTAACATCCTTCTTCCTTTTGAGCGCCCGACCAGGAGTAATGTCCTCCTGGCAGACGTAGCATCGCACTGTGTCGTCCTGCTGCTTCTCGTGAGCCGACTTCTCGGGCGCCTTCTGAAACTTGTCGCTGCATGGCTTGCAGACGACATGTCCGCACGGCTTTGCGAGCACAGCTTTCAGGCTGTTCGAGAGTGTCTTATTGCAGCTCGGACATGTTCGCGCAGACACGTCAGAGCCAGCCGCAGGTTTATCTTCGATAAAGTTGACTGTGACCAGCGTCTTGAGCGTGAAGTCGTGCGGCTTGTCCGCAGCAGCGGCAGGACAGGTCGGCTGCTGCTTGATCGCTTTGACATCGGCTTTCTTGTTGTCTGGCGTCTCACCCGGCACCCAGAAAGAAGGCAGCTCACTCTTCTCTGCTTTATCGCGCCGAACGGCCTTGTTCGACTCATCTGATGCCAAGCGGACCAAGTCCTCCTCGTCCACTTCGAACTTCCTCTTGACACCCTTCGCGCCACCCTCTACATCCTGCTCAATCATGACTTTACCATCCCGCCGCCCCACAATCTTCTCGCTCGCTTTCCCACCACTTCGCACACTCAATCCTGCCTGAACCCTCTCAAACTCCTCTATAGCTCTAGCCTGCGCTTCCACGTCCTCAAGCTCCTTCTCCTCGGCATCGTCTAGCTTACGTCTTTCTGCTTCTTTCCTCAGGCGCTTGAGCTCCTTGTTCTGCGCCAACAGGTTACTCACCGCGCACTCCCTGCAAAAGAGATGGCCGTGCGCAGGACAAGAGACCGGATCACGTGCCGGCAAAAGACATAGCTGACAGCTGCCGAAGGGTAGGAAACTGTCGCGTGTCAAGCGGGTCGAGCGCGAACCCCATTGCCCTTTGAGCTCGTTGCGCTCGTAAGCGGTGAAGAAGGCGAGCGACGTGTTTCTTTTGCCTGTGACATTAGCATTTGGGTAGTTACGACGGTGTGTATGAGATACACTTACTGTGTGACATGGTCGCTAATGTTGCAAGTGTACGGTGACTAGGCAGGTTGCGCAAGATGGATACTATAAGCCTCGACAAGAAGTGGTGGGACAGGGGTGCTCGACGTCAGACGTGTCGCGACCGCGCGCCTACGAGATCTCCTTTCGCGTAGTTTGATATCTCCCTTTCCCTTCACTGCATCTTACATGCGCCCATCTACCTCCGCTCTGAGTCGCCAATGACGACCCAGAAGCGGCCATATCAGCCTTCATTGCCTTGGCGATGCACTTCCGCCGCTGAAATCGGAATAGTTGGCTTCTTTTGCCGCAGCTTCTTGTACGGTCTCAACAGAACCGAAGCCCACGATCTAGATCGGTTCCTTGCGATTCTTGATAGTCGCAAGGATGAGAACAGCAGGTCTAGAGGGTTGGTGACTGGTGAGGTCTCCCCAACGTCGACAGCTTGCGCCTGGCAATGCCTCTGTCGCTGACAAACCCGACAGTCTCCAACCATGTGAGCGTGTAGGCATAAGTGCGATCTCCCTTGTGCATCAAACACTCGCTGAAAACGTCTCGATGTCTCTTAGTATAGACGACCCCTTGATATGGGGTGTACTCCCTTACAAATACCACTGGAACCCAAATAACATGCGCTGGTCGCTGGGTAGCTACGACATCTGCTTCAAAAACAAGTGTGTCCAGCATGTCCGTCGAGGTTTCTACCACTTCATTGACCTCTTGTTGTAGTTTATCGGAGCTGTTCTTCTCATACGGAAACACACTACCGACCCACAGGATAGCTCACTCCAAACATGGCGGGCTCTTCCAACCAACCATGACGCAAGCCATCCGTCTTCTCTCGGATCCACATGCCACAACAGCGCCATCGCCAGAGGGTGTCTCTAGATCATCCGATGATCCAACGCCTCATCCCAATCTACCGTCATCAGATCCTTTCACCTCTGGTGAGCTAACATACTCTACAAACGGCAAAGACACCTTTCCCGCCCCTTCCGCCTATCCATCCCGCCGCTTCAGCTGGGTGCACATCTTTCCTGAAGGCATGATCCACCAGCATCCGAATAAGGTGATGCGGTACTTCAAATGGGGCGTCGCACGACTGATCTTGGAAGCCGAGCCTTGTCCGGACGTCTTACCCATCTGGATTGATGGGCCACAAGAAGTCATGCACGGCAATCGTTCCTGGCCACGACCTCTGCCGAGGGCGGGAAAGGACGTTAGCGTTACTTTCGGAGATCTAGTCGACACGGAGAAGGTGTTTGGCCCGTTCAGGCAAAGGTGGAACGACCTCAAAGCGAAGCAGAAGCAGAAGCGGCTGAGACGCCTTCCGGTGGAGGTTGCTTCTCTCGATGAGACGACGGAAAGCATGGGCGAACTCGATGACGATGATCTCAAGTACGGTCGAGAGGCTGAACAGCTGCGCATCGATGTCACCATGGCCGTCCGCAATGAAGTGCTCAAGGTGCGACGGACGTGTGGGCTCTCGGACGAAGATCCCAAGCGTGGATTGGCGGAGACATTCAGGGCTGAAGGCGGTCGAGACGCAGGCCGAGAAGGCGAGATGAAAGACGGAAGTGTAGTCAAGGAGATGTGAAAAGCTATGGATTCGATGCACGGTGGTACGAGGCTATGGCGCCCTCGCTAGACGCAAGACGAAAACAACCCCAAAACCAACCTCATCACCTCGCAAACCACAATACGTGGCAAACCCTTCGTACTCTCGCTAGCTTGATCTGAAATCGACATAACACCTCCTTCACCGCCTTCGAAATACAAATCTAACCGCCGTGCAAAAGGCCCGAAGCCTGATCTTCAGAGACTGCCTACGAACCGCGCACTCCGAGGCTGGTGATCCTCCGCGCAGGGAAGGCCTTTCAGGTTTTGCCAGAATCGAGGCTGATGACACCAACGACGAGGCGTATAGAGAGATTTGTGCGCGGAGCATGCCGTGGTCCTTCTCGAGGTGGGCTGTGCATGGTGTCGCTGGCGGCGCGGCCGTCGCTGAGGCCGCGTGTGGCGTTGCGGAAGGCGTTGTCTCGGTGACTGAGACAACAGACCCTGGTCCTGCCAGAGCCTTGGATTGAGGAACGTAGGCCATTTGACTGATGGCGCCGCACTGCTCGTAGAGCATATTGTCGTATAGGTACGCTTCGCGATTGCGTTTCTTGCGTACTGCGGCGCCGCCACCCGTGTTGGACCCTCCTACATCGCCGTCCCGCTGATGGGTTTCGAGATGGCAGACGTCGTCCGTGATTGCCAGTGCCAGCACTGGAAGGTCGTCTCGGCTGCAGTCCGGGCATGATTCCGAGACATGTCTTACCTTGAAGACACTCCTGGCCGCACAGCAGCTGACGGGCCTGCCCCGGTGTAGCTTCTCCGTCTTCAGCGTCTTGGAGTGGGCGCAGCTATAGATGCGGGTGCAGATCTCGAGACACATGGTGGTGAGTAGAATAGGAAATAATGAGGAACGCAAGTCGAGGGATGACGGTCGCCAGCGTCCGCGTTGGGTCGGCTGGAGATAATGGGCTGTCTGATCAGGAGAAGAGGAAGATGAGGGAGCTTTCCCTGGCTCTTATACCAGCTGCAGACTTCGGACGAACAACACAATGGCATTGATGTTGTTCTCTACCGGAGCTCACCATCGACACAACAATGAAGGCTGAGGTGCAGCATACCACAAGGAGCATTGCCCTTTGTCCCTGCAGCTTCCCTTCTCGGAAAAAGCCTTCACTACAATCTGCCCGACACTCAGCCACAGGATCGCACGGATCTCGATCGCCATTGTACATGCACGAAGCGTACAGGAGCCTGCTCGTCCAGGTGACCATGTCAGCGATTGGACAAGATTTTCACCCCGACGAGCATTGCGATCTGATGTACAGTGCCGGTGTTCCCGACGAAGATGAATGGGCCTTTCAAGGGCGCCGTGCTCAGTCTTCAGACGACGATGGTGCGCTCGATGCGCAGCGACGCAGATGTCCTCCACAAGTGCTGCAATAGCGTGCAAGTCACCAAAGGCCTCGACAACGGCTTTCGAAGATGTCTTCGACCAGCACATTGCTGAGAATGCTGCATTACTCCCCGTTCGGAGAACATACTGTAGACTGCGAACCGGTAGGCGTTTGTCAAGGCCAGAGAAGGCGCTCGGGAGGCAGTGAGGGCGGGCACTGTCAAATGTACTGCCTATATAAAATCATCAGCCATGTGATCATTCGACTATTGGACTAACGTCAGTGGCAATCGACGGAATACGGCTTCGTTTATATTCCACTACGTACATCCTAAACCCACGTGACATGTCGTGGCCACGGCCAATCAAACTAGACTTCGACCTCTTTACTCACCCGGATGAGTCAGCGCCACGATATCGGCGCCCTTTTTCGGCGCACAGACATTTTCGGTGCTCGGCTACATGTAGCTTCCTCCTCTTCTTTTGCATGAGTTTGAGCAATAACCATCACCACCACAACCCACACCTCTCGTACACCATCGACGATACCACTATCACCCCGATGTTGGCTTGAAGTAACCCGACAAGACCACGAACACCCGCCAGGACAGGACTGGGGTCGCGTTCATGACGTTTGCTCCTACTCTCTTCACTTCGCAAGGTTCGTCCATGATACACCGCCCAGAGAGCAGGGAGATACGGAGCAGCGGCGACGCGATGCAGGGCGAAAGCAATAGACTGTATGGTATGGCATCGGTGACTGAGGCTGACCAGACCATGGCAGACTACATTTCCGACCATCTTTGGAAGGCCAACGTAAATTAAACCGCGCTCTTATCGCAAAGGGGCTCAAATCTATCAACCATGGCGACCACCGTCATCTCCAAGTCTTTCAGACTATCCACCCTCAAGCCTGCCGCAGTCGGCTTTGGCAAAGCCTTCAAGCCTTCCTATCAAGTCAGGTTCAGGGCCACGGTGGTTAACGGCACCCCACGCTCGCCACCACCGCCGACGAGCGTGCGCTCAACCCAGCCTGCCTTCGAGAGGGCTACATTCACGATCAGGGATGGACCGATCTTCCACGGCAAGAGCTTTGGTGCGAGGGCGAACATCAGTGGAGAGGCCGTCTTTACCACCTCTCTCGTCGGATACCCGGAGTCCATGACGGACCCTTCGTACCGTGGACAGATCCTGGTCTTCACCCAGCCATTGATCGGCAATTACGGTGTGCCGTCGTCCGTGAGGGATGAATACGGTCTGTTCAAGTACTTTGAAAGTCCGAACATCCAGGCGTGCGGGATTGTGGTGGCGGACGTGGCGTTGCGGTATTCGCACTGGACGGCGGTGGAGAGTTTGGCGGAGTGGTGCGCTCGGGAGGGCGTGCCGGCCATCTCCGGAGTCGACACTCGTGCGATTGTCACCTACCTCCGCGAGCAAGGCTCCTCGCTCGGCAAAATCACCGTCGGTGAAGAGTATGATGCGGACGAGGACGAAGCCTACGAGGATCCTGCCAATATCAACTTGGTGAGGCGCGTCTCCACCAAGGCCCCGTTCCACGTGCCGTCTCCGAACGGCGACGCCCACATCGCTCTCATCGACTGCGGCGTGAAGGAGAACATCATTCGCTCGATCGTCTCACGGGGCGCGTCCGTGACGTGCTTGCCTTTCGACTACCCCATCCACAAGACCGCCCACCACTTTGACGGCGTCTTCATCTCCAATGGGCCCGGCGATCCCACTCACTGCCGCGCCACCTCCGATAACTTGCGCAAGCTGATGGATAGTTCCCAGATCCCGGTTATGGGGATCTGTCTGGGTCATCAACTGCTCGCCATCGCGGTCGGTGCCAGCACGACGAAGATGAAGTACGGTAACCGTGCGCACAACATTCCCGCGCTGGACCTCTCCACCGGTAAATGTCACATCACTTCCCAAAACCACGGGTACGCCGTCGACCCGACGACGCTGCCGTCCGACTTCAAGGAGTACTTCACCAACCTCAACGATGGCTCGAACGAAGGTCTAATCCACAAGACTCGTCCCATTTTCAGCACTCAGTTCCACCCAGAGGCGAAGGGTGGTCCGCTGGATTCGAGTTACTTGTTCGATGCGTACGTGCAGTCTGTCAAGCAGTACAAGGTCACGCAGGACCGACTGAAGAGTGGCAAGGACAACCGGCCGAGTCCGTTGCTGGTGGACTTGTTGGCGAAAGAAAGGGTGGGTGTAAAACCGGGTGTGCCGTAGCGGCTGTCCCGAGATGTGGTTCACGGACGACGATGAGGATGTGGTTGTTTCCGGGTGGTTGCGGGAATCGTGGTTAGTTGTGACGATGGTGACGGTGGTGGTGTTTCAGCGGCGTCGAGTTTGATGTTTCCATGAAGAAAACTCTGTGCTTCCTTCGGCTGCGCTCTCGTTCTACCACGCATGCCCTTTGATCTTTCGTCGATGGTCTTTTTGATGTGCAGAATAGAACGTCTCGTTGCCACGAGAGGCTTGCTTGGGTACTGGTCACGCTCGTAGGGACACATGTATACAGTATTCGGTAATGATGTTGCACGTGAGTCTGTGGGCCGAAATCTACCTGAAACGCGATCGACGACCCAAAAGCCACAGCGACGCGGCTGTGGGGAAGTTCACCATGACCGCCCGCCCGCGCTACTCCGTCCTTACGTGAGATGATTGGTTGGATGTCGATGGATCACGTACAAAAAGTAGAGAGTTTGCAGGTTGCAGGGTGGCTTGGCAGGAGGGAGGCGCAGGGCAATCCCGTGACACGCGTGTGAAGGGCTGATGATTGATGAGTGAGACGGAGGGATGCCGGACGATTGCAGAGCCTCTCTCACCCTCCGCCCCTCTACAGTACCTCGACTGATCTACGGTACCTCGACTGACTGCGACTGTCGTTCATGGATCAGGTGCGGATGATATATAATAGCTTGGAGAGAAAGACACATTCGAGCTTGATGGAACGGCTGAGCTGGGCATCTTGATATTCCCCCTCGACTGCATTCCGCGCTTTCAACCTACCACGCACGAACACGAGGCTGGACGAGCACCGACACACCTATTGGCGCAAAAGGAGGCGACAAGGCTGACGACAAGGCTGCAGCACAACAGCGAGGGGTAACACCATACATGCGGTCGCAAAGCGGCGCGTGACCGACACCCTCACCTACTCTTCTCCTCCGGGCGCACGACCAACAAGCCCGCCATGAGCTTCACGCAGAACTGGGGCGTCTGCAACAGCTCCCTGCTGGAGGGCGGGACGATAGAAGAGCAGCCATTATGGCAGAACGGCATCATCTTCCACCACCTGGCCCTCTTCATCTGCGCCATCTTCGGCGGCATCAGCGTCATCATCGCCCTCATCCTCGTCTTCCGGCACGCGACCCACTACCTGCGCCCCTGGGAGCAGCGCCACATCATTCGCATCCTGCTCATGATCCCCATCTACAGCGTCGTCAGCTTCCTCTCCTACCTCTACTACCGCCGGTCCGTCTACTTCGAGGTCCTGCGCGATTGCTACGAGGCCTTCGCCATCGCGAGCTTCTTCACCTTGCTCTGTCACTATGTCGCCCCGACCCTGCACGATCAGAAGGATTATTTCCGCACTTTGACGCCGGTGAACTGGTTCTGGGGCGTGTTCGGGCTGCAGTATTGTACGGGTGGGGAGAACAAGGGGCCTTTTCGGAAGCCGAGGAGTGGATTGACGTGGTTCAATGTGCGTGTTACGGGCGGTTGTGAAGGTGGCGGAGCTGCGGTAACTGTTGGCTAACGGGGTGTCGAACAGGTCGTCTGGGTGGGCGTCTTCCAATACTGCTTCATCCGCGTCATCTTCACCATCGTTTCGGTCGCGGCGCAGGCGACGGACAGGTACTGCGAGGAATCGCTCAGCCCGGCGTTCGCGCACGTCTGGGTGACGGCGTTTGAGTGCGCGTCGGTCTTCATCGCCATGTTCTGCCTCGTCCAGTTCTACATTCAACTACGATTCGATTTGGCCGAACACAAGCCTTTTCTTAAGGTCTTGTGCATCAAGCTCGTCATCTTCTTCAGTTTTTGGCAGACGGTACGTGTGTTGGCGATAACTTGCTCGCTAGCATGAAATTCTTAGGCGCTGACTGTGCGACGCAACAGGAAATCATCTCACTTGTCTCATCTTCCGATGGACCTTTTCAGCCGACACCGCAAATCGCTTACCAAGACATTAAGGTAGGGATACCCAACGTGCTGCTCTGCATCGAAATGGCCATCTTCTCTGTCATGCACATCTTCGCCTTCCCCATCCGCCCGTACAACCTCAAGTACTCCTCGTCCGACGGGTTCGGCGATACCGTCGGCTTCGGGGGCGAACCGCTGGTCTACAAAGGCGGGCCGCTGGGCCTGTACGCGCTCGTCGACGCCCTCAACCCATGGGACATCATCAAAGCCAGCGCGAGAGGCTTCCGCTGGCTCTTCGTCGGCGTCAAGACGCGCGAACGCGACGTCTCTTACCACCCGTCCAAACTCAACGGCGCCACGGCCTATTCCGGCCCGACGTACGCGGGCACCGGCGACGCCGCGACCGAACTGCGCCCGCACGACGACGACGACGCCCTGGCGCGCGCCCGACGCGAAACGCCCGGGCTCCATGGGAGCGAAGACGACCGCGCCGGTCTGCTACGGAACTCGGCCATCATCACCGGACGTGGGGCCGACAACTCCTCGTCCACCGCGGCGGCGCCGTACCCGACATACGCGAACGAGGAGTACGCGTCGGGCGACGACGCGCATTACGACCTCGGCGCATCGCACCGAAGCGTGGGGGCGAATAACGACGGCATGCCGACCCCGGGCATGTTCGCGTCTGAACAACCGCCGCCGGCGCCAGCGCCCCAGTACGGGGAGCTGGAGGACACGAGCTATCATCCCGGCTTCGGCGGACGGGATGGTGCGCATCCGACGATGAGGGATCAACATGGTGCTGTGCCGCCGCCGCAGTGGGATCATTGGGCCGGTGCGGCGGCGGCGGCGGCGTCGAGCGACGATGGGGCGGAGAGTGTGCGGCCGCCTACGTATCGGACGCAGGACCCGCGTGGGTGAGCTATTTGTAATATTATTCGAAGATTTCTGTGTTTGTTTTGGATGGCTGGAGATATCTTGCTCCTAGCGAGTGCATATCGGCAGGTTTTTCATCCTGCTAGTGGGTGATTGGCGCTTTGGGATGTGTGTAGGTAAGGATCTGTCTGGTGGTCTTTCTGGTTTTGGCTATGTAGTTATTTGAGATACCAATTTCGTGTCCGAAGGACTCGAAGACCTCCTTCTTCACCCGTGCTTGTTCTCATCCCTACGTACGTCGTTGTGTGTACATTGTGGCGGGATATGATGTGCTTTCTGGGTGAGATCATCAGGTCATGTTCTCGTCCCAAATGGACATATGTGAGTACGTACTTGTTGGACGTATGCTGCGGTGGAAAAGGGGGGTGAACCACATTCCACGGCTCCTTAGGCTGCACTCTATTTCAACCTCCACTGCTCATCACACTGCTGGTTGTCATTATCAGGTGTGCGGAGAAAATATTGAGGTAGCGACGGGGTGGAGAATCCATGTTGATATTCCACCCCCGACACACTGCGCAGGTAGATACAAGGTAAAGGTAGGTATGGATCCATTGTTTGGGGTACATCATGCGGGCAACGCGGTGTCCACCCATGCATCGAC
>Ga0058704_10000153_pt1 | contig 37474 bp, 30 predicted proteins | sample AgamicMgSfe_FD_71363 | JGI IMG/M metagenome (GOLD analysis project Ga0058704, IMG submission 71363) | Agave microbial communities from Guanajuato, Mexico - Mg.Sf.e | ecosystem: Host-associated > Plants > Phyllosphere > Phylloplane/Leaf | place: Guanajuato, Mexico | collected 2012-05-30
CTCCCACCCCCCCTGGTTGTTTGGCCTTCTCTCATCCTCTCGCTTCATCCTCTCTCCCTCTCGCTCACTCTTGCGCTCGTTCTGCTCTGACCGTCACCTGTCACTCACCATCACCACCCTCCTCCCTCGATCCATCAACCCACCAAGCAAGCAGCAACAACCAACAACAACCGACCATCATGCCTGGCACCGCCCTCGCGGCCACCAGCGATGTCAACGCCATCGAGGCCCCCGTCACCCTCAAGACGTACATGATGTGCGTCTTCGCCTCCTTCGGCGGCATCTTCTTCGGCTACGACAGTGGATACATCAACGGCGTCACCGCCTCGCCCGTCTTCATCGAGCTCATCGAGGGTCCCGGCCAGACGGCCCTCACCGGCCCCCACAACTCCCTCATCGTCTCCATCCTCTCCGCCGGTACCTTCTTCGGCGCCATCATCGCCGGTGACTTTGCCGACATCATCGGTCGCAAGTGGACCGTCATTCTCGGTTGCTTGATCTACATCATCGGTGAGTGGGGAAGGACTGCATCGGACTGTAGTGGCGCGAGAATACTAATCTCCTTGTAGGTGTCATTCTCCAGGTCGCCACCAACGGTCTCGGCTTGCTCGTGGCTGGTCGTTTGATCGCCGGTCTCGGCGTCGGTTTCGAATCCGCCATCGTCATCCTGTACATGTCCGAGATCTGCCCGAAGAAGGTCCGTGGCGCCCTCGTCGCCGGATACCAGTTCTGCATCACGCTCGGTCTGTTGATCGCGTCCTGCGTCGACTACGGGGTCCAGGGTCGGACCGACTCCGGCTCCTTCCGGATTCCCATCGGCATCCAGTTCGCCTGGGGTCTCGTCCTCGGCATCGGTCTCATGTTCTTGCCCGACTCGCCCCGTTACTTCGTCAAGCGTGGCCGAGTGGAGAAGGCGCGCAAGGCCCTCTCTTCCCTCCGCAGCCAGCCGCCGGACAGCGAGTACGTCGAGGCCGAGCTGGCCGAGATTGTCGCCAACGAGGAGTACGAGCGCTCGCTCATCCCCAGCGGCAGCTGGGCGCAGGGCTGGGCCAACTGCTTCCGCGGCTCCGTCTGGAAGTCCAACTCCAACCTCCGCAAGACCATCCTCGGCACCTCTCTCCAGATGATGCAGCAGTGGACCGGCGTCAACTTTATCTTCTACTACTCCAGCGTCTTCCTCTCCTCCACCGGCGCCATCGGCAACGTCTTCCTCATCTCCCTCATCTTCACCCTCGTCAACGTGTGCTCGACGCCCATCTCCTTCTACACCGTCGAGAAGCTGGGCCGTCGCCCGCTCCTCGTCTGGGGCGCCTTGGGCATGTTGATCTGCCAGTTCCTCGTGGCCATCATCGGCGACACGGTCGGCTTCAACCACTCGCACAGCGACGCCGCCGGCAACACCGTCGCCAACAACCCGGCCGCCGTCAACGCCCAGATCGCCTTCATCGCCATCTTCATCTTCTTCTTCGCGTCAACCTGGGGTCCGGGAGCCTGGATCGTCATTGGCGAGATCTTCCCCTTGCCCATCCGTTCCCGCGGTGTCGCCCTTTCCACCGCCTCCAACTGGCTCTGGTAAGTTTTCCCGCCTCCCAGACACACCTCCCCAATCCTTCGAACTAACATCATCATCTCCCAGGAACACCATCATCGCCGTCATCACCCCCTACATGGTCAGTACGGACGAGGGCGACCTCCGCTCCAACGTCTTCTTCATCTGGGGCGGCCTCTGCACCTGCGCCTTCGTCTACGCCTTCTTCCTCGTCCCGGAGACCAAGGGCCTCTCGCTCGAGCAGGTCGACAAGATGATGGAGGAGACGACCCCGCGCACCTCGGCCAAGTGGAAGCCCACCACCACCTACGCCGCCGATATGGGCCTCAAGGACGGGCACAAGCTCGACATGGAGGTCACCGAGGACGTCGAGCGCAAGGGTTCCATCTTTTAGATAGACAACAGAGGCCGCCCGTTCTCGTCTTCCCTCCTGTTTCTGTGCTGCAGGCGAGCGAGCGAAGCTTTCTCCAAGCGAGCGAGCGCGCGGTCACAGCGGGACGGGGGGAGGGGGGGGTGTTTGTTCTACTCTGCTCATTCAGTCAGCATCGGAGCTTTTTGGAGTGGAAAGGGAGTAATTTCGTGTCGATCATGTCTGCACTGAAACCCTTTTGTTCTCTTATTAATCTCACAACAATTGTCTTTCCAAACAATCGTTTGCAATGTTTGTTGATTTGTCGTCTCTCTCGTTTGTTGCTGAGACTTCCCACTTCCGACGTCGGAGATGATGTGGAGCTTCAGCTCTTCCTGTCCCCCTGGAGCAAGAGAGATCATTCAAACATTGTAAACATCAAACACCAACGCCTCTCACACATCAAAGTTTCTTCTGTCTCACTTTGGAGAATGGCATACTAACCACCTCCTCTAACGAGACAAACAAGGAGAGACATGAGCTGGTAGTATGATTTTTTCTTTCACCTGATTTACAAGAAGTAAGGTAGGTACAACTTTATGGCATTTGGCTCGCCGCGCCTTTCATCTCTCACGAGAATGAAGTAGGCTACGAACTAGGGGATGTAGAGGATACCTAATCGTCGAGCTGTATATACTTCACTCTATATGTTGATATCATTTACTTGTAATACTAGAGTGCCTATGTATGACTTGTCATGAAGGGTGTGTGTACTTCACCTTTCGTACTTATCTTCTAGAGTAGCGTCCTGGTGAAGGGTAGCTGGCGAGTCACCGAAAAGACAAAAGCACGGGATGAGGGAAAACAGGTGAGCTGGCAGTTGGATGCGTGGCGGATAGACCTGTTCTGGCATTTGCAAGAATTATGTACAAACGCTATCTGACGTCGGGCACCGCCGGCGCGGCGACCTCGCGGTTCATCGCGGCCGCGTGGACATCCGAATCCGGCGCGGGCAAGGGCGCGCCTCGCTCGAAGAGCCGGATCCACCACTGCGGCGGGTCCATGGGTCGGTGGCCGCGGTGCGTGGAGGGGTAGATGTCGTTGAAGAAGTACCATACTGTCCGTGTTCACCGTCAGCCTTGCTCCCGTCCCAACAGCATTTTTGTCCAAAACACGCGACATCTTGATAATATCCTTACCATGCCCGACCGCGATCCCACACAGCTCATCCTTCGGCCAATGCCCGTGCAACACGACATTGAACGCGATCAGCACCCACGGCAACCACGGCGCCTTGAACGTCAGCAAGCCGAGGAAGCTGAGCCGGACGTCCGGGTTCCGGCGGCCCCAGATGTACACGAGCGTCGAGCTCAACGTCGTGCCGAGGAAGGCCTGGTTGAACAGAGGAGCGATGAGCAGGAGCGAGGTGGCGGCGTACGCGAGCAGCCAGGCGAAGTGGGCGATGCTCGCGGCGCTCTCCTCCAGCATGCGCGCGTACCGCTGGATGAAGAAGATGTGGAAGAGGAGGTTGAGGCTGAGGGGGCCGAAGTAGATGAAGGTGCTGAGGAGGCGCCAGTACTGTGGGTTTGATTGTCCGTCAGAGATTGCTTTCCGTTCATGATCGATTCCGTACCGAACATACCTGTTGTTTGTGGAAGACGGCGCGAAAGCTGTAGAACAGTTGGAAGGGCGTGAGGATGCGACACTGCACCAGCACGCCCGTCACCACCGTCGCCGTCGTCCACCAGCGGGTGCACACGGGCATCTCGAAGAACCACTGTTCGAGGGGCATGCCGTCGCCGGCTCCCAGCATGGCCGCCATCGGGTCGGTTCTGCTTTTCGGACTGTGTAGGCGTTCTCTGAATGGACCGCGGTATTAAGTTGCGGTTACGTGTGTATACTGCCGTCCTGCAATCGCGTCGTCGTTTGTTCTCGTGGTGTCGAGGTGGGCGGCGGGAGTAGAAATAAGAGACCAAGTGTTGTCATCGAACAATGATGAACGCCGTCCAAGGACCGCGGCACATCCCACCGCCCACGTTCCCGCTTCCCCACATTCATCCGCGGACCCTGCGATTTGAGCCGCTTGCGAGGTCTTGGCAGTAAACCGGGATCAAAACATTGGATGTAGTGGAAGGTGAACAACGTGCGGAAGGCATCCAGGAATACGCGAGGATTGTCAAAAACTCATCAGCATTGAAGATACCACACATACACGAGTCAACGCCTGGACTACGAACGATCACCGTTTCACACACTTTCGATCGCGTACTCCCATCGAGTCCTACATTCGCATTCTCCTCACCGCTGCGCGAACCTTGCCGAAGTGCCGACGATACCCAGTACCACGTGCGCCGCGACCCGCACTCATCGACGAAGAAGGGTGATCGGGGTGGAAGACCCTACATGGCACGTACAGCAATGGCAGGCACAACTCGCCGAGGAGGGCGCCAGAGCATGGGAGGCAAGCGAGCGCCGACCGGTCTCGGAGGCAAGGCGCCGAGAAGAAGCAGCGGTGTGCCGGTGGCTCGTAGTCCCGGCAGGAAAAAGCCGCGTTACAAGCCCGGCACCGTCGCGTTGCGAGAGATCCGGCGATATCAGAAGAGCACGGATTTGCTCATGGCGAGATTGCCCTTTTCGAGACTGGTACGGATGCAGAGCTCATGCGTGAGAGAATAGACGATAGCGAGGCTAACGTTGGGTTCTTTCTGTTCACTAGGTGCGCGAGATCTCCCTGAACATGGCACCCGTGAGCTCGAGCGTCACGCGATGGCAGTCGCAAGCCATCCAAGCCCTCCAAGAAGCCGCCGAAGCGTTCCTGGTGCATTTGTTCGAGGACACCAACCTGTGTGCGATTCACGCGAAACGGGTGACGATCATGCAGAAGGACATCCAACTGGCGAGACGAATCCGAGGTGCTTGGGGAGGGTTGGGATAGATGGCATGGATTCAATCTATGCGGATAATTGGTGTTTCATTTGATGGGTTGGACGGGCTGTTTAGGGGAATTCGGTCTGACTGCACGAAGCGTTGGTGTCTGGCGCAAAGCATTTCGTATGCACCTTTTTGGGGCGGGTTTTGTGGGCGCTCGGGGGTCAACAACCAGGAATGTTGCTTTTCGTATCGCGGCAGTGTGTACTACTGGATGTCACGCTCGAGGGAGCAGACTTTGGGATGAGAATGTACATGTATGAGAGATCACATGTGTCGGTCGGTGGTTTGGGAGTGTCAACAATTGGTTGTTGTTCTCGCGACTCGCGTGAAGCACGTGTAGCACGCGGCAATGACGTCGCACTGCAGCCAAAGATCCGACCTCAGATGCTTCTCTCTATACATCTTACATAGCGAACAGCATTTCGCACCTTCGGAGGGACGACAACTCAAAACCACTTGGTGTTCACCATGTCTGCATAGGCAATCCGCCCACAACTTTCCTCCTCAGGCCAACAACATCAACATGTTGCCCGGCGTCAACATCCCGTTTGCATACGCCGGCGACCTCCTCGGCGCTTCGGTGGATGAACTCAAGTTGACCTTCTTGTTCCTGCTGTCATATCCCCTCGCCGGCCTCCTCAAACGCCTACCAGACGACAAACCCTGGCTGAAGAATGTTTTCAGCATCTCCATCGGCGTCTTCTATCTCATCGGCCTCTTCGACCTGTGGTCCGGCCTCTTACTTGTCATCTTCGATGCCGTCGGCACGTATCTCATCGCCGCCTATATCCAAGGCCCGTACATGCCCTGGGTCGGCTTCGTCTTCCTCATGGGCCACATGTCCGTCTCGCACGTCTACCGCCAGATGGCCAACAGCCCGTCCTCGGTCGACATCACCGGCGCCCAGATGGTTATGGTCATGAAGCTGTCGGCTTTCTGCTGGAACGTCTGGGACGGCAAGCAGAAGCAATCCGACCTCACCGAAGCCCAGAAGGACCGCATGCTCACCACGCTCCCGAGCCCGCTGGACTACGCCGGCTTCGTAGCCTTCTTCCCGAGTCTGATGGTCGGTCCGGCCTTCGACTATATCGACTATCACCGCTGGTTAAACACCAGCATGTTCGCCCTCCCGCCCGGTACCGACCCGGTAAAGAAGCCGCCGACTCGTGGCAAGCGGAAAATTCCACGCAGCGGGACCCCGGCGATGTGGAAGATGACCACCGGACTCATCTGGATCTTTGCATTCCTGCAGTTCTCCAAGTACCACAACCCCGACGTCGTGCTCAGCGACCGGTTCCGGGATATGAACATCCTCTGGCGCGTCTACCACCTCCACATGCTCAGCTTCGTCACCCGCATGAAGTACTACGGCGTGTGGACTTTGACCGAGGGGGCTTGCATCATGTCCGGGATCGGTTACAAAGGCCTGGATCCGAAGACCGGCAAGCCGAACTGGGACCGCTTGACGAACATCAAGCCCGCCGGCGTCGAGTTTGCGCAGAACAGTCATGCGTACCTGGGCAACTGGAACATCAACACGAACCACTGGCTGCGGAATTACATTTATCTCCGCGTGACGCCCAAGGGCAAGAAACCCGGGTTCCGTGCGAGTATGACCACGTTCGTCACGAGTGCTTTCTGGCACGGCTTCTTGCCTGGTTACTACATGGCTTTTGTGCTCGCGAGCTTCGAACAGAACATCGCGAAAAGTAAGAACCCCAGCCGTTCTCTCCCCGCAACCACAAACTTCATCACTAACCCCATCACAGACTCCCGCCGCCTTCTACGACCCTTCTTCATGACCCCGGACGGCTCCCGCCCCACTCCTTACAAACGCTACTACGACCTCTTCACCTGGCTGATCACCCAACTCGCCTTCTCCTTCACCACCGCGCCCTTCATCCTCCTCACCATCCGCGACAGCACGCTCGTCTGGGGGCGCGTGTACTTCTACTGCATCGTCGGCGTCGTCCTCAGCAGCGCCTTCCTCGCCTCCCCGGGCAAAACCTGGCTTGCGAAAAAGGTCAAGGCGCGGTCGACACGGCCGGAAATGTTGGCTAGGAGTCAGAGTCAGGAGAGTTTGCAGGGCGCGACGTTGGGCGTGCCGAGCGAGCCCGGGAAGGAGTTTGATGAGATGGTCGATGAGATTACCGAGGAGGTGAAGAGGCGGAGGGATGGGAAGGGTGGGCCGGAGGGGAAGGAGTTGAGGAGGATGGTGGAGGAGACGTTGCATGATCAGGCGGGGGTAGGGGTGAAGAAGGGGATGTGAGGGGTTGAAGGAGGAGTGTGCCGTCGTTTTTTTCAGCGGGTATTTCGTCCATCAACGAGTTTTTGGGTTTCGACCGCAAGTGGAGTGGTCGTCTATTGGTATGCATGAGCCAGCACTGGTCACGCGCTTTGCCCAGGCAAGGGATATCTCGGTTTGATCACCCTGCTGGCATGATACACATGAAGCTGTGCAACTCCTCAAGCTTCGCTTTCACCTGCGGAACCAAACGAAGAGGGAGGATGCAGTATAGAACGAGAACGCGATACGGCTTCGTATGCCCGCAGTCATCCCACCACCAGCAACGTTTGGGACTGCGCGTACGCACACTACCCGCCATCCCGTTCGAGCCGCCAGCTCTCCGCTCCAGCCTCGACAACGAGCTTGTGCGTTTCGAACGTGATGTGCTCATACATCTCCCGTGCCGCCGCTCGAGCCTGTCGATGCCACGGTCCACGTCCGCCGGCTGCAGCATCTTCCCGGCTGCGCCATATACCTTCATAGCAGATGTCAGCATATCTCAGCGCTTGATCGGCGCTGAAGTAAGAACGAACGTACAAGTAGCAAGATTCCTCCTCTGCTCATCGCAGCTCCCGAACCAATACTTCAGCAATCCTCCGCTCGCGCAGGCCTCCTCGTGCGACTTTTGATCAAGCTCGCCCAAACGCCTTCGATCGGCTTCTTTCCGGAGTTGCGAACGGAAGATGACGACGTGGAACTCTTGCACCTGCCACTCTATACCCGCCTGCGAGCATAATGTCCGCAGGGTTCCGAACACGCTTGACCAGTTGAATATCTCAAGGTACGGCGCCGTGGCGTAGTCGGCGCGCGTCACGGCGAGGGAAGAGAGTGCGATGGCGAGGAGTCGGCTGGGAGTGGCGAGTGGTCGGAGGTCGAGTTGATTGCTGAGGTCTTGATATGGCGAGCTGATAATGTGCGTGATATTCGGGAGGTTCGATAGCTGTGGAATGTGGTGCTCGCGTTCCGCATCGTCCTGCAGAGGGTCTTCGAGTGGCAGTTCTGTCACCACGACGGTACTCTTTTTGATTTCCCGATCTTGCCAGTGCGATTCGCTACCTGGTACACTGAGTAGAAGTGTCGACATCTTCGCCGGTTGTATGTATACGAGAGAGAAGGAAAGACACAAGAGACATGAAGCATTGGAAAAACAATGGAAGGGTTCGTCTTATATTGGTCACTCTTTCAGACGGCCGCTTTGTTGCCAACCAAAGGGTCGTTCGCGCCATACGGCAAGATCGCGCAATTGCACGCAATCAGTCTTCAAAATGTTAGCATGTCTTCGAGGCTCACCGCTAGGTATGTGGTTTCCATGACACGACGAGGGTCTTCGCTGTGCACAGTAGCACGGTTGATACGCGTCTCAGCCCATGCCGTCGTTGAAAGGTTGAGCGGTTCTGCCATGCCATTTCGTGATGATCGCGCGGGTAGCACATTGTACGGCTGCGGATCTGTCTGCTTGTTACGGAAACATCTGGCCGGAGCGAGGGACATGGCCTTTGTGCGAAAGACTATTGCACGATGGCCTCATCATGGAACCATGGACGTTGTAGACAACGTGAGGAGGGAGAGGGAGAGGCAGAGTGCAGTGCAGGTGCAGACGGGCGAGGTCCGTGCGCTTGACGTCCAAGACCACCCTCGCTGACATACACCTCACCAGCGATCGGATCAAAGTCATTGGGGAGTAACATGACCAAGCAATCCACCGCCGCAGAGAAAGACCATCGGAAGCCCTGCACGCTTTGCCAGCAACCCCGCGACGTGCTCGTGCGATGTCAGATCGACGACACGGGGAAATGGCACCTCGTGTGTCCGGGCAGCTGCTGGAAACGGGTGTCCGGCGGTGTCGTCGACGGCGACGGGAGTGAGGCACATCGGTATTATCGGTATGGAGGGATGTGGAAGAATAAGCACGATGCCGTGAGCGCGAAGATCCCGAAGAAAGTGGCCCGCGAGAGTAAGCGGCGGGCGGCGCACGCGTCGGCGCAACATGAGGATGAGACTGCGGAAGGCCGGACTCATGATGATGATGGGGAAGATGGGTTGGCGGTGGAGGAAAATGATGAGCGGCATTCAGTGTTGGACACAGACGAATGATGCTTCAGAGCGATTGTCATGATACATTAAGACATGTATTGATTTTATCTACCCGTGCAACTTCACACTACAATCATGGTTTGAATCACCACGATTTCGGTCTAGGCCTTGAGAAGCCCTTGCTTCGACTCCTTTCTAACACCAACTTGAGTCTTGAACAGATGAGACGAGCTTGCATTGCCGGCGAAAGCAGTATCTCAGAGTACTAGATCCAATCGCCGTCACTGACAGCCAGTCTTCAGATAACGCCCGAGATATCGTCTTGTTGGAAGACCTAATTCTTATCCACGGTCACGTCTCGCCATCGTTCACCCGCAAGTGACCCGTCCCGTGGCGAAGTCGCTTCACCCAGCCAATTACCGAAGCACAGACTAAGAGCTCGAGAGTATCGGACCATCCAGCTAGTATTCGGCATTCTCGTCAGGCGCAGGCGTCAGTTCCGATGCAGCAGCACCACTCCGCCGATAACAACTCGCCTCATCGGCGAACGGCTTCGATCTCCCCAACCTGCACTCCACCCCAAAGCTGCGCTGCATCCCTAACGGCCTGGACATCCCCTTCCAATCTCCTAACCGTCTTTAAGAGCGAAGCAAACCGCTCCTCCTCCTGCACCTCAGGCATATCATCAGAAATGGTCGTCGACGTCGACGTAACCACCTCCTCACTCGCTCCCAGTCTTAGAACTCCCGCATGACGATAAGCCGTCTCGACGCCCTCGAGACACTCGCGCCTCAACAGACTCAAAGGATCCTCCATCATTCCATCATCTCGGAGATCGAAGTCACGACATTCACTATTCAGCATAGCCAACCGCTGCCACACCCGCGTGCAGTCGAAACGGCGCCTCATGCGTTCCTGGTAGCAGCTCAGACACGTGCAGTGCTCGGCGTGTTTCCCGAAGGCTTGCGTTTTCTGTTGCAGCGGTGAAACTTCATGACCGGCGTTCGTGGCGATTCCCGGATCGGTACGCACGTCATCATCCTGGTCCGTCGGTGCCTCGACTGGTGCTGTGATGTAAGGCCCCGGCGCCTCGGGTTCCGGACATGGCCGTCCTTCGCCCGATGGCGTGGATTGAAGGCTCTGGGGCGCACCGGTGCGCGGCTCACGCCTAGAAATATCGTCGCGGACTAGTGAAAACTCGTCGTGCTCCTCTACAGACCGTCGTCGCGGCGCACCGTCCCCGCCACGGTCAGTGGAATCGACATGCTCACTGCCGGACGGTCCCGCCGTGACGATGGACATCAAGTTCCCGTAACCCTTTGTAATCATACCGTAGTCGTCACTGGATATTGAGCCGTTACGTTGGCGCAGGTTCGGCAGCGAGGCGGTCGTGCTCAGCATGGTCCTTCTGTAGGTTTGATGTTGAATGCGCTCCACCTGCGACGAGACGGGGATATCCGAGGCGAGATGGCCTTCACGTCCCGAGACCAGTGACGAGTGTCTAGAGGCTGGAACGCTCGAATGGTCATCGCCGCTGGAGCCACCAGCAACTTGGGCACACCTCCGCAGCGGCGAGCCACCACGAGCATTAGGCACCCGAGAGTTCCTTTGCGGTTCCCCGAGAGCAGCACTCTCCCTCCTCGTGAACTGCGTCCGGGCAGTAACATAAGTCGGGCAGCGCGTGCTCTGCGGGGAGTGCGAACCTTCCAGCGCCGTGTCGACGGACGGATAACCCCGGGCGTTGCTGCTGGCGATGGAATGCGCGTCCCAGATGAAAGGCGAGGCGCGGGTGTGGGAGTATTGGGGAACGGGATCGCTTGCGGAGCGTTGGTGGCGAGGCCTGGAAGGTAGTGGCCCCGAGAGCTGCGCAGGTGGTGTACTGTTGCTCGGAAGCAGCCGAGCGTGCCTATGTATCGGTTTGGCGAGGCGCGATCGCTGCAGTTGAGGCACGTCGTGCCATTGATTGCTGCCCGCCGAATGCGCATACAGGGGGATGAAGCTCCTCCTGAAAGCTTGAGGACGGCGCCGCGAATTTGGTGATTCGGACTCGCGTGTCGAATCTGGTCTGTTGGCGCTTGTTGACCGGGTGGGGAAAGGGTGGAGGCGGAGCTGCTGTGGCGGCACCGAGGCAGGTAGTCTGGTATGCGCGGTAGAGCTCTCCGGCAACTTGGACGCCCGCTGATGTCGCGACGACGATTCCGGCTCACGCAGCAAAACAGGGCGGTGTCCGATGGGAGGTGTTGAGATGGGTTGGTGGGTCGGTATCTTTGAGGCAAAGACGCGTCCAGATCGGCGAGGCTCCAAGACTGGCCGACAAGTGGCGTTCGCGACATCGGATGGTCTGCGGAACTCAGTCTGCGATCCCCCCGAGCGCGGGATAGTACCCTTGTCAACCTGCGGAACAGCAGCCACGGCAGCAGCAGCGTTAGACGACAGCGGCGATCCGGGTTCACGTTCCTGGTGAAGAGGAAGTCTTGTCCTCGCCACCGGTCCCTGCATCTGCCTCGCATGGATGTCGTTCTCACTCGGCCGATGCTGCAGTCTTGCCGGACCTGGCGTAGACACACGAGCGTGTCGCGTAGCGTTCGAGGCTGTAATTAGATCAAGCGCATTGCTCTCCCAAGGCTGCCGCGCAGATCCGCTATGAGACTCAGTGTTCCGATGAGACTTCCAAGTCCGTCGAACCCCACTTCTGAGACGTGCAAGTCCTGAGCGAACCGTTGATTCGTTCGCCGTCGCGGTCTGTGGTGGCGGAGTCGAAGGCGCCGGGCCATCATCCGACGCAGACGGGTCGAGATGGAAGTAAGACAGCAGCATACGCTCTTGTTGCCCCTGCCGTCCCAGCCTCTGCGTTCTTGGCCGACTCGGCAGCTGGTCACAGTTGCTCATGGTGATGAGGGATGTAAGGGATTTGAGAGCGCTGATGGCTATAGTATCCTTTTGAGAAGAAGAAGAGTTGCGATATGGACAGTTGCGGTTCGCACAGCAAGAGATGGTGGAGGATTGAGAATAGAAGTCCAGATGGCGCAGGCACTTACAGATATCGAATACTACTACAGTTTACCACTCATGCGGGTGGCGCGTGTGAGGGCATTTTGTGGTCGCAAGCCCGACAGAATGGTGGTGGAGTGCGCGAAGCCTGGAGAGTGCAATAAGCTTTGCGGTCTTCCGGATAATAACTGCAACTGGAGTAGTCGGTTTTGCGTTCCGATAAAACAAGCGATGGGTGATCTATGTCAAGTTAAAGGCTTTCACCCAAATGCACCAGTCCCCACACCAACAACAATAACAAAACTCATCACCCTCGCACGGTCTCATCTGCCGCATCCGACCCTTTCGCATGTACGCATCGCTGTCCCAGGGAGATTTTCAGGTCACGTGGTGATCGGCGTGGTGCGCGGGAACGGCGTGTTCGGGATGAGGATGTTGATGCTGGTCGTGCTGCTCCTAGCGGCCCTTGGACACCCTCGAGATGACGCTGTCGTGTTCGATGTCATCCGGGTCGTTGGCCTGGATGTCGGCCGCGAGGCCGTTGAGCGCCCGCTTAAGCGCGTCTTTCGAGGACGAGTACATCATGCGCGGCTGTTGATTTCAACGCAAAGAACCATGTCAGCGATATACCTTTCCACTCCCCTAAAGAACTTCCCAGCTTCTCATGGTGGGTTGGAAACTCACGTATTGCGGCGAGTCATCCGGCACCCACGAGATGAACGTGATCTTGCTGCGCTTGCCCTCACCCCCGACGGCCTCGTACTCGACATCGAACACGGCGTACCGGCCGCCCATGCCCTCCTCGCCGCGCTTGTTCTTGCTCTTGGCGTTCAGCAGCTTCTCGCGGAACTTGCTGTAGTCCGGGTCGGTGGACGTCTCCTCGACGACAATCTCCTTCCAGTCGTCGGAGATTTTGTAGATGATCCACTTGGTCGACTTGCCCAGCTTCAGCTCGTTGAAGGCCTGGATGCACTCGGGCGCGACGGAGACTCCGGACGACGCCATGGTGTGTGTATGAACGTGGGGGGTTTGCAATTGTGGATAAGTAGGATACTGTCGATGGCGCTCGGGGGGGGGTGTGTCTGCGTGATCCAACCCGTCTTTCGGTCAGCGTTGTGCGCGCGGATGTCTCCACCGGAAGTAGCGGCACTCACGTCGGTTGTAGGTCCCTTTGAAGAGGCGTAGGCAACGATGTTCAAGCAATGGGTTTACGTGGCAGTGGGTTGAGCGATGTCGAGGGAATAGTGGTAAATTGAGTATGTAGGCTGGTGGGGCAATGGCTGCGCGCCCAGCGACCCTCCGACAACTCCTAAGCGACGACGTGCAGCAATTGCGTCCGCGGGGGCCGCGAGGGTGATGATGTTTGATTGTGGCCTGAGGCAGACACAATACATGTATTCGAGTAGCACCACGACCCTACTTAATTGCTTCACCCAAGTAAGTGGTGCTACATGTAGCGGTATGCTGTCTGAGACACCCGGTGCTCTCATATCCTTCCCATCATTCATCCCTCGAACCATCCGTAGTAGCCGACTCTAATTTGGTGCCCAGCCCAGGTATCCAGTGTCCCAGTACATCTGTATCTACCCACCGATGCCCCCATACGCCCAGTAAGTCTCGTTAAAAGAAATCTACGACCCACCCCCGTCCGCGCCGCCATGACCCTTCGACGACCCACCAGGATCGAGTAACAAATGCGGCTTAAAGAAATTCTCGTCCAGCTTGTTGAACAGATTCCCCGCATCCTCCGACGTCGCGTTCAGAATCGTACTGATCGCCCCTCTCGCCGTCAGGGCCGAGCCAACTTCGTTCGCGGGTCGACTCCCCGAGATCGGGTAAGGGTTGTTCGGATCGAGCTCGACTCCCGCACTCGGGGTGGATCGCTGCGACGGGCGACGAGCCGCGGGCGGAAGGTCGAGATCCTCGTCGTCGTCGCTATTGATGTTGCTGAAATCATCGTCCTGGACTAAGAGACCTTGCTCGGCGGCACTCTGCGGGTCGCCGCTTGCTGCGCGTGCTCGCGAGCTGGGTCTGCGGCCGAGGTCGGGTTGGATGGGCGGGCTGCCGTTGGCGGTGCCGGTGCTATACGTGCTGTTGCCCCTGTCACGGTGGCCGTTCACGTAGCGAAGGTCGATGTTGCCGTTGGTCGCGCTGGATTTGGGCGTGTGGCCAAAGGCGGCACCGTTCTTACGCGCGTAGGCTCCTCCGCCTGCATGCGGTACGGGCTCGATGTCGAATTCGTCGTCGCTGTCGATTTCTTCAACGACGCCGGTGCGGATGCCGAGGATTTCCAACATGCGGCTGGTGGTGCCACCGAAGATGATGACGGTCAAGACGACCGTCACCAAGACCGTCGCTCTGAGTGCAAACCCGTTCGGTCCGGTCAAGCCAGCAGCGAGCGCCACGCCGACCGCGCCACGGAGACCGGCCCAGAAGATCATCATTTTCCAGTTGTTGGGGATTTCTTCGGCGACCTCCTGGCCTCTTCGTCTGGCACGATAACGGATGAACCAGTTGATGGCGCTGCTGAGAGGGAAGACGGCACACCACCTCGCCAAGCAGATGCCGATGATGCTGACCAGAATGAAGAGCGGCTTGTACTCCAGGCCGGCCTCCGTGAAAAGGGATAAGCCAAGATAGATGAAGATGAAGTTCTCCGACAGCTGCGCCATGACTGAGAAGGTGAATTTGGTGGTGAGTTGCGTTCGGCGTGACATGTTGTGGTACGCGTAGTGCTTCAAGCATATACCGCAGAAAAGGAGGGAGACAATGCCTGTTGGATGCGGTCAGCGGATGCGGGTTAGGGCAAGAATGGCACGACTTACCACTCATATGGATAGCATTAGCAAAGAAGTAGGAAGCATAAGCGATCAAGATGATCAAGCAGCTCTCAATCTTTGGCTCCCGTCTGACGTGGGTGAACTTGAGCAACAGGCTCGTCGCCAATCCGATCAGAAGCCCGATGATGAGAGAACCGAAGAAAACGAGCAAGAAGATTCCGATCGACTCGAACAGACTCAAAACCGTCAGCTTGCCGGCCGTTGCACCCTCGCGGTATTTTTGCGCCGTCTCAAACAGAACGATCGCAATAGCGTCGTTCAGGATGGATTCGCCGAAGATGATGGTGTACAGTTTGGGGTCGACCTTGTAAGTGTTGAAGATGGCCAAAATTGTCACCGGATCCGTCGCAGAGAGGGTCGCACCAACCGACATGGCCTCCACAAAGGATATCTCCAAACCCTCGAGTGGGATATAGGCCCATGCGTAGAGGATGACCCCGAGCACGATGGCAGAGATGAAGGTGCCGGCGAATGCGAACGTCAAGATGGTGCCTATATTGCGGAAGAAGTTGCCCTACCGATGCTCGTCAATTCCCTGCGTCTTACTCATTGTTTGTCCACCATCCGCCTACCTGATGTAACTCATATCCGCTCGCCAGAATGATCGGCGGTAGCAACAGGTTGAAGAAGAACTGGTAATCGAAGCTCACGGCGTCCAACACGGTCGTCACGGCCGTCAGTCGCAGGATCAGCCCGATGACCATGCCAGCGAAGATGCTGATGACGGTCTCGTGCACGGCCTGGATCTTCTTGCTCTGCAGGAGGTAGCTGGTGAAGAAGGCGACGATGAGCAGGACGATGAGGATGAGGAGAGCCCACGAGGCATAGATCTCTTTCTGGCCGGCTTCCGGGTTGTCCGGGTCTTCGGGGTCGCTACCTTCGGCTTGGCGGGCGGCGAACTCGAGCGCGCCGCGCGCGATGAGGGCGAAACCCATGGTTGGGTGGTTGTGGAAGTGTTATCGCATGCTAGGACGAGGGAGATGGGACGATGGGGATGCGCTCGGAGGGGCGCGTCGACGGGGCCACTGCGAGGATGGTTGTACGGCGGCACGGCGATTGTAGATTGGCAGCAGGTAAATATTCCCAGCTTTGCAGCAATCTTGAGCGCAACGATATCGAGTCTGTCTTGGGTGATGTTCGTATGTCTTGAATCTTGAGGAACCCCAGAATGATGTATCTCCATCTCTAAAGCTGGCGTTCCCCGATGGGTTTAGCGTGATGGAGGCCCGGCAGCGGCTGCTGATTCATCATGCGCCAGGCAGCCAGGCAAGACGGGAGACGGTTGAGGTTTGACCACGCGATGCACCTGCCAACCGGAGACCGCTGAGGATCGGATATCACACGTGACGCGCTGCTGGCGGTGTGACACATATTCAATGTTCTTTTATTACCCCCGAAACGTCATCCCCGTACATTTTCTTGTCTCAATCGTTTTACCGCTAGTGCCGCCCCGGGCAAAGGCCATGCCAGAACCTCTATCATTACCCTGTCTTGTCATCTCGACCTTCTCGTCCTGACACCTGACACCTGACACACACACGTTCCTTTCAACTCCTCTCTTTCACATACAGTCCAATTCGCACTCCAACCTACATGTGTGCATGCCTGCCGCAAGTAGTCGGTAGGGAGAACTAGTCGGCATCGCAGTCGAACGGCTCACCTTACTTTACCCCGGACATGCTGACTGTCTGAAACGGACCGAAAGACTCGTTCCTGTCCCTCCACATCCACTTCCACCTCACCTCACCTCACCTCTCTTCTCCTCCCGCCTTGCAAGCATGGACGACCGACCCTCGCCGTCTCCATCGGAAAGCTCACGCGCCAATCTCCGATCTCCCTCCAGGCCGACCTTCCCAAAGTCAGTCACGTTCAGCCAGAGATCGCCGTCCGTGAAGACGGGTGGACACTCTCGCCAGGGCGCCGATGTCAAGGCAAAAGGGCACACTCGGTTCGCGAATGGGAGTGCAGACTCGACCAAGAGCGAGCCCTTCCCCACCGAGACCTCGCCCCTTCTCGCCGATCGACGGAACGAACACATCGGACGGTTGTCACCCCTGAAACCCCAGGACAATGAGACTTCGGATGCGGAAGAGGATGACAGCCAAGAGACGAAAAGTACCTGGTATTTGATGTTGTTGACGCTGTCCATAGGAGGGTGAGTGCATCCAGATTTGTCGCTCGACAGCACATAGGCTAATACACTACCAGCCTGCAAATAGCCTGGTCCGTCGAACTGTCCAACGGCTCGCCGTATCTGCTCAGCTTGGGCGTGTCCAAGTCGTTGTTGGCCTTGGTCTGGATAGCCGGGCCCTTGTCCGGCACACTCGTTCAGCCGTATGTCGGCATCAAGTCCGATCGCTGCCGCTCGCAGTTCGGCAAGCGGCGGCCGTTCATGCTCGGCGGAGCCCTTGCGACTATTCTCTCTTTGATGGCTTTGGCGTGGACGCGTGAGATGATCGGCGGAATCCTTGGCGCTGCCGGTGCGTCCGAAAAGGCAATCGCCACGGTCTCCATCGTCTTCGCTGTGCTCATGGTGTACATCCTGGACTTTTCCATCAACGTCATCCAGGCCGCTATCCGAGCCTTCATCGTCGACTGTGCGCCGTCACACCAGCAAGACAGCGCAAACGCTTGGGCATCACGCATGAGCGGAGTCGGCAACATCATTGGATACTTGTTTGGCTACGTCGATCTACCGCGCTATTTCTGGTTCTTCGGCGACACCCAGTTCAAGGTGCTATGCGTTATTGCATCAGCGGCCATGATCATCACTCTTGGTATCTCATGCCTGTCTGTCAGTGAGCGAGACCCGCGACTCGAAGGCGAGCCTGAGGATGAAGAGGGTGGCGTCATTGCCTTCTTCAAAAGCCTCTACCACTCCATGCTCAAGTTGCCGCCGCAGATCGCCAAGGTCTGTCAGGTGCAGTTCTTCGCTTGGATCGGCTGGTTCCCGTTCCTGTTCTACATCACCACGTACGTGGGCGAAATTTACACCCGACCCTATTTCAAGGCGAACCCGAACATGTCCTCGGAGGAGGTGGACATCGTCTGGGAGCGGGGAACGAGGGTGGGAACATACTCCTTGCTCATCTTCGCTCTCACGACCTTCGCGGCCAGCGTCATCCTACCCTTTATGGTGGCGAGCACCTATGAGGCATCCACTCCTCGTCCTTCTACCGCGGAGACGCCTGACACGCCAGCGACACCGGTGGTCGCTCGCCCGGCTCGCCCATCCCGCCTACTGTCTCGCCCAGCCCGTACCCCCGGCACGCCCGGTCCTATGGGTGCCGGCGTCGGAGGCTACTTCGCCATGACCCCGGGGACGCCTGGTGTCAGAAAGAGCGCCAGCGGTTACTTTGCTCGTACTCCCGGTACGCCTGGTATCAGGAGGAGCGCCAGCAGTTATTTCCCGCGCACTCCCGGCACACCCGGTCCTATGGGCGCCGGCACTGGCGGATATTTCGCTCGCACTCCTCGCACGCCAGGTACGCCCGGGACGGCCGAGCCCAATACTCCCGGCGGGTACTTCGCCGCACACCCCGGTGATGACGACGCAGAGTCCGAAGAAGAGAGCAAGTCGCGAAACCCCTTCCGTCGCCTCTCCATCGAGATCCCCTGGCTCACCCTCCGCCGCGCATGGTTACTCTCCCACCTCCTCTTCAGCCTCCTCACCTTCCTGACCTTTGTCGTCCGCGACACCACCGTCGCCACCGCTCTGGTCGGCCTCATCGGCATCCCCTGGGCCATGACGAACTGGGCGCCCTTCGCTCTGATAGCAGCAGAGATCAGCAAGCGCGAGGGCATCCGTCGCGGCCTCGTCCCCCCACCTCCCACCGCCGACGCCGAGCTCCTGGCTTCCGGCGAGGACCCCTCCGAAGGCGCCGACCAGGCCGGCGTCGTGCTGGGCATCCACAACGTGGCCATTGCCGCGCCTCAGGTCATCGCCACGCTGGTGAGCAGCATCATCTTCAAGTTCCTGCAAAAGCCGAGAGGTGTCCCTGGCGACGACAGCGTGGCGTGGGTGTTGAGGTTCGGAGGGTGTGCGGCGCTGATCGCCGCGTACTTGACCCGTCGCGTCGGCGAGATGTAAGATTCCGCGTTCGGAAATGTGGAACCCTGTCCTTTGGATAGTAATGGATCGAGGTGGATGTTAAAAGTAGAGAAAAAGAATGTTCGGACGGGGTAGGCGTGGGTATTTTACTATTTTCAATTCGAAGCGAAGCGTTTGGGCGTTGTTACCTGGGTCAGGGGGCGAGTGCATATAGCAATCGGTTCGACCGAACAACATGCTCACCTACACTGAAGTCGAGTGTACAAGCGTCTATGCTTCTCAAGGAGACGTCGTGGTCCACATCTCAGTTGCCTCGCGATCTTTGTATGGCTCTGCGCGGTTGGGGCATATTGATACATAGATAGCTGACCCCTGCACTGGAACGGAATCTCATTGTCGTCCCAAAGAGTTGCTCTTCTCGTCGTAGAAAAATTCCATGAAGAAACACTGTACTTCTTCTCATAACGGTGTGTGTAGTAGCTTCGCAGTCGGTGCGAACCCCGCCACGAGGCTGCCAAGATTTCGGATTGCGGAAAAAATTCCCCTCTGCGGACGTTCTCGACCATTTTCTGCTGCTAATAAAGGCCGATTACATAGAAAGAAACGCAAGATTTCCTCGTTGCAAACCACGGCCCATCATACGACATCGCAGACATGGCACCCAGTCGGCCGCTCAGTCGGCGCATGCAAAAGCAAGGCCCACCGCCGTCGCTCGACGAGGGACCCTCATCGAAGAAGAGGAAGCTGGCTGCACCTGCGAACGGCGCGTCCAAGAAGCAGAAGAAAGACGGCGGTGCGCTCAGGAAGAAGGCAGTGGTGAATGGCAGTCCGAAGGATGCTGCCAACTCCGCGGGTACGGGGAAGACGAAAGGTGACTTCCGGACGCAGCAGAAGGCGGTCGGTGGGTTGAAGAAGGCGCCTAAGCCTGCGCGTGCGCCTGTTGTTGATGAGGTAGAGGATGGAGAGGATGGAGAGGATTTGAGTGGGGATGCTTTGGATGATCCGGATGTTCTGGAGAACGAACTCGATGGCGCAGAGGAAGCAGATCTGGATGATCTGGACGACGACGAACTCCAGGACGATGCGGACGACTTTGACATAGCGCCTTCGGGTTCGGAAGATGAGGACGTTCTGGACTCGGATCGGGAGGTGCATAAGGGCATGTGGTCAGATGACGACTCGGACGCAGAAGAGGCGCTCACCGCGGCCAACATTGCCGGCCTGTCGCAACGACTCGATAAGCAGAGGGCACAAGTAGGTGCTGAGGCGGAAGCGGAACTGGCTGAGGATGCACTGCAAACGAACATCGCGGCCGCGGATCTGCCGGTGGATGACGAGGATGAAGGTGGGAAGACCAGCACGCTTGCGCCCGACCTCCAGCTTCTACGGACGAGGATCACAGAGACCGTACGCGTGCTGAGCAACTTCAAAGAGCTGCAAGATCCGGCACGAAGTCGAGCAGAATATACCCAGGGCCTGTTGAGCGATATTTGCGCGTACTATGGATATTCGCCTTTCCTGGCGGAGAAACTGTTCTCGCTCTTCCCGGCCCAGGAAGCTTTGGCCTTCTTCGACGCAAACGAGACCCCCAGACCAATGGTCATCCGCACCAACACTCTCCGGACCCATCGTCGAGATCTTGCGCATGCTCTCATCAACCGTGGTGTCACGCTCGAGCCTGTCGGCAAGTGGTCGAAGGTGGGACTGCAGATTTTCGAGTCTCAGGTTCCACTGGGTGCTACGCCCGAGTATCTCGCAGGTCATTACATCTTGCAAGCTGCCTCTTCTTTTCTGCCCGTCATGGCTCTAGCTCCTCAAGAGCATGAGCGTGTGCTGGATATGGCTGCTGCGCCCGGTGGGAAGAGCACGCACATGGCTTCACTGATGCGCAATACCGGCTGCATCTTTGCCAACGATGCCAGCAAAGAGCGCTCGAAAGGTTTGATCGGTAATATCCACCGTCTGGGCGTCAAGAACACGATTGTGTGCAATTACAGCGCGCTGGAATTCCCGAAAGTCATGGGTGGGTTCGACCGTATCTTGCTCGACGCGCCCTGTTCTGGAACGGGAGTCATTGCGAAAGATGCCAGTGTCAAGACGAACAAGACCCAAGCCGACTTCCTCCGCCTGCCACATCTGCAGAAGCAGCTGCTCCTCGCGGCCATCGACTCGGTCGATCACGCGAGCAAGACGGGCGGCTACGTCGTCTATTCCACTTGTTCCGTGACCGTGGAAGAGAACGAGCAAGTGGTGCAGTACGCCTTGAACAAGCGCCCGAATGTACGCTTGGTCTCCACGGGTCTCGTCTTCGGTAAGGAAGGTTTCGTGAAATACCAATCCAAGCGCTTCCACCCCAGCATGAAGGAGACCCGCAGATACTACCCCCACGCCTACAACGTGGATGGTTTCTTCGTGGCGAAATTCAAAAAGACCGGACCGACTCCCGCCCACGCCGTTCGCGCGCAAGGCAGCGCGGAAGCGAAGCACGCCAATGGCATTGCGAGGGAGGACAGTGAGGAGGAAGTGGATGTACAGACTGGCGCGGATGACGAAGAGGATGCGGAAGCGTTTGCCGACTTTGACGACGAGGAGGATGGGAAATATATTGAGCGCTCGCTGAAGAAGCAATTGAGGCGGAAGGGCATTGATCCGAGGGCTGGTAAGTCGAAGGCGGTGAAGAGTTTGGACCCGAAGAAGGTCGTCGATGGCGAGGGGCAGGGTGGGTCTGATAAGAATAAGAGTGGCAAGGGGAGAGCGATCTAGTATCCTGTATTCAATATTGCCGCCGATGTCACGTGCGTTTTCGCTCCGATATCTCCGTACGGCCAAGACTCTGCCCCATGCTTCCCCGCAGATTGAGGCTCTGGGGAAGTTGTGATGCTGCCGACCCTGCATATGCCCATTGTTGAGGATGTAAACCACTTCACCACCTCGTCACTGCATACTCTGCCCTCCTGTCCCTCATTACAGTGCAAATCGACCCGCCCTCTACTCCATGTACCCGTAGTCTCTCCCACATACCACACCCAATGGCTCCCTCGGACAGCAGAGAACCCTTCGACCGCATCCCTTGGGCCGCCTCTCTACTCCGACGTCCAAACATAATCTGCCGAGTGCCCGGCTCCCGACAACCGAAACGCGATCGAGAAGACTCCCTCTTCGCCGAAGTTCTCAAAACCCCGCGCACCATCCGAAGCTGTCTATCCTTCTACCAGAAACCCGACGAGCACGATGGCCAAATCGACGAAGTCTCCACACTCATGACGCTCGGCGACGGCATGAACGGTCACCCGTCCATCCTGCACGGCGGCATCGTCGCCTCGATTCTAGACGAGGCCATGGGGATCCTGCAGACGGTCAACCACGAGCGAGACCACCTACTGCGAGTCGGCAAAGGTCTGGCGGAGGGCGAGTTACCGCCGCACGGGATCGGCGCGTTCACGGTCGAGCTCAAGGTGCGGTTTCGGGCGCCGGTGCGCACGCCGGGGAGTCTGGTCGTGACGGCGAGATATGTGAGGCGGGAGGGACGGAAGGAGTGGATTTATGCCGAGGTCACGCAGCATTTGGGCCCCGGGGGGGATGATGATGGGGAAGAGGTGGTGTGTGCTACGGGTGAGGCGTTGTTCGTGCAGCCGAAGAGCAGTAAACTGTGATTTTGCATGGCGTGCTGGGGCCTAGCTGGCACCCTGGGCGTTCGCAAGCTGCGGTATGTCGCCATGAGAGTGCTATATGCGGCCCCCCAGCGTGGGGCTGCTATTGGCCTTTCTTCCTATGTCTTCAGCTTCTACGGCGAATGATCGTCATGATAGCTCCGTGATGTCGGTTACCTGGAAAGCGGGAGCGCTGCATGGCCGCAAGATGCGACGGTCGGCCTTGCCCGGAGTGTGGATATACTCATACGCCTTCGGTCGTGCGAGTTGGACCACACCGGTATGTCGCAGATGTGCCACAGTCGACAAACTTAGAAAGCACGACCTGTGGTGAGCGATGTACCGTATCTACTGTAGCACTGCCGGCAGCGGCAGTGGCGCAGTTGCTCCGTGCTTCGAGAGTGTTGCTCACTAGAAAGCGGTGGTGTACATGCACCAAGAAGAGTACTGGTCGGCAGAGTACCAGATGGTCGGAAGTTGAACGGGCATTGACAACATTAGGTGTACTGTGGCTACATAAGACGTCTTATCTACATTGCTTCAAGAGGATGTACGGCAAACATAAGCCAGGGATATTCGCCGATCATCCTATCCAATACCCAGTCAAAAGCGACCGATCATCAAACCCTAAAGTTTGACGTCCGATTGCTCAAATACTCATACGCAGACTGCCGGAAGTCATCATGGATGATCGTGTTGCCGGTGGCACCGAAGTCGACCAGACTCGGCGCGCTGGCGTTGTACTGCGGCCAATCGATGAACGGCGCCGGGGTCCCGCCAGTGTTGGGGTTCAGGTAATTGATGAAGTTGATGTAGTACGTCTGGATCGTGACGGTCGGGACCTGGGTTTCGCCGAGCTGGCCGTAGGCGTACAGGATGTCGGAGGCGTGGAAGGTGCCGAGGATCGGGGTGCAGTGGAGGTAGGTGGCCAGGTAGGAGAAGGCGGGGACTTGGGTGCTCACGGTGGCGAGGTAGACGCGTCGGGTGAGGGTGAAGGTGATGTCGCCGAGGATGGCGGCGAGGCGCTTGAATTCGGGGTAGAGGTTATTCAAGGCGCCGGTGTTGAAGGGGGAGCCGTTGGGTTGGCCGAGCAAGGGGTGGTCGGGGTAGTTGGCGACGAGGCCGGTGACGTCGGAGACGGCGTTGGGGTTACCCGGGAAGTAGGTCGCCAGGTATTGGATGAGCTGGGCGTTGGTCGTGATGTTGGGCTGGTTGAGCGAGAACAGAGTGCCTTCGTCTTCTTGATCTCCGATGATGATCGGGACCTTTGCGAATTTGCCGGCGGCGATCGCGGTCTCGGGCGATTGGGGGAAGAAGGCATTGCCGGGGTCTGGGCGCGGGAGGTAAGACAGGTCGACCGCCCTGTAGCCAAAGATACCCGGCACTGAATTGACGGCGTTCAGAAACCTTGTGTAGTCCACGCCACGGAGACACGTCAGCGCAACTGCACCCGTCTTGCCACCGCAGCCGGCATTCTGCAGCACCGTGTTGTAGACGGCCTGAGCTTGCGGTGCCGTCACTGGGTCGGCAGGGGTGAGGGAGCCGGAGTCCATGATCGCTCCGCGGAAGAGAGCCTTGCCCTTGTAGGTGTTGTCGCCGCCGTTGATGGCTGTTTGGTCAAAGACGGAGATGGAACCCGCGCTCTCACCCCAACTGTTCATCGGGTCGTCAGCATTACCGATGGACGGGCAATGGAGCGAGCGACTTACATCGTGACCTTCTCCGGATCGCCTCCAAACGCGGCGATGTTTTCCGCCACCCATTCGAGACCAAGTCTTTGGTCTCTCAAGCCAAGATTGGTCGAGCCTTCTGCGGCAAGGTCCTTACCAGCGAGAAAGCCGAAGCCACTGACTCTGTTCGCGAACTGTCAGTGTCTTGCTGGGTCCGGGGAAGGTTGGCAGCGAACGGCGACGCACCTGTAATTGACAGCCACGTAGATCACCGACTCGTTCAAAGCGACGCTCTTTTTGATGAAGTTCGTCGCGTCGTAGCTTTGCGTGGAGCCGAACTCGAATCCCCCTCCAAATATCCAAAACACGACCGGCAGCTTCGACGAGGCTGTAGCCGTCGACGGTCTCTGCACGTTCAGCGTCAGACAATCCTCGCCAGCATTGTTGATGGTTTGCAGCAACGGCGTGTCCGATAGCAAACCGAGTGCATCCTGAGGAATATTGGAAGTATTGACTTGTGTCTGGAACTGTGGACAGGCCCTCGGTTGGGCGGTGGCGGTGAGTGTGCCAAAGGACTTGTTGATTGATTGCGGCGCTCGGAGGCGGAGGTTGCCGACTGGCGGTTGGGCAAATGGGATCCCCTTGAAGGAGTCCACGCCGCTGGACGTCGAGCCGATGACGGTCCCGTTCTGGATCGTAACCGAAGGTTCAGCTGCACGCTCCTCGGCGGGCAGAGCAACGGTGGCGGCTGCCGCCGAGAGGAGGGTAACGAGGATAGGGTAATGCATCTTCACTCCAGGGGGCAGGTAGTGGCAACGCACGACGATCTTTCATTCGAGGGATCTGGAAAGTCAACTTGCCCGTAGGAGTCTTTGGCGAGAAAGGAAACTCAAAGGACTAATATAAGTACACGAGTTGACCGCAGTGCAGCGACCTTGACTCTTGGGAGGTGCCTCGGTACGTCGGCATACATAGTGAGTGGTCCAGGGGCATCTTGACCAGCACGGGCGGGCCAACAACAAGCGTGAAACCCCGTCGCGGGAGAAGTACAGTCAAGTGGCCCAAGAATCAAGATCATGTGTACTAGTAGATGGATATGTTGCAGCTGATTGGATTTGGCGGGTTGCTCTAGGGCGCGGGAGGTCCTCGATACTCGTGGGTACATACATGTAGTAGTGAGGACCGGATTCTGGCTCGTCGAGGCTCGTCGTCCGACCCAATGATCGAGGCTAAAACATCCGGCAATTTGTGTGCCGCAAGCCCGAGACCTGACATAAACGAACCGCCGAATCTTCTCTACCTAGCACGCCTAGGTAGGTACAGTTGATGTTGTTGGTGAGCAAAAAGTCGTGAGTAATAGCGGCAGTGATTGCTGCCGTTGAACACAAACTCCGGCCTCTTCTAAGGAAACAAACCGGGCACAGAATCTAAAAGCTGAGGTACACCAAGGGGCAAGCCGGACATCGTCCGTGTGGCGTCCGAAACGCGGATCGTGCTGTTCGCGGTCAAAGTCAAAAATTGCTCCTTCTTTCGGTTTTCCCACGAGTCACGAGTCCACGTACGACCTTGCCCCCAATTCGAAAGAGTGACGGACCCATCGTTTCATTGCACGTGTCGTTCTTCGAGGAGGTTTGTCTCCTACTGACGAAAAGAGGAGGCCTCAATCGCGAGTCTTTTGCTTCTCCTTGTAAGACAGTAGACGGCAGATATAGTATGTCTTTCGGAAACACCACTCGCAAGTCCGCAACTTGAGAGACCCTCACCCGGGCCGATCGACAACCGGACGCCAAACGCAGGGCTCTAGCTTTATGGGCCATTGGCTCCATTACCTTGGGCTGGGATAGTCACCATCAGTGGACCTCGTGCCGTTCGCGCGGCTTGCCGTCTCGTCTGATAGGTCGTTCAGTCGAACCGCAGCGCACGTGGCGGAAGAGCTGACAAGCGAAACGAACGCTTGTTCCGTCTGCGCAACCACCGCATTCGTACGGTGAGTGCCGGGGCGAGTCCGAGAGACTCTCACCATGAATGCGGCGTCATGAGTGAATGGCCAGCACCCAAGCCCGCAAATCTGGTGACGGCCAGCACTCCTTTGCACCGAGATCTCGGCGTGTGAAGTCAGTCACCTCTCGTCGGCGTGCGCTCACGTGCCTCAAAGACGGAATGCGCGGTGTTCGTGCCCATTGGGTTTAGGGGTAAGACGTTTTAGGATAAGAGGGCGGAGATGCATGTGGCTGGTGCGTTTGAGACGATGCCGAGGCTCGGAGGTGAGATGCGGAGCGGGCAGAACTGATCGCCGCAAGGATGTACCTCCGCACAGTTGAACTACATCCTACTGGGCCCTGGTATCGTTGTATACTGCACACTACTGTATACTTCGAGTGTGGTATCCCAAGCACAAGGCGACACCGAGGCGCATTGCTGAAGGCAAACACACAAATAAACAAGGGCGGCTGTTCTGGCCTTGTCACACGAGGAGAAGTCGCACTGGCATTGTACGAACATGTCCACGACAACATCATCCGTTCCACCTGCGCATCGCAAGAAGGTCCTACGCGTACTGTTCATCTCCCTACTTCTTGATCTGGTAAGTGTATCCGTCTTCTTCCTTCAATCGTCTTTCTTCTCCTGACTGCTCCACCAACAGGTCTCATTCACCTTCATCCTGCCACTCTTCCCCAAGCTCCTCGAGTTCTACCGCAACCTCGAGACCCAATCCACCGACACCTTACTGTCCCGGATCCTGTACGGGTTGAACGCCTACAAGAACAGCTTCGAGAAGCCGATCAACGATCGGTATGACATTGTCTTGCTGGGAGGCGCGTTGGGCTCGCTCTTTTCCCTGTGCCAGGCGATAGCGTCTCCCGTCATCGGAACATTATCAGACCGGCATGGAAGGAGAACGGCCCTACTGTGGTCGATGGTGGGCAACATTGCCTCCGTGGCGCTCTGGTGCGCCGCGACCGACTTCCGAACATTCCTAGCCAGTCGCGTGGTGGGAGGGTTGAGCGAGGGCAACGTCCAGCTCGCGCTGGCCATCGCCACGGATATCAGCAGCGAGGAGGACCGCGGCAAGACCATGGCCATGGTCGGTGCGTGCTTCAGCATCGCCTTCACGTTTGGTCCCGCTTTGGGCGCGGCCCTGTCTCAAGTGACCGTAGTCGCCGCCAACCCGTTCGCCACGGCCGCCGGCGTCTCTCTTGTGCTCATCGTCACCGAAACCCTATACCTATATTACGCGCTTCCAGAGACCCACACACCCGGCCGCCGGACGACCACTCAAGACCGACAACACCCCACGCAATCCGCGGAGGAAACGCGCGAGCGGACGAACTCCCACGCCCTGCTCAACCTCACCCACTTCGCCTTCATCCTCTTCTTCAGCGGCATGGAGTTCTCGCTCCCCTTCATGACCTACGACCTGTTCTCCTACGGATCCAAACAATCCGGCCGTCTGCTCGGCTACATCGGCCTGATCGCGAGCCTCCTGCAAGGCGGCGTCACGAGGCGCATGCAGCCCCTGCGCGTCGTGCAGCTGGGCGTCGTCAGTTGCGCCATCGCCTTCTTCACCCTCTCGCAATTGAACACCGAGCGGGGGATGTACGTCGCCGCGACCTTACTCGCCGTGACGAGCAGCACCGTCGTCACGGGCCTGAACAGTCTGTCAAGTTTCGAGGCGGGAAGCGAAGAGCGTGGCGAGAAGTTGGGGAACCACCGTAGTTTTGGTCAGGTTGGCCGCGCGCTGGGGCCGCTGATTTTCTGCTCGTTGTATTGGTGGGCGGGACGGGATGTCGCCTATCTCATCGGCGGCGCGGGCATGGTCGGAGTTTGTGGGTTGGTGCTTGGGGGGCTGAACCCGCCGAAAGGATTACAGGTGAAGACGCCTGGTAAAGTCGAGAAGGAGTCGTGAAAGTCGGTGCATTGCTGCTCGGTGCACCCTTTTGGATAATAATTGATAATGCCTTCTTGACTACGATGATTAAACATCTCTCGTCAAATAGCGGGACGACAAATGACATCGAGGATAAACATGCCCTCTCAAGACGGAATTCGCAGTCCAATGGTCTATGATCTACAATGCTAACCCCGTGTCCCACCAACGCTTCCCCGTCCGCCACGAGACTGGTGCGTTCCACCAGCAGAAGAACCGATCGTCTGGCGCACCGAATCCCAGCCCTCGCAATGGACTGAGCGCGACAGGCTCGAAGAGCCACACTCCACCGCGCGCGAAGTCATCCGTTAATAGCGGTGCCGTGTAATATAACCACACGTGCACAAACACAAAGTTGGTCGCCTGCGACACCACTTTGGGCATTCTCTGAGTCACGCCTGCCTTGCTCAATGCCATTGACGTCAGAATCTGCACCAAGATGCCGACGCCTTGCAACAGAAAGAAGCGCATTGGGCCCATGAGCGGCCGGGTGTCGCCGAGCAAGGTGTAGCTGCCGCACGCGTGGATACACCCGCTCATGAAGAACGCGATGACGAGACCTATTCCCCTTCCAAGCGGCGACCGCTTCTCGATGCGGAACCTCGCCAGCAGCCAGGTCGTGGGCGCCTCAAAGGCAAAGCGGAACGTCTGGTGCCACCAACCGCCCCACCAGCCTGCGAGACCGTTGTCGAGGACCTGGGAGAAGGATCCGTACATGTCGGCCGGGTTCATCCAGGCTTCGCCGCGCACGCCGATCCACTTCGGCCCCAGCACGGCGCAGAAGAACAGGGGGCCGAGTTTGAAGATGGCCCAGAGCGCGGTGTAGATCCCACATAAGCTTAGCGACAGGCGGTAGGATTTGGTGAGGATGGGTGAGTGACGGATCAGTGCGGGAAGGTGGGAAGGGGCTGGCGCGTCGATGTAACCCCAGAAGTAGGGGTCTCTGTGCATGAGTGTCACAAAGACATCGAGTGCGAAATAGCCAACGACGAGATTTTGGATTGTATGGCGAACCAGAAGCGCACGATCGCTATAGCGGCGGATGCCGGTTCGACTCACGGTGACGGGCTCGGGTCTCTCTTCAGCGGTAGCGTCGCCGTCTAATTGCGCCTGTACCCATTGCGGTGGTGGCGGTATGCCTGAGGTTTGCCAGCTCCAGCCCACGCCGCGGAAGCTGCAGAAGACATCTGCGACCCACTCGAGGCGCTCGATGAATGGTGCGGCTGGGTATGGCTGCCAAAACAACCTCCCACCGCGTTGAGCAGGACCTTTCGTGGAGCGATCCTCGGTCTTTGTCTTAGTCGAGAGTGGTTTTCGTTGACGCAATGCAGAGACGTCCTCTGAGGGGTTAGCATTGCCATTTGACAGAGTGCCGTTGCTTTGAGGCTCTGTCACTTGTTGATTAAGAGTCTCGTCAGACCGTTCGATCCGGCGAAAATCGGTCTGGCAATCGTTCCAGAGCATGATCGCTCCCACCCACATCACCGCCCAGCAAGACAGCAGGCCAACGCCGAGGCTCGCAGCAGGGTTTCTGGCTCGATTGGTGAGGGTGCACCATGCCTGGAAGACACAGAGGAAGCCGAAGACGGGGTATCGACACCATCTGAGCGCGGGCGCCTGGCGGTGATCGATCAAAAGGTAACCCAAAACGACGGCAGCGCCGATCGTGGCCCAGGGATAGAGGAACGGGTGGGCTCGCCCAGCGTCTATGAGGTTATAGTAGACTCGGTCATAGTAAAGAACGACTTCTCGTGGTGATTTCAATGCAGGGGGTAACATCTTCGTTCGAATGGGCTCATGTCCAAAAGCGTTGTGAATGCCGACTTGAAGCTTTTTCAAGAAGAGACGTGACCAAGCACGCCGCTGGATGGTGCACGCGGATAGTCAACTTATTAGTATGTGTGCGGGAGGAGTCGCAGACATGTGATTGATGTTGTTCCTACATGTATGTCGTTTATTCCTTGCACGTGCGTGGATGGATGACGTTTGTATGTGCAGGGCGCATGCCATCTCACGTGCTGTGCGGCCCGTACCGCATAGCCGCATCCTCAACTGCAACGCCAATGCCAAAAGAAGCCTTCGTTTGCAACCCATTCTACTCGACCACTCTATAGGCCAAATCAGTGTTTCTTCGCTGACTTGACTCCGGACAGCTCACCAGTGGTGAGCGAAAGCTACCAAGATGGTGAACATCACAGAGCGGATCAAGGAGTGCGCATCTTCCAACAACAACGTGACGAACCAATCGCTAACCGAATTTCTAGGATCGAGGATGAGATGAGGAGAACGCAGAGTAAACGGACCCTGCTCGTCGTGACACATCCTTGACTGACGACCTATAGAGAACAAGGCAACGGGTACGCTTCGGACTCAGTGCACTGGGTGAATTTCATGCTGATGATGGGCAGAGTACCATCTTGGTTTGTTAAAAGGGTATGTTTGTGGCTAGCGCTGCGTCTTTGTACTATGCTATATCCACCTACATATGTAGTCCGTTATGCTGACACCGACCAAGAAAACTCGCACGGTTACGAGCTCAACTTCTGGAACCCGGTCCTGGTGCAGGTGGCGCTGGTGGTGCTGGCTTCGACGTTTCCAAATCCGGCGATGCCCGCATAGCGCTCGTCGGCTTCCCCTCGGTCGGCAAGTCAACGTTTCTATCCAAAGTCACAAAAACCAAGTCCGAGGTGGCGGCGTACTCTTTCACCACCCTTACCGCCATCCCCGGCGTATTGGAATATGGCGGCGCGGAGATTCAAGTCCTGGATCTGCCCGGTATCATTGAGGGCGCCGCCGAGGGCAAAGGCCGTGGGCGTCAGGTCATCTCGGCCGCCAAGACCAGTGACATGGTCCTCATGATCTTGGATGCCACCAAGCGAGCCGAGCAACGGGCCTTGCTGGAGGCTGAGTTGGAGGCCGTCGGAATCCGGCTCAACCAAGATCCGCCCAACATTTACCTCAAGGTGAAGAAGGCTGGCGGCATGAAGATAACGTTCCAATCACCGCCGAAGACGCTGGATGAAAAGATGCTCTACAACATCCTTCGCGATTATCGAATACTGAACTGCGAGGTGCTCGTAAGGGATGAAAACGGTACGACGCACTGTTTCGCTGCCGTCCCCTCCACATCCGCTGACATCTTGTTATTTCCCCAGCCACAATCGACCAGTTCATCGACGTCATCATGAAAGAGCACCGGACGTACATCAAGTGCCTGTACGTGTACAACAAAATCGACAGCATCTCGATGGAGCACCTCGACAAGCTCGCGCGCGAGCCCAACACGGCGCTGATGTCGTGCGAGCTCGACCTCGGCATCCGCGACGTCGTCGACCGGTGCTGGGAGGAGCTGCGGCTCATCCGGATCTACACGAAGCGGAAAGGCATCGATCCCGTGTTCAGCGAGGCGCTCATAGTCCGCAACAACAGCACGATCGAAGACGTCTGCGATCAGATCCACCGGACGCTGAAGGAGAGCTTCAAGTACGCGCTCGTCTGGGGCGCGAGCGCCCGGCATGTGCCGCAGCGGGTGGGCTTGTCTCATGTTGTGGCGGATGAGGATGTTGTGAGTATTGTCGGGACCAAGAGTGGATTGGCGGCGAAGTAGTTTTCGATAAGCCTCCATATTGTGTAGTATGGTCCCAAGCATTCCGCTTCCATCACTACATGCCAAGGATTGAAGGGGGCTCGACGACTGCCAGCACAGGCACCGCTCGTCGTCACGCCGGAAAAAGTGAGCTTTACCGCTTCATATTGCAATCAGGAGTGACAAGGTATCTAGGGCTTGCGAGAAGGTAGCTTTCCAAACACGATCGCATTAACTCATCTATCTAACCAAGTTCGTGAGGTCTCGTCAAATGCGTAATGAGACATCGTCATGAAAAAAGCTCCGGGTTACAAGCACGCCGACTTCACGCCGACACACTCTTCCCATTGAACGTGACCTGAGCCGTGTACAATCCTCTCCCACTCCCATAGTTGGCGTGGAAGACCATGTGCCTCCCATCCCGGTAGATGTCGGCGCCTCCCGGGGACGTCAGCCCGTCGGTGCCGGATTGGAACAGGGTGCCGGAACGGGTGAAGGGGCCCTTGATGGAGGTCGAGGTCGCGTAGCTGACGGTGTAGGTGGAGAGGGTGAAACAACCCGAGCTGAAGAAGAGGAAGTAGGTCGAGCCGGCTTTGATGAGGGCGGGAGCCTCGATGCCGCCGCCGTCCGAGGCGCCGTTGTTGTTCAAGAGGGTCGTCGGGCCACCTTGCAGCGTGACGCCGTCGGCGCCGACGGCCTGCAGGTTCAGCGAGGTCGCGACGACGGGGGCGACGGTGTTGTCGCAGGCGCCGCCGTGCCCGAGACTGTTGCCGTCGATCTTGTACACGACGTAGCGCTGGTTGCCGTCCTTGTAGCCGGTCGCGTCGATCGCGCCGCCCTGCGACAGCGGGCAGATGAGCGCCGCGTCGCCGACGGGGACGTAGGGGCCCTGGACGTTGCTGGCTCTGGCGGCGCCCACGCAGTGCTTGGCCGTGTCGGCGGTCGTGGTGGCGGAGTAGTACATGATGAAGCTGCCGTCATCCTGTGCAGAGAAGTCAGTGATCGGGAGCGCGCGCCGCGTTGCGATCGTCGATGATCATGCGTACCAGTCGGTCGACGGACGGAGCCCAAGTGTTTGGGGAATTGGAGGAAACCCAAGCGGGAAGGGTTGGGAGGGCATCCTTTTGTGATCCGTCCGCGTTCTTGACGATGCTCCAACTGTTGAAGTCTCCGGACTCTGCCACTTGGATGTGGATGGAACTCCCGATCGTTCGTGTGGCGAACGCGTACCACGTGCCGCCCACGTTGATGACGCTCGGGTCTGTGAGCTGTGCATTAGTATGTTGTCAAGAGATTCAGTCCGACAAACACTGTCGATACCTGGGAAGTTGGCACCACCAATCTTTGGGCCAGACTCCGAACGTCTGACGACGCTGACCTCGGGTTTGAGGACAGGCGACGCGACTGTGAATGTGACCAGTGCCCAAAGGGCGATGTACAAGTTTCGGATCATGATGATAAGATACTAAGGGAGAGGCGGAGTCTGGCGGGTCGGGGGGCGCGGTGCAAGGTCTACCATTCTTTGAATTTGCGAACGATCACGACTCTTTTATCAGAACGAAGCCGCTCACCCAAGGCCAGCCATTCCGTCAGATGGCATCACCGTATGCCTGCTCGCACGCAGGTACGGCGCTGTGCTTTTTCCAGGCCTAAGCTCGAAGAAGGCATCGACGGGCGGCGGGTCCGGTATTGGACCAGGTGAGAGAAGCCACGGTCACGTTGATGAAGGTGCGCCATCTGGCTGGCTGGTTGGCTTGAGACTGTTCTGCTTATCGATCAGCCGAAGCGAGCCCCTCCCAGGGTCGACGGACGAAAGGTGTGCCCAGCCCATCATTGCCAGTTCCTAGCGAACACTGACGGTGAGCTTTGGCGATAGGCGCGTGACGTGGGGGTGCGGTGAGAGAGGCGTGATTTACTGGTCCACCTCGGCCGCGGGGCGAAGGTGGGAGAGCAGGGGAGGATCAGCGAGAAGTCAATATGCAGATCTTATAGAAACGCTTTTTTTTTGATTATTAGGGAAGGGGTGGACCGTGGGAGCGAGGGTTTCCGATGGATGCTGGATGGAGGAGATAGCAAGGCGCCTGCGCTATTGAGGTCGCATATTGCGTGATCTTTTGCGCTCTCTTGGGATAAACGACGGGAGAGTCTGGGTGGTGTTGTGCTGCCAGCGATATCCCGAGCAGAGCCTGAAGATGGGATGACAGCGCGGCGGTCTGCAGATCGTATTCGTGTGCAGCGCAAGATGAGCCGGCTGATTGCAGCGCGGGCGCGGCGCGGCTGAGGGTCTCTTCTTCGCCGGCCGCGAAAAAGCGAAGTCTGGAATCCACCGCCCGCCAAGCCACCCGATCATCTTTACCGAGCTGCCGTTCCCAAAGCGGCAGTTGTTCGGCGGAGAAGGCAGAGTCATGAAAAGCAATGAAAAGCATCAGGTCGATGACAACACGGACGGCCCGGGCAGGATTGAGGTGGACGACGATCCAGGGACCAGGACGGTGGTGGAGGTGGACGAAGTGTCGCCGTCTCTCGCCACATCCTCCTACCTTGTCTCCAGTGACCTGACTGCGGTGAACAGGAACTGTACACCACCACGTGAGTACCTAGATGTAGCCGTACCAGGTTCCAGCAGTCGGTATGATGAGCGTCCAACAACAAACCCCCGGGAACCGAGCGACTGGATAGGTAGGAGACCCCAGGCCGGATCGAGTTTGATCACATGTAGACGACATGTATCAAGTCACTACATTCGTGAGTACGGTAATGTAGAAGTAAAATTCACTCGTGACAGGGTGATATGTCCGACTGCCACCGCTTGACCGAGAATGTCCGCCTTTGACATTGCAGCCATACTCGGTTATCCTTTCTCTCTACAACAATTCCCTATACTATACCTCCCACATTTCGGCGCGGGGGGTGTGTGTGTGTGTGTGTGTGTGTGTGTGTGTACGATTGTCTCCGAAAATGCCCCGAAACCTCTCATCAATCAACACACTTCGGCCACTCTTGCACCGCTCGCGTCTCGCGCCCCCGCGCTAAGAGAGACTACTCGGGACTCGAGTCGAGAGATTTTTTGCCTCCCAATTCATCATCTTTCCACTACAACTCACCCCGACGCTGCATGTTGGTTCCCTCCACGACTGGCCAAGAGTGAAGCTCGTGAAGGGAGGTCGTCGAGGTCGACTTGGGCGGTGGATTCATCACGAACATCCTCCCTTCCAGACTCTCGCGCCGGATTCAATCGAGCCGCGTGAAAGAGGTTGTCATGAGCGTCGTCTTCCTCTCGCGGCTGTCGTTACTCGGGAAGGGGTGGCAATGGAGCTCACTAAGCGCGTGCTGAACGTGCAGAAGCCCTCGGATCCGGAGGGAGCCATCATCGAAGCATGGGCGCAAGGCTTCATGGTAAAACCACCTACACTCATCTCTTCGGTTCTGGTACGGTTCAGCTGACGGGGTGTAGGTCGGTTCCCTGATCATCATGGCATGCATCACGGTTGCCAACATGCGAAGGCATATTCTATTGCATAAATTGATTTTGCTCGAGGTATAAAGATTCGACGGAACCCTTGCCTTCGGTATGAATATCTGACAGTTCTAGCTCTGTCTCGGCATGTTCCACGGTACATTCATCTTCACCAATCCTCCGGTAAGCACGGGACGAAATTCAGTATACGATACCTTTCCTGGGACCTGCTTGTGCTCACGTGTCTCTAGGTGTACAATTGGTATCTCAGCACCACAGCCATCTTGTTAGTACGTAGATTCTGCTCAAACTTCCGCAGACGCCATCAGCTAACCCGGCAAAACAGAACATCAGCTGGAGCCTGCACAATGTCATTGCCTGGATCAAGAACAAACCGTTGTTGCCTCGTTGGGGCAGCATTACCTACATCACGACAGTCATCCTAGTACAGCCATATTGGGTGCTGGAGATAGTTGCAAAGCAAGTCTTTACCAACATCCGCGTCTAATATAGCACAACCACTGACTTCGAATCAGTTTCTTATACTTCAGCGACACTAGCAACATCTTCGTCTACTCCCGTCCATACGAAGCGCTCTTCCGCGATCCGTGGTGGATCTTCACCGCCCTTAACCTCGTCTGGAACATCCGAACCAAGTACGAATTCGGCTACTTCGAGCTGATCCGCGTCTCGCCCCGCTTCGCCATCCTACTCGCGTCCATGACCCTCTCGGTCTGCTTCATCATCACCGACATCCTCGCCGTCACGCACGTGATCCAAGGCAAGGGCCTACCGGACGGCATCAACCCCTTCTGGAAGCTAGCCTTCGTCTTCAAATGCCTGACCGACACCATCGTGCTCGACGACTTCAAGACCGCCCTCGACCGCCTGAAGCAGTACAAGCTCGAGCGCATGGGCAGCGTCGTCAGCGACGGGGTCCGGGGCGAGTTCGCCGACTTCCGGGACGCGCGGAGGAAGAAGTTCGACGAGGAGTCGGACTTGCGGCCCGGGCAGCACATTCCCGACGTGCGGGTGCGGGACTGGACCAAGCTCCAGGACTGCGAGCACGTCGACTTGGAGTCAGCGCTTCGGATGGGCTCGGTCCAGCGGGGCGAATCGGCTCGATCTAGCGGTGGATGAGCGGGTGGAACGAGACTGCGGAAAGAGATTGCAAACATACCGGCTATGATTGGTCCTCGGCTTGAACGCGAGACATCTCATAACTCATACCCACGCAGACGTCACGCCGTGCAGTGCACCTCTGCTTCCGGATTTGATTTGGCCTGGATCTCACCGATTGACGCACTGGTTGGTGGCAGTGGCACCCGCCTCTCCATCTTCAGCCATCCAAACACGCAGCCGGCCCACTTTTCGAGGGAAATGTCCCCGGGCCACGCCTAGCGACCAGCGAGATGTCACTTCCCGGATCGTTGCTCGTACAAGGCGTGGGCATCAGTGAGAACAGCCCAACCGCGCCGGGCAAGACGTACATCCATGTACTGCATCGAGACGACGTCATCATCGCTCAAGGCCACCTTCAAGAGAACGAATCGGCTGGCACGCCTTGATTAGAATGTCCGAATGAACGATGTGGCTCGTTGGGCGCGTCGGTCTGACGTCTTCTGCCAGACTCGAGGGGCCCTTTGGCCTGATGGGCTCACACGCATGTTGGATGGTGCCCCACGTACTTGGATCGTCTCTCAGCGAGACCGCCTCTGTCCTTGCTTTTCCCTGTTTTCTCGAGAAAAGCCGTCTTTCGAACTTAAGCGGCTGAGTGAGAAGGCTGGAATATCGACAGGTGGAGCTTTAGGTTTTAAAGCTGGTGAGTGTGTTCTGTGGGAAGGGTCTCGAGACGGATGTCTCATGCCTACAGTCAGGCCCGGGTACGGCATGTGCTAGGAGGAGGGTAGGAGGGACTTGTGGATGAGCGGAGACTCGGGGCTCGGGAGCTGTGCAAGTACACCCGATAGTCTTAGTGACGTGGGCAGCATCTTGCGCATCCCAGCCGTCGACGGCAGAGCACCTTGAAAGGAGGGGACCGTATCCGCTCGGAGGAGAGGAAAGCAGCGATGCGGTAGTTGTTGCATGGAGGATAAACCCAACCATACCAGATCTCTTCCAATCCCAAACCCTACCAACCCCCTCACACCC
>Ga0058704_10000154_pt1 | contig 37405 bp, 43 predicted proteins | sample AgamicMgSfe_FD_71363 | JGI IMG/M metagenome (GOLD analysis project Ga0058704, IMG submission 71363) | Agave microbial communities from Guanajuato, Mexico - Mg.Sf.e | ecosystem: Host-associated > Plants > Phyllosphere > Phylloplane/Leaf | place: Guanajuato, Mexico | collected 2012-05-30
GTGCTGGGGTTTCTGGACGGGTGGGGTTCCTACTAAGGACGGTGACGGGTTGGGAACAGGACAGGAGGAGGGGGTTTCCTGATGGATCGTCATCCTTTCAACTACGTGGCGGTGCGATAAGGTAAGGGTATGGGAGACGGGGAAACGTGGGAGATGTCCGTTGAGTTGAGGGGGGGGAGTGGTGTGGTGTAGTAGTGTGGCGAGGCGATAGGACAAAATGTTTGTCTGGCTTGGCCTATGATTTTCGCGGCATACCTACCTTACCACATATACAAATCACCCTTTCGCTTTTCAGTAACCCAAAAACAAAAGGCAAAATAACGACCAACACGTGACTCGAGGTAGTCCGTGTCCTGCTTGACAGTTTGCTTGCGGGGTCTTCACACATGGAAAAGAAGCATTGTGAAAAGATCGGTGAAAATCCGTGAAAGAGCGGGATCCCGCCCCAAAAGGCAGCCCCATGAATTTGGTGTTGATCCTGCACGTAGGTAGCCACGCACGTTAACTTTAGCTCGTTCACTTGCATGACACAATGCGGACATCTGATGATACTTTCACGCGTTCACCGCCGTTTGCAGGTAGAACTTCCAATCGCTTTTCCACCAGTGGCGTGCAAAAAGACTGCTTTTGATAGCAGCTCTGCCCAAACACACGTATCGCTGTACGAAGACGCGCATCTTGGCACCATTCACTAAGTATCACGCATCGATGAATTCGTCGCTACCCCAGATGACCGCCACCTGTCCTACCGTAAGCGCAGAATCAGACGGATAGACCCAACGACCATGGGGTGAACGCTGAATGGTGAAGTCCATGGCCTCGACATGGCGACATCGATCGTGTGATCGCATGCATGTAGGGGCGGGTTGGGACCGGTCTCGTGCGCGTTAGCAACGTTTGTCTAGCAGCATCCGAAAGTGTCGAGCGCAGGGCAGCGCGCCCTATACTGTCACTGCAACATAAAGCAGTATATGCAACACTCCGTCTAAGGAAAGTCTTCTTTTCATCACCAAGTGTAGTCGCGCATTGTGGTTAAGACCGGGAAGACCCGAGGGATGCCCGCCACAGGAAAAGCTTACTCAGCACAAGGACGTTCACAGCTGGAGCCCTAGAGGTACGCGACAGAAGTAAACAGTCGCACTCTCCCAACTACGACAAGTAGGCAAACGACGGTATCGAACCACGCACAGGAAGCAGCGAATCTATACAACTCGTTCTTCCGCACTACGGAGCTACCTCATATGTTCTCACTCTCCAAAATCGGCTTGGCCTCATCACTCTTCCACCAGCTCACACCCTCCTTACCCGGGTACTCGTACCGGTCCATACTCTCCGGCTTCATCTCGACCGAATAGCCCGCATCGGTCGGCGTGGTGTAGTACCCATCTTCAATGACAGACGGGTGGAAGAAGTGCTCGTGCAGATGGTCGACGTACTCGAGCACGGACAGCTTGCCGCTGACGACGACGTAGTCGATGGTGCTGAGATGCTGCGTGTACTCCGGCAGACCGACACCCCCCGAGTGAGGCACGATCGGGACGCCGTACTTCTTCGCGATCAGCAGCACGGCCAGCACCTCGTTCACCCCGCCCATGCGGCACGCGTCGATCTGGCAGACGTCGATGGCGCCTTGCACGATGAGCTGCTTGAAGATGACGCGGTTCTGGCACATCTCGCCCGTCGCCACGCCGATGCCGTACGGTTTCAGGGCCTCGCGGATCGCTTTGTGCCCGAAGACGTCGTCGGGCGAGGTGGGCTCTTCGATGAACCAGGGCTTGAATTCGGCTAGTTGCTTCATGTACTCGATCGCCTCCGGCACACTCCAGACCTGGTTGGCGTCGACCATCAGGATGTTGCCCTTGTCGTACCCGATGACGTCTCTCGCGATGCTGAGTCGCTTCCGATCCTGCTCGACCGACGTGCCGACCTTGAGCTTGAAATGCCTGTAACCTTTGGATAATGTCTCCTGCAAGAGACCCTTCATCTTGTCCTCGCCGTATCCGAGCCAACCCGCCGAGGTAGTATATGCGGGCACTGCCCGGTTCTCCTCTGCCTCCTTCAATCTCTGAGCCTTGCCGGGTTCCTCTTTCTTGAGCATCTCGATGGCCTCTTCAGGGGTAATGGCGTCGGTGATGTACCTGAAGTCAATGCACCTGACGAACTCCTCGGGCGACATGTCCGCTACGATCCTCCAGACCGGCTTGCCGAGAGTCTTCGCCCAGAGGTCCCAGATCGCGTTGACGAGCGAGCCCAGAGCCAGGTGGATGACACCTTTCTCGGGGCCGATCCACCTCAGATGGGAGTCGGAGACGAGATACCGCCAGGTCTTGCCCCAGTCCGCCACCAAGTCTTCGAGCTTCTTGCCTTTGACGCGCTCGGAGAGCACAGCAATGGCTTCGCACACAATCTCGTTGCCTCGGCCAATGGTGAAGGTCATGCCGTGGCCCGAATGCTCGGAGTCGGTGTGTAAGATGACATACGCCGCGGAGTAGTCGCCAGCGGCATTCATGGCATCGCTGCCGGTCTTGTCGAGTGACGTCTGACGTTCTCATCAGCTTTCCACACTCCACCATAAGGACAATCCCAAGGACGACTTACTGGAAAGCGGACATCACGCGTGCTTGCGCCTGTGATGGTGACCATGTTGATTGTTGACTGATGGATGAAAGTGCTAGAGGTTCAGTTCAGGGATAGGGGGCAGACAGGAAGGTTTTGCAAAAGTGTATGAAGCCTCCAGTCCTTCACCTCGCCCAGATCGCCAGGAACACGCGAACATTTATTGATTGTTCAATGCACATGTCAGCCCGGGACAGAGCCCCACGGAGGGGTCCTCCCCCGGTGTAATATGTCCCGCAAGTTCATCAAATGAGCGAGTATTGGTGGAAGATCATTTGACCGAGGAGCCGAGCTCGATCCAGCGCCGAGATGGCCGAAGTATCGGCGAATGGCGCATGCTCTATCGCAAGACTTCACCTCCCGCCAGCCATGTCGCCGGGCTTTTGGTACAACAAAAAATTGCAGCGATTGCGAGATGAGACGTCGGTATATTGAGTGCCTCGCAGTTTGGTAGAGACAAAGGACAGCTCAAACAGTCCATCTCGAGTCTTCAAGCTCACTCGAACGCATTACTCCGGTGCCTGGACATTGAACCTCCCCACACTCGCCGAAATTGAGCTACTTATACTGGGGACTATCACGCAAAGCATTGCCAACCGCTATGACTGCTTCAGGATACCAGCGATAAGATCAGATTACGGCCACGACGATGTAATCATCCAATAATGGGTTTGTAGCGCACTGGCCTGGAAGACCACTGTGTCTGTTTCAGGCGCTAATGGTTCACCTGGCATACCAGAGAATGGTCGTGATAGTCTTACTTGGGTTCTCCAGTTGTGTCGAGACTGAGCGAGCTCGATCAATATCTAGGAGCCTTAGGAACGTTGCTACACGACCGTTCGAAATGATCAAGTTCCTCCAGCCGATAGGTCCATGATCACCACTTGTCGTCCCACAAGTCTTTGGCGTATCCTTCGGTGAGCTGTGTGTCTTCGCCGTAGCTGTAACCGCGCGTCAACACATGGAATGACAGGGAGGAACCGGCACAGAAACAGAAAAGTAAAAGATCAACGCACATCTCCTGCCACTTCACAAACCCCCCCTCAAGCACACAAACTCGCTGCTTCAGATCCCCACCATCGTCCGCGATCCCCAGCTCTCCCTTCTCCGCCATCCTCTCGCGTTCACGGAGGTACCTAAGAGCGCTCGACGGACCCCGTTGTTGCGACAGCGCGCAGTGGAACACGACCGTATCCTGCTTCTTCAGCGTCCGCACGAGCTCCGGTATGCGGTAGTCGTGCGTGTTGACGGGGACGTTCTGACAGCCGAGGATATGTCCGCCGACGAAGTCATTGTCGCGGACGTCGATGACTGACACGCCGGGATTCTTCGCCCTGATGGCTTCCGCGAGCTCTTCGCGGGTGATACGCGGGAGGTTTGCCACGGTGTAGCGAGACATCTTCTTCTCGATCCCGGGAGTGGGTCGGCAGCAATGCGTGGCTCGCCCGATATATCTAGACACTGGCCTGCAGATGTGGCCACAGGTGGCAGCTGTCGACCACAGAGAGTTGCCAGTAACAAATGTAAGCCGCACAGTAGTCCGTTGGTCACTATCAGGTTGTATAAGGTAGATACCTACATTATGTACATGTATGTACTCACCAGCTTCAGCTGCAATCCAGATCCGCATCTAGGACGGAATTGGGCCGCTCTTTCCGAAACATATATGTACCTAGGTATGTACATGCGACTTCATCGACAATCATGCGTGGCCGTGTCGGAGACTGTCATCCATATTCACATGGGTTTAAGGTGAGGCTTGCGATTGTCAAAGTTGGGTAACAACGCTACAGCTTCGCCGCCTTCCACTCCGGCTTCCTCTTCTCCACGAAAGCCCGCACACCCTCTTTGATATTCTCACCAGCCAACAATCGCGGATACCAACTATCATTGACAATCCTCGTAGCATCTTCCGCCCCGACGCCCTCCCAACCCATCTTGATCCCCTCTCTGCTAACAATCACCGAATCCGGACTGTTCGCGGCAATCATCTGTGCATACTCCACCGCCGCTTCCACCACCTCGCCCTCGCCATCACCGACGACCTTGTTCACAAGACCCCATCGGTACGCCTCTTCAGCAGGCACCGTACGACCCGTGAGCGCCATCTCCATGGCTCGTTGTCGGCCAATCGTGCGGACGATGCGCGGTAACGCGCCCGCCATCGCCACGACTCCACGCTTGACTTCCGGCAAAGCGAACGAGGCCTTTCTCGCCGCCACCACCAGATCACAGTTGACGATGAGCTCTGTCCCTCCGCCGTATGCTAGCCCGTTGCAGGCCGCGATGATCGGTTTGCGTCCGTTTCGGCGGGAAATGGCACCGAACCCGGAAGGTGGCATCACGCGTTTCTGTCCTTGTATGTGTGAAGTGTTCCATTCTGTTCGCCTCTCTTCAGCGTCGTTCCCATCAGAGTCCAGACCTTTCGCTCACCTTTGAGGTCCGCGCCGGCGCAGAAAGCTCTTCCCGTTCCCGTTATTACACCCACGCTTAAATTTGGTTCGGCGTCCATCCACTGCCATATAGCATCCAGCTCTGCATGGCCGTCCATGTTTATGCAATTCAGGTCCTTCGGCCTATTCAGTCGCACGAGTAGGACATTGGACGCCGGGTAGGATAGGACGCAGTATTTCGAGGGCGGCTGAGGAGTTTCGAACTTTGGAGTGAAGTCTGCGGACGCCATTTTGTCTGTACCAAAGCCGTTTGATGTGAACGGTGGTCAAAGTCGAGATGGTTCAATCCTACGCAGGTAGTACTTCTTCTCGGTCTTCGCGTTCTCGTCTCACGTCCACTCGCCCAAGAGCTCTCCCCAGACTGTGGGGACAGGGTGAGCATTGCCGTACCTCGGTCCGCAGAAGCCTCCTAGAACTGTCACGTGATGGCGCCTCTGAGGATGATAATAGGCCACACGCAAGATGTCTGGACACAACATAAAGTCCTCCTCACTGGTCATCACTGAAGCGCTGTCGAGGGTCAGATAGCCGTACGCACGTATTCGTTCGGCAAATTACAGCCCTCCGGAAGCCACGGTCGGATTGGATGGGTCCTTCAACGAGCATCCTGATGGCGAGTATGAGCCACCTCCCAATGTTGTTGCACATGCTGTCAGGTAAGTGATGCATGGTATGCCGATGGCTTGATGCCTCAGATGTCGTGTGAGGCCAGTAGTGTGAGTCTCCTTTGGTCACTGACGCGGCGTACGTCGACCGACACTGTTCGCCGCCTCCTTGCGAACGCGGCCGCTCAAATCATTCGTACGTTTCAGCACAGCTCGAGAATGCCTTCGCCTGCATGGTACAACAGGCATCTCAAACAGTCATGCGAGACAACCAAGGATTCGAGAGCAAGACTTTGCGTGCCGTACACGACAGGCAAACACGGCCACCAAACTAAGCCTTGGAAACCGCCAGGCCTGGCTGAAACAACCAACAAGCACAAGCACAAACCGTGATGGCCGCAACACGATACCTCAGCCAGCGGGGGCTGGGGTTCATCGATAAACGCACCAAGCTCCTCACGAGGAGGGGCTTCGGCGTCCGCTTCTAGGCATAGAAGAATTAGTGGTGCAGCACTGGCGAATGCGCCGGTCAACCGAGCCACTTGGCGAACAACTTCGCCGCTCTCTGGAGGCGGTAGGAAATCGCTCGATGACCACGAAGCTGTGCTGGACGGCTTCGAAGAGACGGTTGAATGCAGATCTTCAGCGGGTCCTCAATGGCACCTTGCATGCCCAGCTCTCGCGCGACGCGACAGGGCAGCGTTGCTGGACCTCAAGATTGATCTGGGAAATGTCCAACGACGCGGATCTGCAGCGTATCGAACAAGATCTTGCCGCGTGGCGTAAGCGCGGATCAACGGATTGGAACTATGAAAGACGCCGTAGAGCTTGGATGGTTGACGGGTTTGAACCTGATGGCCACACTGAGGCTTGATGTGGGAGTGCTGAGACAACCGCAGATTATTGAGTACTTCATGTTCGGTTAGAGCTGTGCTTGAAGGTAAACCAAAGGTTTCATTGACGCTTTCACCTTTCCAGAGTCTGTCCGACGGCCGGGCCGATGGTCACAAAGTGGTAACGGATATAGATATGCAGTAGTATGGGCCGAACACTGTCACATGGTACCTGGCATTGACGAGGTCGTGAAATGGGCGTGGTGGAATGTACGAGGCTACAAGGCTGCGTGTTTCAGTACTGTATGTAGCGCGATGTCGAAGATGCGACAACTTTCACCGTGAACCCTTCGAACGTCACGAGCCCACCTTCCTTCTTCAGCCGCTCAATCTTCTACTACAGTACAACACGCCACTACCGCCGCTCCTATACGCGCGAAGCGACAAACACCTTGGTCCAAGACACATCAGCTTATTGTTGCGTCGAATAGAAAAGTAGTGATACCTTGCGTCCCGTTTACGCCCACTCATCAGCCGACGTCTGGCCTGCCGCATCACCCTCTATCCACACTGGCTCTCCCCAAGGGCACTCGCTCCTCACCTTTCCGCCGACCCTTCCTCCTCCTCTTTCTCTCCTTCGCAGCTATCCTGGCACTCTACCACGTCGTTCCTCGGTTACGGGCCGTCGTTGCGCAGATCACCGTCCCCAAGGCGCCCTTCAGCTTCGCCGGCACCACATCCTCGCAGCGACCAATCACCACCTCCGCCATGGCCGCTGCCAAATTCAAGAAGCCGCCGCAACCTCCGCCGCTCTTCACCCACACGCCTGAGAGTCTGATCAAGGATACCGAGCGCTTCATCGAGCACAGTAAAACGCTGATCGACAACCTTGTCAAGGACATTACGCCCGAGGAAGCCGAGTTCAAGAGCGTACTGTTACCGTTCGCGCAGGATGATAACAAGATGTCGTTGGAGTCGCACATCATTGGCTTCTACCAGGCCGTGTCATCAGATGCTAAGCTGCGAGACGCATCAACGGAGGCGGAGAAGAAGATGGATGATTTTGCAATCGAAGCATCGATGCGGGAAGACGTCTTCAAGCTGGTCGACTCAGTTTACACCAAGCAGAAGGACGACCCGACGCTAGACGCGGAGAGCAGACGGTTGTTGTGGAAGGATCACAAGGGTTACATCAAGATGGGCCTAGGCATACCTGCAGGACCGAAGAGAGATCGTTTCAAGGCGATCAAGAAGCGGCTGTCGGAGCTCAGCATCACATTTCAGAAGAACTTGAACGAGGAGCAAGGCGGTTTGTGGTTCACGCCGAAGGAGCTGAACGGCGTACCGCAGGACGTTATGGGCAACCTAAAGAAGGGGGAGACGGGCACAGAGCACGAAGGCAAGCTGTGGCTGACCTTCAAGTACCCCGACCTCTTCCCCACCCAGAAATACTGCAAAAACGCAGAAACCAGGCACAAGGTCTTCATCGCCAACGAAAACAAATGCAACGAAAACGTCAAGCTCTTCAAGGAAGCCATCGTTCTGCGCGACGAAGCTGCTCGGCTGTTGGGCTACCCAAATCACGCCACCATGCGGATCGAAGACAAAATGGCCAAGACCCCGAAGACCGTGGATGATTTCCTGGGTGACCTTCGGCAACGTCTTGCACCGGGTGGACTGAAAGAGATTGAGAAATTGAAGGAGCTGAAGAAAACAGAAACCGGCAACGCCGACAAGTACTTCCTGTGGGATCACAGATTCTATGATACGCTCATGCTTGAGCGGGACTACCAGCTCGACCAGAACGCCATCGCAGAGTACTTTCCACTATCCTCATCGATTGAAGGCATGCTCAAGATCTTCGAGGAGCTCTTCGGTCTGGTGTTTGTCAAGATCGAGGGAGCCGACCGCCATACGATCTCCGAAAGTGGCAAGGGCGACGACATTGTTTGGCATCCCGACGTGCAGGTCTTTTCAGTGTGGGATGATGAAGGCGAGGGTAGTGGCTTTGTGGGCTACCTCTACCTCGATCTCTTCCCGAGAGACGGCAAGTATGGACACGCGGCGAACTTCAACCTCCAACCCGGCTTCATCAATGAGAATGGCACGAGGAGGTATCCCGCGACAGCGTTGGTTTGCAACTTCAGCAAGCCCACGCCGAAGAAGCCATCTCTGCTCAAGCATGACGAAGTGGTCACGCTGTTCCACGAGCTGGGCCATGGTATCCACGACCTCGTCTCCAAGACTATTTACTCTCGCTTCCACGGCACCTCGACCGTGCGTGACTTTGTTGAGGCACCTTCACAGATGCTCGAAAATTGGTGCTGGACCCGTTCGCAGATCAAATCACTCAGCAAGCACTGGTCGTACATCTCGCCTGAGTTTGCGCAGGCGTGGAAAGAAAGCTCTAATGGTGGCGATAGACAGCCCCCGGAAAGCATGCCAGACGACCTCATCAGCAGCATCATCAACACACGCCACGTCAACGACGCGTTGTTCAACCTGCGCCAACTGCATTTCGGCATCTTCGACATGACCGTCCACGAGCCGGAGTCACATTCCGCCGTGGAGTTGCTCGACGCCTCATCCAAGTACAACTCGCTTCGGACAGAGATCAGCAAGCTTGACGGCCCGGAGGCGCTCGGCGAAGGCTACGACTGGGGTCATGGTCAAGCGACGTTTGGCCATCTCATTGGCGGGTACGACAGCGGCTACTATGGTTACCTCTCCAGCCAAGTATATTCCGCGGATATGTTCTACACGGTCTTCAAGAAGGACCCGATGAACGGGACGGAAGGCAGGCGGTACAGACATACTGTACTCGAGAGGGGTGGTAGTCAGGACGAGATGCAGACTTTGGAGGACTTTTTGGGAAGGAAGCCGAGTACGGAGGCCTTTTACAAGGAGCTTGGCGTCGCATAGATGTTTTCGCATGGTCTGGAGAGGCTTCCTTTGCGTAGAGTAGGATGGGTTTAGATGCAGGACTGCGCTGGAGCGTACGTTCGCCCCGAGATACCACGCTGTATGCGGAACAGTCTCCGCTCTGTCCAAGATGACGTACTTCAGTGTCTGTAGTGTCGTGAGTCGTGATGTACATAAACGATCAAGATCACCTGATGTCTTACCCACATGTACATCGACGTTTCTAGAAGTGAATGAAGTCTGTAGACTTGGCGCTTACCCAATCGGGCATTTGCGACATGCGCATAGCCTCACTCGCCTCACTTCACGACATTCCCGCGAGCAATCCAGCCAGATATCTCATATCATTCCAGCTGTCAATCTCCGTATTTTCCCTACGACACCATTCTTAGTTCGTTCTGCTCCTGTGATCTTAACATATGGCATCCTACCAAGCGGAGCAAGCGAAAGAAAAAGGCAACGTCGCATTCCGCAACGGTGAATATCACGAAGCCGAAGACTTCTACACACAAGCCATCCAAAAGTACTCGCGTAACCCACTCATCTTCACCAACCGCGCCAACGCCCGCCTAAAATTGCAAAGATGGGACCTCGCGGTTAACGACTGCCTGAAAAGCCTCGAGATCACGGGCACGGGGCAAAACCACAAAGCCTTTTACTTCCTCGGGCTGGCGCAGCTGGCTCTGCACCACCCCCACGAAGCGCTGTCGTCGGCTCTGACGGCGCATGATCAAGTCCTACATCCGGCGCCAGCGGCTAAGATTTCGCCCAAGGATCTCGAAACCTTCTCGTCTTTTGTGCTGAAGTGTAAGAAAGCCAAGTTCGCCGTCCGCGACCGGGAGCGATTGCGGAGGCAGGGCGATCTGCGCGCGGAGCTAGAGGAGGCGCTCGAAGCGCACAAGCAGCGGGATCTCGATGACGTCTCCCAGCAGCTGGACAGGCGGGAGTTGGGGAATGTTGAGGCTGCCGAACGAGGTCATGAGATCTTGACGGCTTTCGATGATAAAGTGGGCGAGTTGAAAGCTGTCTTCGCTGCGGCGGATCCGACAAATTCTAAGCCCCGTGAGGTTCCGGACCACCTTGTTGATATGATTACGTTCGAGCCCATGCATGATCCCGTGATCACTAAGAACGGGCATTCCTATGAGCGAGCGACGATTTATGAGCACCTCAAGCGGAGTCCGACAGACCCACTCACGAGAGATCCGTTGACGATCGACGATCTGAGGAACAACTTCGGTCTCAAAGCTGCGTGTGATGAGTTCTGGGAGAGCGGTGCGAGTGAATGGATGGTGGATTGGTGAGCAGGCGACAGTGTTCTTTTGTTGTGTTCGTACGGTATCGTCAGGGGTGCTTTGGGGCCGGTGAAGTGGTTCATCGGTGGGTTTGTCATTTCACGAAGCGTTGTCGTACTTTTCTGGTATGGCGTTTCACTTCCTGCGCCCCAGTGCTGGCGAACACTGAGACATTGATGTGTTCGAACGGCCGAAATGGAGACATTATGTTGTGCAAAAGTGTTGCACTCAACGCCTCGTGGCATCACACAAACCCTCAACGAAGCCTACAAACGCCTGCAATGTCAACCCTCCCAAGCATCGACACCATCTTCCACCCTCATCAGATCCCCTTCACAAGATCAAGCAACTGGTTGTACCCACGACAGGTGGGAACCTAATGGCCCAGCCAAACAATCCATCTTCTCTGATCAGGGTCCGTCATCGCCAGGAGAAGGCAGATCTCGCATCGACTGCTGCAGATCGTAAGCCTCAGGACGACAACACTGCACGAGCACCCACCGACGAAGCTACCTGCCGACACCACTACGATGCCCTCACGAAAGCCAACGACGAAGCAGCGTTTCGATTCATGGATCTACCACCCGAACTTCGCAACCTCGTGTACCGCGAGCTTCTCGTCCTGCCGAACAAATCGCTCACCTGCCATCCGCAGATCCTTCGCGCATCGCAGCTAATTCACGGCGAAGCGACCGGCCTCCTATACGGCGAGAATGTCGTGCAGATTACAGTTCATTTCAATGAAGTGTGGATCCACAGCACACGCTTTCGCACATATTACCCAAGGACCAATACTCGCAATGATGACTTCAGGCACTTGGTCGGGACGGACTTCTTGCGTCAGGTGCAACACCTGCGCATTGTTTTTGGTTTTTCTCCGGCTGCCCGAATACAGGCTACGCCAGTTTTCCCCCACATAGCCATGATCGGTAATGTCATATGCTCGGTGGCCCGCCACTTAGCCGCCAGCCACAGGCTCAGGTCGTTGGAGATCGATCTTACAAGCGCCGTCCGGTATCGCAGGTGTCGGGCCCACAGTGGCCTTGTGCAGTCGATGGAGACTGCATTCTATCCTCTTCGCTTACTAGGCCGTATCCCAAGCTTGTCCTTAAACGGGATTGACGACGACGTCCAAGGTCCGTGGATCAAAAGCATGGGTCGACTTACCGTGGCTCGGAACCAAGGGAGCTCCTTCTTCGCCATTGCTGGCCACTTCCTTCACCTTGCTTTCACCTGGCGCTCACTTGTGCTCGCCATTAACTCTGAGAGGAGGATCCCTAGTGTATCGCAGCCCGTGCCCTCGATCGATGGAGCTTTTCTTCTCCGTGTCTTGCGCTATGGCGCTGTATGGGAAAAGAAATTTGTGGAGTACGTTGATCGTGTGAGACTGGCGTTCGAGACAGCGGAAAGACGCGGGAAAATAAATCAGAAACTTCTCTATGAGGTGGAGATAGTGCTTCGGAAGGGTGTGCAGCTGCAATTGAAGCAAACACGGCATTGGGTGCTTGGACAGGAAGAAGGATAACGTCGATCTCGAGCACGCTGAGTTAGTCAACACACTGGACTTGGCTGTCTGTCCCCTTGGTTCAGCGATAGCACCTGCTGAAGCCATCAGCTCTGCCCGCAGTAACCGTGAGTAGCTCTGGTAGGCGGTGGCTAACAACAAGTTACCCAAATGGCATCGAATAAACAGGCGCTTCCACACTGTATTGGACGTTGCTGTCGAAGCCTGTCTTCTGACGGACAAGGACGAGAACGTCTCTTGCACATGCACGAGTTGTGCTCATGTGACTTTCGGCCGTGCTGTTCTGCTGTCGTAAGCAGTGAAGGCTGCTGAGTCCCCACGTAGTCTCGTAGATGAATCAAGCGATGGTTTCCGCACCTCTGTGTACAGGTTCTTTGATCGTGGTGTCTACGGTGGTCAAGCAGTTCACTAGAACAATTGGCATCGTGAGCAGTAATCTCTGATTGCGTTTATTATCACGGAAGTCTGGCAAATCTCTCGAGCATAAGTGGCTTTTCCGACCATGTGCTGGCAAATGTGGAACGTGTACAGTTACGGGTGTCGGCTTTACTTACCTCTGGTACACTGTGCGCAGGCGCACCGTCGAGAGCGAGAACCAAAGCAGTGCGCGCAGCCGGTAGTTCCAGTCGTGCCGACGCGCAGCTACAACCAGATCTGCGCGCAACACAGTCAACAGCGCCCTCTTGCACCTGCTCCAGGACTGGGAGAGCCTACACGCCAACAAGTATTACAAGTGCAGACACAGCCACGGCTTGCGCATATGGCTACGGCAACACCAGAAAGCTCATACTGGTATCGCGAAGGCGACGTCGGTTCCGGACAAGCCTCACCTCCTCCGCAACTGAGTACTCCGGGCTCAGACTTCCACAGTCCTGGTCCAAGCTCCCCGCAACAGCCAGGCGTGGTATATGATGACCACCAGCGGGGGTTGCAGCAGGTTGTAACACAGCGGACTGGGCCACAGTCACCGGAAGAGGGAAGAGAGCGGTGGATAGCGACTCGTCTTGGGCTATTTCCAGGCGCAACGTACCAAGAGATATCAGCGCTGTACGATCGACATTTCCAGGGCGTCAGAGACGTTGATGGGTGGCGAAGGCTGACGCAGCGATGACACTATGATGAGTGGCGATTTGATGTTAGCAATAAATGTTGCGACGAGGATTCAATATATGTGTCTTCCCTGCCAGCCGGACGATGACCGAGAACAACGCAACGCCGCGTGCATAATGGCCGTATGGTGTTTGTCGTGACCCAGTCGTCTGACATGTCCAATTTGAAGTTGTCGCTATGTTTGCAAGTGTCATCCAAGAGCTCTAATGCGTCAACATGATAGCAGGCCCATCCGGAATAGCGACCCTGTATATATGATCCCATGACACTCTATCGGCCACGAACAAACGACACGGAGGTTTCCAGCACACAACCAGCCTGTTGTTGTGTGTCCACGAGCTTAAAAGCTGCTGCAAAGTCGTTGATTCACTCGTGCATGCCGGCCGTGATGACCGAGGCGGAGCCACGAGCTGGAAGCTGAGACCAAATGCTATGGTACGTCGCATTCAAGCAGTGGTGCAGTTCTCGGTGAAAAGCTTCATTAGGGCTATCTGATGGCATATGGCGTTCAGTATGTTCCAAGTTGTCGCGCAACGAAGTCGAAGTAGGAGGTGGAGTGGATGTAGAGCACGGACGCTCGGGCCTACTGCGCCCCGCAAAACGTTTCCCCGCATCCCCGTTGCGATCACCGCGATCATCATCACGCTACGCGGCTGCAAAGCGACTTTTTCCATCCATCATCAAGCAGACATTCCGCGTCGGCGGTCATGGCCACATCGCATCGACCGCGGGTCTTCCTAGACGTCAATATAGGCGAGCAGCCCGCGGGTCGGCTGACGATCGAGCTTTTCGTTGACAAGACACCACGAACGTGTGAAAAGTGAGTTCTCTTCATATTCCATCCCTCAGCTTCCACCCATGCTAACAGCAACAGCTTCCGCCAATTATGTACTGGACAGCACGATGGCATGTCCTACGCCAAAGTCCCGTTTCACCGGGTCATTGACGAGTTCATGATCCAAGGTGGCGACATATCTAATGGTGACGGCACGGGCACGACTAGCATATACAATGGCGAGTTCGAGGATGAGAACCTGGATTGGAGGGAGATGGATGCCGCTGGGCTGGTGTGCTCGGCCAACAGGGGCAAGCATACGAATGGCAGTCAGTACGCACATACTTTTACAATCATCCTCATACGCGATGAGCACGCTGACGGGATGCCTGCGGCAGGTTTTTCGTCACTCTAGAGTCGTGCCCACACCTCAATGGCAAGCACACCATCTTTGGACGGCTGGTAGCTGGGCAGGATGTATTGCAGAGGATAGCAAAGATAGACGTCGACAAGAATGACCGGCCGCTGGAACCGGTGCTGGTCGCACGCTGCGGCGAGCTTGAAAAGAGGAAGAAGCCCGCGCCTCAGCCGCAGGCAACGCTCTCCGCCGGCAGTACGGACAGAGGTCGGAGACGAAAGAGCGATGCGTCAGACGAGGAGATGGAAGATACGCCGGAACCACAGGCGCCGCGACTGCAGCGGCGGCGACAGAGTGACAACGTGGTGGACGAAGGGCTCAGGGGAAGACCAAGACAGCGTTCCGGCTCCCGATCAGTATCGCAGGCGCTCCCCGTTCCAGAAGAACAGACGGAGCCGGAAACTGTGGAACAGCATTCGCCGGTCAAGAAGCACAAACGGAAGCGGGAGCCGTCTCCGAGTCGACCTTTGAAGGACGCGATGCCGCAGCAGGAACACGACGACTATCAGCGACGCCGGAGACCGAGCTTACCGAATCAGTACTCGGAAGAGAAGCATAATGGCTTGCGTGGGGACGACGACAGGTACAAGCCGAGCCCTCGGCGTGCCGACCACCGCTACGCCGGTCAGAGGCGTGATGGCGAATACCGCCATCAACGTGAGGACGATCGCTATCGTCCATCTCGAGATCGCGACCAGGACGAGCATCAAGGCCGACTAAGCTCCAACGGACGGCTTGCAGACGGGTACGACGACCACGGACCGCCGGTGAAGTTTAAGGGACGTGGAGTGATGAAGTATCGCGAACCGGGCCGGTTGTGACAATGCTATCTGTATGAAAGGTCACGCTTTACTTGTGCTTATACCTAATGAACAGATGTACAAATGGTACTTTTACTGTCGTAATACTGAGGATTTGCGCAGATCCATACCGTGCCGCAGTCGAGTCGTCCGAAACTCGCCAAGCTTCGGAGTTATATCCGCTTCACCAGGAGTCAGGACGAACCTCCGCAACTTCCCCTCCGCCATTGGTGCGGAGTAACATGTGATGTGCCATGTGATCTGCCACTTTCTCTGACCTCATTTTGCAGTTCCCAGTATGCTGTATGCGAATGACGCTTCTGAGGCCTACTGCGTTTTGTTTGTTTACCAGCTGCAGCGAACCGCCCGTGACGGTGCGGAGTCACCACGGTAGAAGTCACGCGTACCGAAGCATCGAGGTCCAAGCTACATAACCCATGAGGACCCAGCAGTGCCCAGTGAGTCCTTCTTACTACTCTACCCTACACACACGCGTACAACATGAAGCTAGCAGTAGCCATCACTACCATCTTTGCTCTGGCCACGAGCTCTTACGCATGGCCACCCATTCACCCTCATGGCGCTCCTTGGGACCATCCTTCTGGTTCGCAGTCGTCTTGGAATCTGGCCAACTTTTCCAGCCTCGTGGCCTTTGGTGACAGCTACACGGACGACTCTCGCTTGGGCTACTTCATTAGCAATGCTGGACAAGCACCTCCACTTGGATGGGTTGACCCAGTCGTGAGTATGCTCCGTTGCTGAGCTCATCGAAACCGGTCTCTGAACGCAATCGAACAGAACTACCACTCCGCTGACGGCGGTCGCACCTGGGTGGAGTATGTTCGCCAATACACCGGCATCAGCCTGTACAACTACGCTGTTTCCGGCGCAGTTTGCAGCAACAACATCACTCCCCGCTACTTCTCCGCGATTGATGCCCCGTTCCCGGACATCGAGCAGTACGAGCTCCCGGCGTACATCGCTGATTCAAATTACTACTACCCGAACGGCACCAAGTTCATGAACGATCCCAGCAACGCCACGGTGTACGCCATGTGGATCGGCACCAATGATCTTGGCTTCTCGGCCTTCATCCAAGATGCTCAAGTGAACGGCACCAACATCAACAACTACACCGACTGCGTCTTCGATCAGCTCGCGCGAGTCTACGACAACGGCGGCCGTTACTTCGTCCTCATGAACGTCGCGCCGTTGAATCTGGCGCCGATCTACGCGCTTCCCAAGGACGGTGGCGTTGGGAACAACCAGTACTGGAACCCGAAGACCGGCAACTACACCGAGATCAGCTACAAGATGATGGAGTATGTCACGTTGGTCAACTCCATCTTCGAATACCGCACGCCGTATGCCGTGGAGGTTACGAAGAGATTCCCGGGTGCGAGCTTTGCCGTTTACGATGTACACGGACTGGTAGGTCGTGATCTGATGGTGTGGAAATATCTTGATAAGATCCTCACGTCTGCATCAGATGACCGACATCTACAACAACCCATCCGAGTACCTGAACGGGACGACACCGTCGAACGTCACCGGTTACGTCCACCACTGCAACCTGACGGGCGGCGACTGCGTGACCAACCCAAGCCCAGACAGCTTCTTGTGGTTCGACGAGCTGCACCCGAGCGAGCAGACCGAGCGCGTTATTGCGAGGATATTCTTGGACGTGGTTAAGGGTGCCAGCAAGTGGGCGACATACTGGTCGAGCTAGTGTTGAGTATTTGACCTTGCTCGGTGCTTGAGGCACAACGGCTCCTTCGAAGCTTCAAGAAGTTCTTGTATCTTGACAGCGGCACGATCGTAAACGAGAACCGCGACATGTTCCTGCAGTGCATTGCCTGACAACGTGCTTAGCGTTGAGAAGTCACCTCTAATCTTTCGACGTATGCTCGTCCGTGAGGATCCAGCGCAGATCCCTGCGTGTGATGTTCCGTACTGCGTAAGACAGTACGTTCGGCAAAGCTTCGGCTCGAGGACGCGGATCACGGCTCACGCCTATCTTCCGACGCTCCGCACCGTGCCGTCAGTCTCCACGGATATCGAACATTTTGACCTCGTCCTCAACTGCTCCCTCCGGAAGTCGTGTACGAGCCTGCGGATCACGTTGCTGTACCCACATCTCGCTTGCATCGTACTTGCGCGCCCCTCGCTGTTCCGGACACGACTCGAACGGAGCAAGTGTCCAACTCGTGCACATTGGGAAACCACCCGACTGCTGGCGAGGTTGTGGCCTTGCTGTACCGTGCATCGCCGACGATGTCGCGAACCAGAGCGTTGAGGCCCGCCCAGATGATCGGCTTAAGAGCTCCGCCGCATGTCGTCTTGTTGTTCTAGTTCATCATTGCAGCAATCGACGGGTGGTCCACGTCGCCTACCTTCGAACCTTTTGACCCAGCATTACAGGGGAAGGCCGATCACGCTATGTGGCGACTTGCTTAGAGCCGAAACCTTGGTTCGAAGGGCTATAGACGTTGTCATTGAAGGTACTTATCATACGCAACAAGGGACTCTATCATCAAAGAGATGTTAGCGTTCGCACTCCACTTCCCACATGACACTCGTGAAAGCGGACGCTACGCGACAATGCATGTGCTTCTCACTAGAGCGGCAGATCGCTTGTTCATCTCGAGATGTTTCATGGTAGGAAACGCAGGAGTTGAGTCTGCTGGGTGGCAAACTGCTAAAGGCAGCTCGGGGAGCAATTGTACAACAGTACCGGCTTTCGAAACTACACCGATCACCTTGGAAGACTCAACGCTGACCCTCAAAGCTAGCTCACTCCACTGGGAGTAGCCAGGTTGCGACAGGCGCACCATATACATGCAGCGCCTACGTTATTGCAGATGGCACATTCCGGAGCAGTCGTGACGTTGACACATCCCAATGGTCGCTGTAGTACCCGGAGCGCCGCTCAAGGCTGATCGAAAGATCATCTGCAAAGACAACCGGGAAGATTCACACGTTCGGAGAGCGCTTCCTCTGCTCCCCTCAAGCCGCTCGACTTCTTGAGTTGACTGCCGCTAGGGCTCAGACCCCAGAGCGATGAGACCTCGATGGCGGCAATTTCTTTTTGCTTCGTTTGAACTAATGGCAGATTCCAAGATCAGGCACACACTGAGCGGCAGCGACCAGGCTTTTTGGGCAGCCTAGCCTTATAGGCTTTCATACTGCTGCATGCCGAGCTCCCCGACTATAAGGCAAGATGAGAAAGGTAACGCTCATAATTCGGCGATACGACGAGTTGGATCGGTTTCGGTCTCCCTCCGACATGCAGGTAGTGCCGGAGTTGATAGTATAATTCCTTTGGAGGCTTCACAAACTAGTAGGGGAGGCGAAGAGCAGAGAGCGAGCATTCATTTCCGGTGCGTACAGCTCGTCTGAAAGAAGATCTTATTAACAAGCTCGACTAAGCGCACGCTCGTGGGTGAATCTAACACTAGAGTAGACGGCGTCACGCACATCGATGGCAGCGTCGGATACTCCGTTCTCCTGCCATGACCTTACACGACAAGCACGATGTCTTTGCCACGAGTACGCACCAGATTGCCGCTTATGCAGAGACTTGCGCGCTGATGAGTACATGTAGAGGATGGCTTTCTTGGACACACAACTCGCGTCCAAAACCGCAGCTGCCCCACCGGAGCTGGAGCAGCTCGTGTACTCCTGTATACGGTCACATACCCTTTCCAATTGGTATTACGCCCTGTGCTTCAACAATGTCCATCCTCAGCACGCCTTGTTGCTGCTCTTCTTCATCTGATCACGGTCGCGCTTCAGAATCTACGAAAGTCGGTGCCGGACTCGTCTCGTCGCCCCACGATGCTACCGACGTCACAGCGTGAGGCGACCGGTGAGGCCGCCTGCTTCTCCCAGACACATAAGAGCTTGTGCCCCAGGACAAATCCGACCAGTGGTCCTCCTCTCATACGCCATCGCAATCTTCAAACCCTACCAGCCCGCCATCGCGCATTCAGTACGCAGGCAGCATCTGCCGAGAGACAACATCATCATACACATACTTGGGCAGTGGGCGGTGTTGTCCTCTCAACCACGCCCCTGCGTCATCTTGTCGACCATGAACCAGGGGGCGATCAGCGACAGCGATGAATGGACGTACCTTGATCCTCAGCTCTTCGCATTCACAGATCTTGTCGACATGCTCTCTTGGGAAGTGGGAGGACAGGTACGTTGAGCTCTAGGTCTGCTATCCACGCTGTTTAGTGAACGTATGGCAGCCTGATCTCACATCTACTCTGCTTGACGACATCCACTGCTGTCCTGACACTTCCGCTTATGGCGCAACGCTACCGGGTACCGAACGTCACTCTCTGGGTTTTGCTTTACGCCAGCCGTCGGATGACCACACGCTTCGCGAAGGCGGGGCATGCTATACTGTTCCGAATATGGAGTCGCAGTCCGGCGTAGATGCTACAGCCAGAGCGGGCCCGTCTGTTCTCCGCCGTCCTTCCCTCAGGCTCGCCGTCTCGACGCCCGCAACAAGAACAACGACATCTTCTACCCGGCTTCACTGTACTTCGACAGCACCAGAGATCCGTGTGACTGATCCAGACGCTTTGGAGTCACCGTTGGAGATACGCAGCCAAGCTCGTCATGGTCTATCGAACCACAGGCGTAGCCACAGCAGTCCTGGTTCGCTCGTCAGCCAGCAAGACTTCGAGGACCAGCCATCAGCACCGCTTACGCTCAATGGCGAACTACTAAGCCCTGTGTCACGCCAGCAATCCGTAATGGACCCGTTCAACAGCAGTCAGGAACTGCGTCGACATGATTGGAGCAACGTACTGCCAGTTTCGGCTTCGATCTTCACACCGAGCTCTACTCGCGCTCGGTCCGAGAGCAGGAACAGCAGCAGCAGCAGGGGCAGGAGCAGGATCAGGTCCCGTTCGGCCAATTCAACGGGCAGCACGACCTACTCGTTCAATTGCGATTATGCGTCCTGCAGCAAGCGGTGTAGGAGCGCAACCGACCTTAAGTATGAACCCTTCGCTCCCCAGTGCGTCCTTGTCAAATCCCGCTAACACTCTACCAGTCACCACAAGAGATGCCACTTGCCTTACGACCAACGACCTCACGTATGTACGAAGTGTGCTAAACGCTTCAGCTGGGAAAAGGACCTGAGGCGTCACTGGCAGAGAGCCGATCACTCTTTGCAGAGCCACACTTGTCCATTCTGCAAACGGCCCTTTGGAAGAAAGGATCACATGGAACGACACATGCTTAAACGTCACCCCTCCGACGTTGAAGGTGCGTGGGCCACTTCCGATATCGCCAGTCCAGCCCAACACTTGATGCTTTCTTCCCCTGTCACGCCAGACTACGGATGGATCGATGACAGCGATGCCTATCCGTTCACGCCAATCACTGACGACGATTCGGGGTCCCACCAAGCTACGTCTTCGCCTATTGACCCATGGTTCAGTGCAGGTTCTGCTGGCTTGAGGAATGACTGGTCATAAACAATCTTTGGACTTCTCACGCAAACCGCCATCCTTTCCTCCGCGGCCGTTGTGATCGTGCTGTAACACAAGATACAAATACACTATTCAAAGTAACCACCTTGATTGGGGCGATCCTTCCGGAATTCAGTGTCCCGGGCGACAAAACTTTGGACTGCATGTAGTGGCCGGGTTGAAAAGTGTACCTCAGAGCACACTGCTGCCGAGACTAAGGTTCTTGTTAGCGACAGGATTGGAAGACTGTTCACATCTCTGGGCGCTTGACCCGACGGTTGGTTGGTTGACGATTTTAAAAGCTTATTGCAATGGCGTTGACACTTACGAGCAATTGTTTTCACGCTACTGGTTGCGACCCGTCAACAGTCTTCTCTTGTGAGGGTTTTCTGGCTTCGCAGACGGCCGGCTTTCAGGCGTTGTATATGATGAGGCTAGATATCCACCTTGAATGCATTCTTCCAGTTTCAATGCACCTCGCATTTGCAAGCGAGTAACACACCGGCTTGATATCTTAATTTCAAGATTTTGTGAATTAACAATGTACCACCATGAAGTGAATGTGGGCGCACGGCGGTTAATCACATGACTTCGCGTCGCAACTTCCCGTTCGACGCGCCATTGCGAGTTTAGGGTCATTGAAAGTCTTCGATTTACATCAAATATGTATACATCGACGACAAGATGAGTGACAACAGCTCAACATTGGGTGGGCTGTTCGATGGAGCATTCACTCTTTTGCGCGCTCCCAGCACCGGCAAATCCTTGCACCTCCCATAGCCACGAGTATGAGCTCTGAGAGAGCAACGAAACGGCGTAAGCTGGACGCTTATGATAGTGCTTCGCCTTCCGTTGAGGATACACTGCGGACAGCCACTGCGCCGACATCCTACTCCAATGTTCCCATCACGCAGAGCCAGCAACCAGCCTCACCTACCGAACACTCAGCGCCCTCCACCAATCTCGGACGGACACTCTCGGTGCAGGAAACATGGCAAGAAGCCAAGGCAAAAAGCACAGTGCGACGACCAAATGTGAAGCCTGCCCCGGATGTATACGAAGATATTGAAGGTGCTCATGGCAGGCCAGTGCCAGCCGTGAAGAAACCGGCATCCAGGAGGAAGAAGCCTCTCTCGGATCCCCTGCGCAATCAGAGGACTAACGGAGGTAACGATGATGCGCAGCTTACCCCGAGAAAGGGTACAGCAACTCTCGGGTTCTTCAAGCAGTTTCATAGTCCGAAGAAAGCTACCCAACTGGTGCCTGAGGGAGTGGCACATGGCGATGTGAACGGAGCAAGCAATCATGCAAAGCTATGCGAGGAGGTGGATGTGCAGACAGACAGTGAGGATGAAGACGGAGAGGACGGAAAGGACAGAGAGGACGTAGAGCAGCGGGAAGACTATGGAAGAAGTCATCGTGATACGGGCGGTGATGACATTGGTAGGCGACAGGCGGCAGATATGGCAATTCCGAAGAAGACTTTCGAGGATGAGATCAAGGAATTGGAAGAGGCGGCACGGACAGATGCAGCGCAAGAACAAGGGTCCGCGACTGCTAGTACACCCTCTTTACGAAGGAGACCTGCCGCACGGCGAGCCGTCCCCGGCAAGGAACAGCTGCAACAATCTGCGAAGGCTAAACCAAGTCAATCGTCATATCGGAAGTCGAAGTCTGCTGCTGAAAGGATTGTACGTCGTACGGACCTTGCGGACGAAATTGTTGGTTCGGAAGAGCGTGAGAGTGAGCAAACGCAAACAGATGGCCCTGTCGAAGAACGAAGAAGTGCAAGGTCACTCGGTCCTTCGTCACCGAAGAGCACGACCGAGATAGTCACACTCGACCCAGAAGTGAAGACGCACGTCATGAGCCCGCAGGCTCATGGCATCATACATCGTACCTTTGGGTCGGAGCAGCTCACTCTGATCCAGAACATACTCTTGGAGAAGCTGACAGGCAAGCGTCCTGTTTCCCTGGCCAACCTGGAAGACGAGTATGCCAGAGTCTCACAGATCGTCAGTCAGACTGTCACCGCGGGCGAAAGTAACAGCATGCTACTTATCGGCGCTCGAGGCAGTGGGAAGACCGCTCTTGTCGACCGCATACTCAGAGAGCAGGCCATCAACCATGCTGGTGATTTTCACGTCATCCGGCTCAACGGCTTCATCCATACAGACGACAAGATCGCTTTACGGGAGATCTGGCGGCAGCTGGGGAGGGAGATGGAGCTCGAGGAGGGTGACGGTTCGTCACGAAATTATGCCGATACGTTGACATCACTACTTGCTCTGCTTTCACACCCAGCGGAGCAGGATCACTCTGATCTGGTCACGAAAAGTGTCATCTTCATCCTGGACGAGTTCGAGCTATTCGCGAGCCATCCAAGGCAGACATTGCTCTATAACCTGTTCGATATTGCGCAAAGCCGTAAAGCACCGATCGCCGTCTTTGGCTTGACCACGAGGATCGATGTGGCGGAATGCTTGGAAAAGAGGGTAAAGAGTCGATTCAGTCATCGTTATGTGCACTTGAGTCTTGCGAAAAGTTTTGCGGCGTTTCAGCAGGTCTGCAGTGCGAGTCTCGCGGTTCACACAAGCGAGCTTTCGATGGCGGAGAGGGCGCACCTAGACGTACCCGACGATGCGGTTGCAGACACGCACGGCGGCAGTCCGGGTGGTGCCGCAAAGGCTTGGAACGTCGTGATGGAGAACGCACTGGCTACAGAGACATATCAGCATCTTCTGCGCCGAATCTACTCGACGACCAAGTCTTCGCGAGAGTTCACATCCGAACTGCTTCTGCCACTCGCGACTCTGCCTACAGACGCGGAGCTGGATCCGAGTGCCATCGCTGAGCACCTTACTGGGAACACGGCTATATCACTTCGCGGCCCGGATTCGAAACTCGACGGCCTCGCCTCGCTCAGCGCTTTACAGCTCGCTCTCCTCATCTGCGCGGCTCGTCTGACCGCCATCCATAACGCCGAAGTCATCACCTTTCCTCTCGCCTACGAAGAGTATAAAACCCTGGCGTCGAAAGCGAGATTGCAGGCCTCTGCATCGGGCGTCCTGGCACAAGGTGCCGGGGCGAGACTCTCGAGCAAGGATGTCGCCAAGGGGGCTTGGGAGGATCTGATGGAATACGGGCTTGTGCTGGACGACGGCAGGGCTGGTGGGAGGGTGGATGTTGGGTTGGAGGAGATTGGGATGAGTGGGGTTGAGCTGGGTCAGTGGGGGAGGTGGTGTAGGGAGATATGAGTGTATCTTATTCGAATTCTTACCCGGTCCGATCAAACATCCCCGGAAGCTGTGGCGTGCTTACGTCCGAAACGGGGGGTTTCGTTCGGTTTTGACGAGGTGAGGGATATGGCGGCATACCGACCAAGAGTACGTGTGCTCATTTGGATGGCCAGGTGCGGTGTGTCGATTGATCACTCGTTCCGTTTCCGTCGATATAGGACAGATGGTACCGCTCGGGCCTGAATTTAAATTGCATGAGGCGAGAACGATTTCACCAATTGTCCTCCCTCTCTCTCGCATAGAGTGTATCTCGAGAGAGAGGAGATGAGGCCTGCTGGCACAACGGCAGCGTGTTCGACTCCAGATCGAAGGAATATCCGGTATCGTGTTAATCCTCGATGCACCTCACATCGCCAGTGCTCCTTGATGGGACGACTACATATGTAGATTGGATGCAATTCCAAGTTTCCAGGTTTGCTCGAAGAAGACATGAGGCTGGAGCCCAGAGCTTCAACTTTCGCCGCTTAGCTGAGCCGACGCCCACTGCCCCTGGTGCACCTCACCTGGGCACGCTTCCCGCAAAACCACGAACACCACATCAACAGGCATCCTGTCATCTCCTCAACAGGTGTTCTCCATTCGACATCCAAGAACGACGCCGATCGGGCGAGTTCCATATCACACATACACACACAATGTCCATCCTCAATCGAAAACGAGACTTGGTGTATCTCCTCTTCTTCTTGATCCATATCCCCGTGATCTTCTGTGAGCCTTCAACAATGCCTCCTGGCCGTCAACATGAAGCTAACAGCTATCCCTCGTAGGCGTGGACCTCGCACCACTCTACCCGGAAAGTATCAAGCCTCAGTTCATCCGCGACATTAGGCAATTTTACATCGACACCTACCATGATCGGTTCTTCACGAGTCCCCCAGCCTGGTTCACGATGTACATGTGGATGGAGCTCCTCTATCACACTCCGTTGAGCGTGTGGGCGATTGGCGCCCTGCTGCGAAGTAAGTGTTTCCACTGTAGGCTATAGAAGACGTACTGACGATGAAACAAGACGACCCCAAATTACCCATCCACCTCCTCGCATTCGCGGTGCAGACGGCGATTACGACTTCCACATGTATAGCGGACTACATGAGCTGGGGCGTTTTCAGCAGCTCCGAAAAGGCGGAGCTCGGAAAACTCTACGTGCCGTATCTCGCGCTCTGTAAGGCGGCTCTCGGTCTCTACCTACACGGACGTTGATTCGCTGACGAATCGCGACAGCCGTTTTCATGGCCGTCGATATGTACGTGCGGCTGGACGCTTCCGTGAGCAGGACGCAAGCATCTGGGCGGATAAAGACCGCGTGAAGGCCATGGGAGGCCATGTGATGTCTCAGCGATCCTGTCACGGAGTGGACATGCAGCAATTCGCCTTGGTCGGTCACGAGAGTACGAGTGCACAACGTTTTCAGAGCGGACGCCGCTCGCAGAAACTCGCTTGAACGCTGACGACCAATCACCTTCCAAAAGGGCTCTAATAGCTGTCCTGCCTCCAATTGCTCCTGACCCTTTGCCAATCATCAAAGTTCTTCTTCCCACCGTCTTTCTCCAGTCCCATCCCGCGCTCAACCCAATCCTGAGTCCCCATCTCACTCAACCTCGACAAGGCTCTGGCAAACGCGAAGGCTTCCTCGTCGCCCGTGAAAATGCTGCTGTTCTTAAGCGTGTCCATGTTCATGCCCAGATCGTCCATCAGGCTGCGCATCGCGTCATTCACGTCGTGACGTTCATTGTGAGCGACCTCGGCCTTCTCGACTCCCGCCTTGGCGCCGGCCTCGAGCGCCTCGCCGATCTCATCCTTCGTCATGAAGAGATTTGTGAGAGGGACGGCGGTGGTCAGGACCAGTTTCGCGTGAGCTTCGTACGCCGCATCCAAGAACGTGATGAATCGGCGGGCCACGTCGCGACTGCGCAAGTTCATGCCCGGAACATCGGTCACGATGAAAGCGTCGTAGCTTCGAGCGAGCTCCAGGTAATCCGCGGCGCCAGTGGCTTTGCCCATGAGTTCTTGGAACGTGAACCAACACGCCCTACCCGAGGCTCTGGGCACCTCGATCTCGCGGCCCCATACAGTATGACTAGCCTTGTGCGGAGGGTCGTCCTTTGGATTGCCGAGGAATCGAAACCAATGCTCCGCGTGTCGTTTCGCCGCGGCGTCCAACGGGTGGTGGTAGACTCCCGACGGCGGTCTCGGCACCTTTCGGTAATCAGTCGTCGAGTCCAGATTCAATATCCTTAGGTGATCCAATAGTAGGTTGATGCACGGCACGAAGGACTCCCGTTGTATGCCGTTTTTGTAGAGGTCCGTCGGGTGCCGATTGCTTGTCGTCACTAGCACGGTTCCATGCGCCATCAAGCTCTCCATAAGCCGCCGCAAGATCATGGCGTCTGCGACATCAGTACACTGAAATTCATCGAAACACAGCACGGTGGCTTTCTCCGCTATATGCGCCGCGACAAACGGAATGGCGTCGGTGTCGTTGCCATGTGCCATTTTCATCTTGTGCAGTTCCTTGTGCACCTCTTGCATGAAATTGTGGAAGTGTATACGTGTTTTGGAGTGTATGCTCTCTGGAAGAGTGTCGTAAAACAAATCCATGAGCATCGTCTTTCCACTGCCAACATCGCCATACATGTACAAACCCTTCGGTAGATCGGAAGAGGGGGCCATCTTTAGCCTTTCGTTCTGTCCGCCTCCAAACAGAGACCCGAGGAAGCTCTTTTTCTTCGGTTGGAGCGATTCGATGGTCGGCTGCACTACCTTCGGCGGTTGATAATTCAGAAGCGTATCATGCAAGTCTTGCAAGGCCTGAATGAGCGTGCGCTGGTGCTCGTCGTCGCGTAGCCGGCCCGAGGCCACGCGGGCATCGTACTCCTGCAAAGGACCGCGGTGGTTGTATTGTTGTTGCCTATACTCTGCCATGGTGGCCATTGTCCTCCTGTGGGCGTACAACCTGCCGGGCGTGGATGGGTTCGTGGCAATTGCCTCCGCGATCGCCTCTGGACGCCATCGCGACGCTCTTTTTCTCGCCAGACAATCAACGCACAATAAGCGCCGCTGCTGATTCGACGTCCGTATGGGTGTGCGCAGCAAGGCTCTCAATGTTCTTGTCATCTCCGCTGAGGTCATCGTGCTCTTGCTGACCGAATCCGATAGCTTGTGGCTCTTACATGGCTTCCATCCCGCGCGAGAACCGTAGGGCCGTAGGATGGTGTGAGTTCACTGCCGGGTTGGACGCAGACGCAAGCTCTACGCCGCGAAGAGTTGAGATTGCTAAGCAGTTCTAGAAGGGTCTCGGCCGTAGGTATGTCAGTAAAGGTATATAGTGTGTACAAAATATCTACGGTTATCGCAAAGAGAGTTTGATCAAACGTTAGAGAAGCGCGTGGTGAAGCTACCACATTTCAACCAGCTCGGCTCGAAAAGGCCATCGGCCCGAGTCGGCTCGACCTTCCCTACCGCTGGCGGCCGTTGCACGTGAATAGGTGGAGGTACCCTTATACTATGTATGTACATGTATGTGTTTGAGAAACATCGACTTCCGTTACGATCACATCACGGAGGCATCTAGGATGTGGAAGTGGTGACAGCACCTATAGCTTTGTTTGACCTCAAGAATGTCGGTCTCTGCAATCGCTACTATACTCCAGACTTTTCGCAGTGGTATGTCCGTACCCTATGACCTCTATTACGGTCCAAACATTATTGAACTCGAGCAAGTGTGGCGATGTTGGCAGAAGAAAAGCGCCCGAAACAAAGGGGAAAGGTGACAACCTACAGTTTCAAGAGCATGGGCAGTGCTAAAATTGACAACGGAGCAGCCCCTGCAAGGTAGAGTCGTTCATTCGAGAGTATTGCCGGTACTTTACTCCAGAAGCTCAACAATCGAGCTTGGCAGGGCTTCACCGGCCTCCTTGACCCTTTTCAAGAGCTGCAGAGCCTTCCTACGTTCTGCCAATTGGTTCTCATGCCTTTGGTCGAATCCCCGGGTGACTTTGAGGCCTGACAGCTCGGTCTCGTCACCTGTCGTGTCACCCTCGGAATGCGAATACAAATCGGACAGTGCAAGCGCCAGCATACCTCTCAGACGAAGCAATGGCATGCTAGCATCATATGGTGGGCCGAGCATCACCTCATCCATACGTTTGGCTATCTGCTCCACTTCTTTCAGCTCTTCTTCGCGAAAAGACAGAACTTCGCTGCGAGAGCTGACCGGGCTACTCGGTATGTCCGGGTTCTGCGACCTAGCTGATGCCATTGATCGACCAACCTCGCGCGTGTGTCGGGAGCACTTGGACCGGTAGCGTACCTCGTAAATCCAAATATTGAAGAGTTCAGGATAGAAGGCCACCGCATTGATGCTGTGTTGCGTGCGCGGCGTGTGCGGATACTGCAAGATAAGACGCTCGTAGAATTCTCGAGCGAGACTAAAGCCTTTGTCGGAGAAGTCATACGGTCTCAAGGCAGGCTGGCCGCTGGTTGCGCTGAACGAACTGACGTCATGATCACCACTCACACGATACCGCTGATGCGGGTTTCGAGACTCTAGGCCGCGCCGCATCAGAAGTTCGGCACCAAGACCCCAGCGCCCATTCTGCCGGACATCGATGCCTCGACCAGCAATCTCCGTCCGGACCAGAAGACCCCAGGCTCGTGACGCGCGCTGCCAGTCACCTTTGAGAACACATGAGTGCAGGATCGCAGTGAGATTGTCGGCATGGCGCTTCTTGAGCGACGTTTCCTGATAGCCGTACGATGCACGGGTGGAAGATACCGGGGGGTGAAGCTCGGCAAGTTCTTGATGCACGGTTCTGCTCTGTACGGGGCCTGGTCGAGCCGCTGCATGCGGGAAAGGTGGCGGCGGCAACGAGTCCTCCCTGTTGTAACCAGCGACATGGTAGGGGTCTGTCTGGTTCAGAGGGCGAGAAGTGGTCCTTAAGGGCCTAGGCGTCCACTCAGTCGCTGGAGACTGCTGGGTTCTCTCATCTTCACTTTCCACAGAACTCTCTCGCCCCCTTTTCCGCTTGCGCCCACGCTTGTGCTCCTTGGTGGAAGATGTCTGTTGTTCCCCAGTTGCGTTGTAAACGGGCGCGAACACCCTCATGGCCAACTCATGAGCAGCTCCCTTGCTTGCCAGTCAAGGAGCGTACCGATGGCCGGAGCAAGCTGTGAACTCCAGTCCGCATATCAACAACGCCTCTTCCCTCGGCCGCTCAATGATGAGACGGGGCTCCTGGTGTACCGTACTGTGGTGTTGTATGTATACATGATACTATGTATGTTGATGAGAAGTGCAAGCGGTCTTGGCAACGCTATTAGGCCCGGCTAGCCTGCGGGATGAGGCGGCGTTAGTTGAAAGCACAGGCTGTGAGCCAACAACCTGTCATGCGGTGCAGCGGGCACGAGAACACATTCAGCTTCACTCATCATGCCTCTTCCGCATCGCTCAGAGGGTGTCACCGGTGTGGTCTGACTTAGACCCGACTTCACCCTCACCCTCACCCTCACCCTCATCCTCACCTTCACCTTCACTTCGCCTGCTGCTGCTGCTGCTGCTGCTGCTGCGGCCTGCATTCTTTGCCTCATCACTTACCTTCCACCTGAGCCGGAGCCATCACTACATCCTTTCTTTCACCCTGCTCACTTACACACAAACATCTCCTTGACCTCAGCTGTGAACCCTGACTACCCGGGCGAAGCCGGTGGATGGACACGCTCCCAGCCGTGGGCACTCTCGTCGAGAAGAGGCTGTAGCAATCATGGGGCAGAGTGCGTCCCAACCTCGGCGGAGTGAGGAGGACAGGCGGAACAGGAGGCGGTCAATACTGCGGCAGTCGATACGGCATTCCATCGTGGACGACGGGCAGGCCGGGCTGTTGCGTGCAGAGCACAGTGTTGCGCAGAGCAGCGTACCCCCGCGCCCACATAACAGGAACAGATTATCGCAGCTTTTACGGCCGTCTTCACGCGCGGATGTCGCCGATGGCGAGCCGCTTGCACAGCCACGCGGGCCCTTCCTCCAGAGGACACGATCAACGTTCCGAGAGATGCTGAGCAGTCGAGAAAACACGCACATGCCAAACGCCCCGTCGTCGAGCTCCACACAGGGAAATATGCAGCACCGTGCATCCTACGTTCGGGCAGGAATGAGCAGAGAGGGCAACGATTACTACCCACCCCGTCTGCCCTCCATCGACATCAGTTCTGGCTTCGACAGCGAGCCTTTCCCAGTAGAAGGCGAGCCTGAGGAGCCACCACGCTCCTCCAATTCGAACCGCCGGTCTAATCTCCGGTTCAACGCGCTACGGCCGGACCGACCCTTCCGGCATATAACCTCCTCATTTCGCCGCAGGCGCTCATCCCAGCCATCGTCCCTTAGTATGCGAGCAGGGGGTGAGGATCAAGCGACGATGCTAAGCAGACTTCTGTCAGCGGCAGCCGCCGCAACGGCAGCGACGCTGATGGGAGATGATCACCAAGCTCTGGGCGAAGCACGCAGCCTCACAGGCGAAGCTGTGTTTGGAGATCTCGGCGGCAACGGGGAGGACGGTAGCTTCGACGGCTTTCTACGCGCTCTACAGAACGGCAGGATAGCTTCCGCGCTCAGACAGGGCAGCGATCCCGACGGCGACAGCGCACCACGAGACGGACCCCTGAACATTTTTCGGATGTTTCGTTTCGGGGCTGCCGACAGCAATACACCTGTACCTCTGAGTCCCGGATCGCGTGACTCGAGCGAAGCAGGCGAAAACGTCTTCGATGGTCGGATGGTACCCATCATTATCATCGGCATCCGCTCCATCAATTCAAGCTCTGGCTCTCGCTCCGGGTCAGCCGCCGAGGAGCTGCCGGCCTTCATCGACGCGCTTGGGAACTTCCCCAGCCCTCTGCCGGCCGCAGCGCTGGGTACGCATGGCCATGAGAGCATCGACTCGATCTTGCGACCTCCGCAAAATGGGACCTCTTTCCGCCACCGCAGGAGGGCAAGTATGGGTGGGTTCGGTATGGGTAGGAGCCGGATCAGTGACCGATATGATGACCAAAGAGATCATCGATCACCAGACAGACGGCGCGACCGGCCCTGGAGCATTGCTAGCGCAAACTCCGTCCTCGAGCCAAGACCACCGCCGGCGACTCCGGCCAGTCCCAGCCCCGAGCTCAGCCGGATACCAAGCAGGAACAGCACACCCAATCACTCGAGACCGCCGTCGTTCGTCGCCAACAGCATGCGAGACTTCATTTCTGACTCGACACGTAACAGTACGCTGCACAGGTCGTCCGCCGCCAGCCCGCTCACCGCGCATACCGAGGAGACATCGTCTCTCCACTCGACGCACTCGAGCGCCAACCTCCTACCGAATGGCGAAGAGAGAGGGCCCTTCCGCTTTGACGCGCACCGCCGATCCGACACGGCGCCAAATATCCACTACCCGCGCTTCGCCTCCGGTCATCCTCGACGTAACGGTGTCGTGGAGCCGGACCATCTACCGCCACTGTCGAGGAGTAGCACGTCCAACGCGACCGACAACTCCTCCAACAACATCGAGACACGTGGCAGCAACAATGACAGTCGGAGCTGGATCATCTACGTCTTGGGCGGTTCTTACCCAGAGAACCACCCCATCCTCACCACGCCCAGCCTGTTTACCGAGAATCCAACTTACGAGGACATGATGCTGCTCTCCGCACTACTCGGGCCTGCCAAGGCGCCAGTGGCCACGGAAGAGGACGTGGAGGAGGCTGGTGGCGTCTACAATATCGAGGCCTCTAACAACGACGCCGCCAAAACTGCAGAGCTCGTCGCCGTCGCGACGGAAGGCGGTGAGCGCGTCGAGCTCGAGGTTGACCAACGATGTCTGGTCTGTCTCTGCAACTTCGAGGTGGCAGAGGTGTGCCGGAAGTTGGTCAAATGCAATCATCTCTTCCACAAAGATTGTATCGATCAGGTAAGCAGCGCGATATCCGCTTCGCCCCGTCTAAACGATCTCCAGCAAGGATAATGGATGCTAACAGATGTCCAGTGGTTGACGCAAGGCCGCAACTCCTGCCCGCTCTGCCGTGGGCAAGGCGTGGACGAGAGAGAGAAGCCATCCGATGATGCCGACGGCACCCGCACCCCGGACGGCTCCCCCAGCGCTCCCGCCGAGCTCGAAGCCGAGAGTTCCCAGCACGAACTTGCCGCTTAGGAGCGCACCTTTATCTTTCACGTTCACTGATACCCCAAATCTTCATCAATATGGCTCTTTCATCTTTGGCGGACATCGGTTCCAAAGCGCGTCGATCGCTTTGCGAGGCACTCCTTTGCTAGTATCAAAGGGCTGCTTGCGAGGCTTGTCGATGCCAACGTCGTTTTTTATGGGAGGATTTTCTGCTTGTGTGCCGTGTAGATGCGTCTTTTGATTGAGCATCGGGTGGGACGGAACTATCTTGACGAAGTCATGAATCTCAGTGTTTTGTTTTTCTTTTTCTTCCCTTCCTTTCCTCCATCCTGCGCGGCTGTTTTGGGATCGCGAGCGGTGCGGGTGTGGCTCGGTGTGGCATAGGGGTTAATAACCGATTCCATGACGTCTCGTACACTGTACTCACGCCATTCTCGCGCTGGTCGCAGTGGACATTGGGAATACTATTTAAAAAGCTTTACTAAGGTACAAACGATGGTGTTTCGACTCTCAGGGTACAAGTGATGAGTGTTTCGACTCTTGGTTGACGTTCCACTCAAGCATTTTGTCGCGCTGGGTCGTTCTACGTACGACCGGAAAAGGATCGTGGGTATGCTGCTACACATCCACGGTAGGTGTTGCATGGAACCGTTTGCCAGAGTTCGGATTTCCGTCAAGCTACTGCGGCTCTAACAGCCGATGAGCGCGACCGGAATGCCGCCATGTCGCCGTTTACCGCCAGACGCCATGCGGTCCTGGCTTCCGCAAAGCAGCCGATGGCGCAATCGTCATTGGGTGGAGTGTCGAGATACCTCCTACGATCTGATCATAGGGTATTCGGATAAACGATCCGCATCCTCTGGAGCATATGGGCGTTGTTGACGTGATGGATCGGGACTCACAGTACGGTCGCTGCGCGTATCGCTGTGCCACCCCCTCGCGTGCTGCCGTACACCACTGAACCGTGAGGCCGGCCAGCGTCGTCCTGGGACTCCTGATGAGACGCTGTTCTTCATGATAGGCGAACGAACAAGTCGGAGATCAGCAGTGAGTGTCAATGCACACGTCCGGTGATGACCGTGTGATTCGAGACGTTCGCGTGCTCTGTCGTACATGATGTCTGTATGTATATGTGGATGTGTCTCGACATATCTGTCTGTCAGGACACATGCAGTGGGAGGTAGACGTACCTTATTTCATGTAGCCTCCCGTGAAGACACTCACGTGCGGGAAGCCGATACCGACTGGATGGAACGCTATCACGGCTTGGGCTGGGCGGCCGAGCCTTAATACTCAAAACCACAACGTTCTTACGACTGCTAATGAATGCACATACCTGACGCTTCACTTGTTACGGATGCCAGTTGGGCAGACTGAACGCGTCTTTCCCCATCTTGGCCCTTGATCACACACACATCGACCGTCAGGATCCTTCCATGCTCTCGATGTCTATATCACGAAAGCCTCACCATCGAACCGCTGCTCTCCCACAACCCCGTCCTCGATCCCGCAATGCCTCGACTCTATTCCAACTTCATGTCTTGGGCTGCTTCGAGCTCTGGTTCGAGCACGACCGTCTTGACAAACGATGGGAACGCCTTGTCGAACCGCAGTCCACGTGCCACGAGCGGGAAGGCAGCGCTTCACCCTTGTGCAGTCCAGCTAGAAGCGATCCGGTAGTGACCCCTACAGGCACCTTCGCGCAGCACTGACACAAACGCAACCAATGCAGCCTTGCTATCACCAGAAGAGCCAAGTCCGCTCGAAAGAGTTGTTCGAACCTTGCTCGACGATCGTGGGACGAGCGGTCACACGTCGCGCTACACTGGGACGGCACGCGAGAAAGTGGGAGACTCGATCCGCAGGAGGGCGGACTCGGCGAGTGATGAATACGACGGTATCTCTCGCAGCATACACCTGTTTCCGTTCGCTTATCTCCTTTGATGGAACAAGAACAAGCAAGAAGACGTCCGAAGTCGGTCCTTCATCCCAGACGTGGCCGTTGACCGACCACGCAATACCTGTGCGTCACTCAGCAACTAGATCTGCCGACCCGGGGTCGGTGAACTTACACGGTATAATACAACCTCAGCGCCGGCGTCCGCAGCTCTCGCCGTACACCCTGAAGCAACTCGAGATACTCATCACGAGTCATCAGGGGCCGAGATGGGCGCAGGAATGGATAAAGCGTGACTGCCGTCAACATCTTGTCGACGCTGTCAAGGATCTCCTCGCCAAGCGATGCATGTCCTACGGTGTGATTAGAAGCGTTATTCCTTGATCGTGGATGGAATGACTACAACAAGACTGCTGTGTTTCGAGGCACTGACTTGCATCCCAGTTTCCGATCGGCAGGCGTTCCGCCCGCTCGTGAACACTCTCAAAGCCTTGGTTGTTCATGTGTGTCCGAAGACTCCTGCCGACGTGCGCGTTCTTGTTCATCTGGGCTAGAGCAGCTGAAAACATCTGCCACCATCGTTGAAGGTACGGCACTGCCTGTCCATTTTCCGATCGAACGAGTGCGTACTGTTCGACCATCTGCAACCAACCACCAGGCTTCAGAAGCCGCTTCAGGTCGGCGATATACGTCGGCCATCGATCTCCATTGATTCCCGCGACGAGAAAGCGGCTGTTGATCAGATGGAACGATCCTGGTTGCAACCTGGTCTCACTACGGTCGTCACGGAAGGGAGCGTTGAGATTCCATTGCTTTCTCTCAAACTCTTGCACTTCGTCAACGTCGTCGTCGTCGTCGTCTTCGTTGTCGGCGTCATCGTCTTCGTCATCTTGCTCGCTACCACGGCCAAGAAAGGTGTCCACACCAGTTACTACGGCGTCTTCGTACTCCGAAAGCAGGTCGTCGATCCAAGCTCCTTTCCCGAATCCACAGTCGAGGACCGCGGGCTCATCTACTCCATCGGGCGGGAAGTCTACGGGAGGGATCACGGTTCCGTCGAATATCTCTCGTAATATGTTGTGAAGCTGAAGCTGTCTTTGCTCTTCTGCCTGTGAAAGCAGATTAGCCCTGGCAAGCTCAGATGTTCCACACTCGACAATGGGAGGCCGTCTGGTCCTTGTGTGAGCATGACGGTTAACAGTAGGTGGAAGGCTTCGACGAATGATCGAAAGGCGAGCCTGGCGGTGCTGTTTCTGAGAAGGTCGACTGGAAAATGCATCGTACTGACCTCGTCGACAGGAATGCAATGCACGTTGTGCTCAAGGGCGAAGGCAGCGAAGATGCGATTTCCAAACGATACTACCCTGTTGTTTTGCGGCTGCGGGATCGTCGACATTGCCTGGAATGATCGCTGTCAGTATCGTTTCAGTGTTGTTACCGACTGACTGTAGCCAACCCACAGTCTTCTTTTGGTGTGCACTTGCGGCAGGTTATGTACACTCCGATAGGTCAAGAAGGCGAAAAGCAGGCACCCATGCGATCATGGCCCAAAGCAGCCTCCTTCTCCTGTCGCACTCCACAAGTCAATCGCAGGCCGTTCAGCGAGCGAGTCAGAACGAGGCAGAGAGACATGTAGCGTGGGCCCGGCGGCGTTGGTGCTGTGAACGGGCAGCCTATGCATAGCTCGAGTACCGAATTGACCAAATCACGGAAGATCGGTGTCACTTAGCCAATGACACCCACATCAATCCGGGAAGCTGCACTGAGGTTGCAGACATGCACCCGTATGCGACTAATAAACCGAGACGTTTGCCAGCTACGTAAACCATTCGGCGTGTGATCTTGCCGGTTCATCCAGAAACCCTAATAACATTGATGAAAGACAGCAGCAATTGGGAACTCTCGCTCGAGCTTATGCCTGGTCCCCACGGTTCACGGCTATAAGAGCCGACTGTTCAATGAAGACTACACCAGGAGGAACTTCGGGTTCCGCAAAAACTGCGGATGTACTTTGACCGCGCAGGTGAGCCGCAGCTGCGGTCCGACCATGCTGACGGGAACGCCAAAGAGGGAAAACGCGTCGACCGCGATACCCGAGCCTTACACACACACGGTGACACAGCGTGTGACACCACAGTGAAGGATATTCGGGCACCAAAAGCATATCCACCCAAACGCTACTGACCGGCTGGAACCCCCCTCACGGGGAAATCTCCGGGCGCTACTACTACTACCGACTAGGCATTGTTCGAGAACCCCCGTGTGACGTGTCTCATCAGCACGAGCTACCATACCTTGGCGCATCTGATGATCGAATCCATTCGGCAATCCATGCGCGATCTCATTATTATTCTGGATCCATAGCGATCCGCACCGAAGCGAAGATGCAGAAAAGGGTATGCCGATCGTCGCGTGGCAAGCATGGATGCGGTGTGTCTCATCACGACCTCTACCCAACTTCACCAGCGTTGAAATTGGACGATGTACTTCGTAGCGGTCTAGGGTCTTCGTGGGCCCAGGGCTTCATCTCATCTCACAACCCCCCAATGCATCCACCTGTCTAGCGCCCCAGTCTTTCCGCTCGCTTGGGAAGGACGGACGCTACTGACGACGAGCGTTTCCTGTCTCTTATTATTACTCGGGTATGCGCCTTGACGGTGGCACACAGGTATTTAACCTACACCCGAGACTACAAATACACATACGCTCAATGTTCACACGTACTCGGTCAACTCACTCCCTCGCTCGCTCACTTATTCCCACTTCACATCGATCATGACCTGGAGGGAAAATCGGGGGGCCGATTTGGATCCGCTTCGCTTGGGATCTCCCTGCAGGGCCAGGGCGGTGGTTGGGCTCTTATCTCCCTCGCTGCCACTGCCTGCCCTACTGTCGGAGCAACAACGTGACTCTGCCACCGTGCACGCCCACGAGCAGCCTTGATCGTTCCCGAGGCACAAACGCCTAGCTCTTCATCCCTCGTCAAACTAACCCACGCGCGATCTTTCAAGCAGGACGTCATGTACCAATGACACAACGGACGAATGTTCTAGACGGGTCGTCGAGACGAGGTGACCAATGGCTTCATCGACCTTGTTCGGTGGCTTGCGGTGACACATGGGCAACATGCTTGCAATGACATGGCCTTATTAGATTGAAAATCGACACGTGAAGTACCGGTCTTCTTTCCGGACTTCTCTGTACACCCC
>Ga0058704_10000156_pt1 | contig 37297 bp, 47 predicted proteins | sample AgamicMgSfe_FD_71363 | JGI IMG/M metagenome (GOLD analysis project Ga0058704, IMG submission 71363) | Agave microbial communities from Guanajuato, Mexico - Mg.Sf.e | ecosystem: Host-associated > Plants > Phyllosphere > Phylloplane/Leaf | place: Guanajuato, Mexico | collected 2012-05-30
GATGGGGTGCTATCGAGGATGATGGTTGTGTTGGTGATGGAGGACAGTCTGCACGACATGGTCCATATACAAAGGCACCGGCCCATGGTATATAGACAGCATCAACGACATAAGGTCAAGTCCAAACATCACTACATAAATGCCTTATCCTCCCTCAACCCTTCAGCATCCACACTCAGCCCAATCTTCCCCATCACACCACTCTCCTCAATCAACCCATGCGCCTTCCTGACCCCCTCCAGATTGAGCGGCAACGTCTGCCGCATATGACACTTGACCTGCCCAGCATCCAGCATCTCCGCCAACTGCCTCAGAATCTTCCCGTGCGAATCCATCTCTACCCCATAATACGGCTTCGTGCCCAGCAGTTCCCAGACAAACGTCAGCGACTTGGCCATGAACTCAGTGCCGTACATGGGGATCTCCTTGTCCTGCACGATACTGCACACCTTCCCGAACGGCGCGCAGATCACGGCCGCGTCGACGATGTACTTGGACGCGGGCGTGTGCGTGATGAAGACGTACTTGATCGGCGGGTCGAGCTGCAGCTCTTTGACCTGCCGCACGATGTCCTCGCGATGGTTGACCGTGTGCGTGGCGCCCATCTCTTGACTGAACGCCGTCGTCTCCTCGCGGGAGGTCGTCGTCACCACGACCGGCAGTTTCAGCACGAACCGCGCAATCTGCGACGCCACCGATCCCACCCCGCCCGATCCATTCACGATCAGGATCCCGGCATTCTCCCCCTCTCGGATCTCCAGCCGTTCCGTCAACGCCTCGAACGCCGTGATCCACGTCAGCGGCATCGCGGCCGCTTGCGCCATGCTCAGCGTCTTCGGTTTGTGCGCCACGGCGCCGGCGTGCACGAGCTGGGACTCGGCGTTGGAGCCATGGCGGATCGGGCTGCCGGAGTAGAAGACCTCGTCGCCGGGCTGGAAACCTTGGACTTCGGGGCCGACGGCTTCGATGACACCCGCGCCGTCGAAGCCGATGATTTGGGGGAGGGAGGGGGTGCGGGAGTAGTAGTCTGGGTAGTCGTCGTAGGTGCCGGCGCGGACTTTGGTGTCGACGGGGTTGACGGAGCAGGCTTGGACTCTGTTCGTGGAATCAGTGATCGCTCACCCGTTTGGTATACGGGCGTGAATACTTGATCAAGAGGTCATGGCCTTCCGGCTTTCCCGGTGTTTCGACTTGTGTCGCGATCAGGTTGTCGATTGGGCCGTATTTGGAGACTGCGATGGCTTTCATGTTGTCGATAACGGGGGATGGGGAGGTTCGTGGTTTGCAGAGCTGCGTGTAGATAACAGTGGCAGTCTATACATTTTCCAGTCAATGGGCTCGGAGGCCGAGGCAGTGTCCATACTCGGATCCATGCCGGATGGACGTCAGAGGACGGTAATGGATGTTGATTGTGTATGCAGTGCAGATGAAATCGACGGGGATCTGTCAGCGTCATGGCAGCGAGGGAAACGCGAACGCTTCGCACGTGCTTGACGGAGCCATGGCCGGATGAGCTCATGTCAATCAATATCGAGACTACGGCAAGCGAATGTGCATAGCGGTAAGAATGGTTCATAAGGGTCCTTCAATTGTCACGGAACTATTCCCTAGAAATCTCGAGATACTATTCGTTCACTCATAAAACACCAAGCACCTCACCTCAATACTCTGCCTGCCCGGCGCATCTTTCGGCGTACTCGGATCAACAAACGCAGTATGCGGCGTTCGAACAGCAAGCCCCTTCACCCCACCCGGCATTCCCTCTCCCCTCGAGTCGAAGCACTTCAACAGCATGACCTCGTCCGGCGTCATGTCCTTCATGTAATAAAACTTATGCCGCTCGTTCGGCGCGACGCCGAGAGTCTCGCCTCGGACCTCGTAGCCTTCGGTCGAGAACAAGCTGGCCTCGGTGGGCAACGCCTCTTTCCCGCGGTCGTCGTCGTCCATGGCCGAGTCGGCTCGTTGGGGGTACATCAGGTCCACCGGGATGAAGTCACCGGGTGCGGTGGATCGCCAGTCGACGACCGCGAGAGGGAAGTCGGACGCTGGGTTCTCGATCGGTCGCCAAACGTTGATGATCTGGTAGCGACTTTTCAAGAGCTCCTCTGCCTCCTCTGCTGGTAGATGGCGTCGCACGCGTACGGCGGCGGCGCCTGGGGTCTGGTCGACGTGGACTTGCTGAACGGGCTGGCGAGGCGAGTCCTTGGTGCGTCGGCGGATGGTGTGATCGAAGATGACGACCTTCTTGATGCCGGGGATATGCTGTCTGAGCATGTCCTCGACCTCGGCGTAGTATCCATCGCGCACGGCTGCGTCATCGACGAAGCTCTTTTCTATCGCAGGGACGTTGTACACAGCGAATCCCGAGTTGTTTGTGTCAAACTCCTGCTCCTTGCCCCGAATGTTGTACACCGGTCGCTCGTGGTCGTTCATCTTGAAGCTCATGCCGGGCCCATCCACCTTGGTCCATGGTTTGCCCTGGTAGGATGTGGGCTCGATGTGTTTGAATATGGCGGTGGTCATCTTGGCTTTGTATACGAAAGCTGGTCGTGCTACTGAGTGTATATGCGCTTGAAGAAAGTGTCGAGGAGCCAGTGGAGACTTTGCGAGCATAGAAGATGGAATCGTTCAGTAATTGTTCTGTGACTTACCTTTGTGCGGTCTTGATGGCGATCGGGCGTTTATACCACTTCTATGTATATGTACACAATGTACAGGAGTCGGTGGCGTCATCTTGCGCGCTGACAGATCGTGCTGCTTCCGTCTCTCCGGGCGACATCGACGTTTCGCGAATGCCAAGATGCGGAGGTGGCTTATGTAAGCGTAGCTGCAATTCCGCGTTCGTTTGCTTCACCAACTAATGAAACCAATCTCGTGGTGTTTGCCACAGAGCACAGAGCACAGAGTATATACGAGTCGGTCCACAATGCATCCACCGCTTCATGACCGCCATGTCCTGCCTCCGCCACCACCTCGACGGGGCGTAGAACCGGGAACATCGTATTCCGCCTTCGTCTAGATGTGCATGATAATGATATCTCAGGAGGTTGATGGCGAAGTGTAGAAGGTAGGGCTTCCACCCACACTTGCTAATAATCCTGACTGGCGCTGCGTAATGTTGAGAAGTGCTCAATGTTAGCCACAAGCCCGGCATGATCAGTCCTTTACCTCTGGCCTAGAAGGCTCACAATTATACGTGGGCGGATGCAATTCCCATTAGTTCAGGCCGCGGATCCTTGCCTCGAACTTTGTACGGATGGTGACCATGAGCGCCGAGATTCTGCGAGCGAAAGTGTAGGAGTCAACTTGCTTCTGGAGAGCGTAGGATGTAGTCGGATGTCGTGCATCTACTTCGTGCAGATGTAGCTCGAGTCCATTCGCACAGGACGGCTCTCGGCCTTGTCGACGGAGTGGACAACCAGAAGCACTCCGAGAGGCATGAGGGGATCCAGAGATCACTCATTAGCAGTTTCTGCTCGGTGGACGTGAAACCAGCTGTCTTCGCCATGAGTAGCTTGTAGTACGAACTTGGCCAAAAGGCAGAGAAATTGCCACGACGAGGGAGCCGAATTGTTGAAAGACCAGCCAGACATCTGCGTTGCTCCTGTCGCTGAACGTACCTTGTCTCCGTGTGTCCTCTACGACGGCCTCCCTTGTCTCTTCATCCTCAGGATATACGACATAATACTCGGAACTGCCCTCAGCTTGCCAAGCAGATGACACGCCTGATCGTGGCGGGCCGTCCTCTGGGTGATAGGTGGACAGGGAAAGCAGAATGGTGTGCTGGAGCTCGCAATGGGCAGCATAGGCCTCTCTTCTATCGCTTTTGCAACCTGGGCGTTCCTGTTTTTGCAGGTATTCGCCTGTTCGCGCTATGCCACAGCATCCGCTGCTTTGTTGAACGCCATAGTGCTGATCAGTCCATCTCCCGGCCGTACGATGGCGCTCTGGTCGACGTCGCGTATTCTGTACGATGGAAACACCCGCCTGCTCACGTAGAGTCCTCGCCAGGGGTCGCCGTCGCTTGCCCATTCTGCTCCATGCTCTTTCAGGAGGATCCTACGAAAATCAAGCGGCTGGTAGAGGATCGTGTTGGCTGGCCTCGAGTCCAGCGACGAGTAGAGCATAGAGCCATCCTCTCTGCTGCGCTTGGATGCCGTTCGTCGTACGGCTATCAGGCCACCCGCGGCGATAATCGGCGAGCCATGCGTCACGCTCCTTACGATTCTTGTGCCGTATGTAGTCAAAGAAGTAGCAGATGTTGTGTGCTACGAGAAACGTAAGGAAGAGAGCCTTGCCCACCTTCGTGGCCTACCTATGCCCAGCGCAAAATGCGAACTCTGTGATCGGCGAGCGCGTTTATATCGCTTCGCTCATATCGTCGTCATGTCGACTTGTCATGGCGAGTGGTTGCTCGCGACTGAGCATCGCTCGCGCGGTCGCCCTGTCACCCGGTCGCAAAGCCTTCATCCAAGCGACGCGAGAGCGATTGCTCCAATCTCACCACCGCCTTGGTAGCGCACTCTCTTGTGCAATGACTTCTGTGGTTCCTGCGGAGGCATCTTTGGTAGGCCAGCAGCTCATCCCAGAGAGAGCATCGCGACTTTGTGCGGTCGCAAATTGCGACGACAGGCGCACGCACTTCTCGCCGGTCGCACGACAGCCTCTCACACCATCACCATACTCACTCTACCTCGCACGCGACAACACGACTACACGATAACACGATAACAGGAAGAGGTGAGAAGGCAAGACAAAGTGTGGGATCAAAGCCGTCATCATTCGATTCAAGTCAAACGAGCGACTAATTCTCCCCTTCCACTAACGAACGAAGTCCATCCATCGCATCCACCAACAATCGCAGTCGTTACCACAGTCTCCAAAAGCCATTGGCGAAGTCGTCTGGCGTGTCTTTGTGTCGAATGGTCGTATGCTGGCAGACGGTTTGGTCTTTGGTGCGCAGCAAGGTTGGTCGTATGCTGGCAGACGGTTTTGTCTTTTGTGCGCAGCAAGGTTGGTCGTATGCTGGCAGACGGTTTTGTCTTTGGTGCGCAGCAAGGTTGTCGTGTCCGGTGCGGGAGTAAATTCCACCTCTTGCGGGCATCGGGCGGACGATTCATCGTCAACCTCCAATCATTCCTCCTTGCACTCCTCCTCAAAGTCTTTCCTCCAGTTGTCGATCGGTCGACGGTACAAAGCCGTTCAACCACTTCAAATGATCTGAACGCGATGCACCGCAGACCGGTGTGGTGGGCGAGCGACTTGATGGCTTTGCGCTGCCGTGGGATCAGAGGCTTTGCTCTTGTTTCCCGGTGGTGAGGGCCGAGACTTATTGGCATGGCTCTTGCTCCTCGGTGTTGGGCGAGCGACTTGATGACGTTGCGCTGCCGTGGGACGAGAGGCCATTGCTCTTGGTCCGTTGGTATGAGGGCAGAGACTGATTGGTACTGCTCTTGCTCCTCAAGGGTGGTTGGCGGGGTCGGGCGAGCGACTTGATGACTTTGCGCTGCCGTGGGACGAGAGGACATTGCTCTTGGTCCATTGGTATGAGGGCAGAGACTGATTGGTACTGCTCTTGCTCCTCAGGGGTCGTTGGGCGGGGTTGGGCGAGCGACTTGATGACTTTGCGCTGCCGAGTGACGAGAGACATTGCTCTTGGTCCGTGGGTCGAGGGCCGAGACTTATTGGCGTTGCTGGTGCTCCTCGCGGTGGGTTTGGGCAAGCGACTTGATGACTTTGCGCTGCCGTGGGAAGAGAGGCATTGCTCTTGGTTCCCATGAATTTGAGGCCCGAGACTTATTGGCATTGCTCTTGCTCCTCGGGGTGGGCATGCGGCTTATTGACGTTGCGCTCCCGGGTGTGAGCTTGCGCTTAAGCGTGCGACGAGTGTGCGATTTTGGTGTGAGCGGACGTTTGAGTGACAGGTTGGCAGCGTTGATGGCAGGTCTGGCCTTTTTGCTTTCCTCTGGCTTCTTTTTGCATTTTTCGAGTGGTCAATGTGAACGGCATCTGCAGTGTCGTTTGGGATCGCAAAGCAGTGGTAGCCAATTGACGGGTTGTGGGACGGCATCTGCAGTGGCTTTTGTGATGCATACAGTGATAGCCTGGGTGTTTGGGTTTCTTTGCTCGAAATGCTGAAGTTGCTGGAAGGGCTCATGCTTCGACCGTTCAGATGCTGACTGACTATTCCCTGTGTCGTTGTCTTGGATGTGGTGCTCATCGACTTGTGCTCGGGTCTGCCCACTCGCGAGTGAGTGGTGCGAGCGGCCTGCGTGGGTATCTCTGAGTCGGCTGACAGCTTGTGCGCTTGTGGGTAGCTCGTGGTTCTGTCTCCGAGTGTTAACATGGGATCTCGTACACGAAGGGTCAATACGGGCGCAGGTGCTAACCTTTCGCTCCGAAAAGAGCGACTTCAGGTTTGACGACCTCCAAAGAAGGTGCAACCCCGCCCGGGTTCTATCTCCGAATATTAGCATGAAATTCCGTAGACAGCGGTGCACTACAGGTGCAGATGCTCACCTTTCGCTCCAGAAAGAGCGACTGAAAAATTGACGACCCCCAAAGAAAGCCCCCCGCCATTCCCTGAGAACGTTAGCGTGGGCTGATAGGCGAGAGGGGGTTATCGCGGCTCATGCTCACCTTCCTCTCTCGATGAGAGGACCCAAAAGCCCTTTCACCCCAAATCCGCCCGATGCCCCAAAACTCCCTGCTGCTCTGCTCCGACATGCAGGGCCCGACCATCTCCCGCCCAGGACCGTTCAACAGTCACTGGGGGTCGATGCGTCGGTTGTAGCGAGGCTGCGCTGCTGTGAGATGCAGGCCTCGGCCATCTCCGCTCAGGACTCTGTAAGAGTTACTGAGGGGTGACCGAGTTGCCGTCGCATCGCGCACTGCTCTGAGATGCAGCCGCGAACGGCCAAAGAGGCCCCGACCATCTCCCGCCCAGGACCATTCAACAGTCACTGGGGGTCGATGTGTCGGTTGTAACGAGGCTGCGCTGCTGTGAGATGCAGGCCCCGGCCAACTCCGCTCAGAACTCTGTAAGAGCTGTTGAGGGGTGACCGAGTCGCCGTCGCATCGCGCACTGCTCTGAGATGCAGCCGCGAACGTCCAAAGACGGTCCAGATGGCTTGGTGATGTGGTAGCGACTGGTCTTGTTGGTGGAGCGATGGACTCGTTGTAGTGAGTGACTATGAAAACGAATGTCTGGCCTTATCAGGGCCGTCTAGTCCTCCCAATAATCCGAATCCTCCATCGGATGATGGGGCATGGGATAGCCCTCTACGAAGCGGACGTGGCGGAACCACGCTCTCGTCTGCTCTTTCGTCCACTCGTCCGGCTCATTACGTCTCATCTTCCGTCCCGCCCACAGGCGAAAACGGTCGAAAAGCAGACGGAACGGGAGTCCGCACATGATGAGATGGAAGGATGGTCTTGAAAAAGATGAGATGGAAGCTTGTTGGTGTTGTTGCTGCTGTTGTTGTTGTTGCTGTAGTTGGAAAAGCTTTCGTCTGGATCGATGTGAGAGAGAAGAGAAGAGGAATTCAGATGGGAGAGGAGCGCCTTAACATCGCCGGGCTCGGGCTCTGCCAAGCCCTACAATCAAACTACCAGCCACCCAGATTCGCGTTGGGATCACACGGATCTCCGCAGCACTCACCGAAATGTCCTCATGAAGGCCTACGGCGTAGCTACAGTCTGTCTTCCAGTGGTGGAAACAGGGTTGAGCGCAGAGCTCCCGCTGGTAGCTGGCTTCAAGCGGAGCTACAGCAGCACATGACCCGCTCCCAGCCACCAATGTGCTTAGATGAACCGTAGTCGTGCTGGCAATGTGACATATGAATCATACTGAACCAAAGAGACCATACTTTACCGTTCTCACAGCGGTTGCACGGTGGTCATGCGCGCAGGGAGGCTGGCAGGCGCACTGAGCCCAGAGCGAGCTCCGGAGAGGCGCGATGTTACTGTGACCCTTGATCCACACTGAACCGCAGAAACCACGCTCAACCATTCTCGCTATGAACGTGCGGTGGTCATGCGCGCAGGGAGGCCGTCGTGTGCATGGAGTCCAGAGCGAGTTCCGGAGAAGCTCGTGCGGATACTTGCTCACTCCGCTCCCTCGGCCGACACCGCTTCCTCGACTTCCTACAGTATCGCAGACTGCCCTCACTGTATATCCTTACGAGGATGCGACGTGGCTCAGCGAGTTCGGGCAGATATGGTGGTGTAACGTGCATCCAGTGATATCTACTGTTATCATCGTCGTCGTCGTCGCGGCGGGCGTGAGCGGCGTCGGCGTCGGTCGGAGCGCTCGGTCTTTCGGTCTCCTCCGCCGGAGCGGGGTACAGCGGTGGTCCCCTTGTCTGAACCATGTTCAAACACCCAGCCACCGTGATTTTCCTTCCACCGAAGTCACTGTGAGGACATTCCCCAACCTGCTGTACCATTGTCAGCGAATCTCGATCGTACGATGACCCGAACAAATGCTGCAGAAGAAATGCCTCAAGCCTGAATCCACCGATGCGAGCCACGCCATCGGCGATCAGATGGGGCCACGAAAAGGTGGTGGCGGGCAACCTCTCGAACCGTTGTACGTTGGTCACAGGGTGTGAGGACAGGACACGAGCGCGTTGCGTAGAGCTGTCAAGAGAGGGTCGCAATCCAGGATCGTGTGGAGGACGCTCTTCAGAACAGTGTGTGGGTGCTGCTCGGTGCTGCGTACGAGTGCATAAGACGCTCAGTCGATAACAACAGCACGATGGGATGAAGTGCAGTTGCAATGACTGAAGTTCGATTAAGATTGGCACATAAGCTCAATGCAAGAAGCCGTTGCCCGCAGGGCGCATTAGCGCGAACATGCAGCAGCAACGGGTGAACGGGCAGGCGTTTCCTTCGGGTAGGGCTGAAGCTGTCATCTGCGCACGACGTGCGTTTGACTTCACGCGGCTGTTGACAACTCTACGGGTTTGCAGCAGGCTTACAGCAGCATGATCTCGCAGTATGCAAAGTGGTGTTCATGACACAGTACAAGGCCTGATCACGCGGACTGTCGGCTCCCAACCAGGCTTAGGCGGGTACACCCTCCTTGTCTCACTCGAAACCCAAGTCACCAGGGCGCAACATCTATAGGAAGGAAGGAAGAAGAGGCTAGAGCTTACCAAGCTTATTCCAGGTACCAGACCACCAGGTGATGAGCCATACGTTCTGCAGTAGCGCGTCGCTTCGCAGATTGGAGGAGGAGAGCCTGGGAGTCGTACTTGAAGCAACATCAATCCTGCAAGTGTGTGGACAGCCGGCTGCCTCACGTGGAAGAAAGTTGATCTGAGAATGCAGTTGCTTTGCGTTCTACGGGTGCAGAAGGGGAAGCCGCGCGCCTGCCGCCCTTTCTGCTCCAGCCTCCCGTCCGGCGCAGCTTCGGACGAGCTCTCCTGTTACCTTGATAATCTAGTCGGTCCATCGATCCCTCCATCGAGACAGGTTGGCCTAGTGGTGTGGCATCCGTTCTGTCTCCTGGAGCAACCAGAGGCCTGCTGTTCGAACTTCGATCGTGTGCTGATTTGGATGAAAGCTTGTCTTCATTAATAACAACAACACCAATTACAACAATATATCGAATTCGCCGCGCCGTCTTGTCGTCTTTCTTCTTCACATCGAACCATTACCACCACCACAACACCACTAACACTAACACCACCGCCACTAAGGATGTCGTGTGGTTTGCCGTTCGGTCTCTTCGCCCGCAAGATGGCAAGAGTGGCAAGGAAGGTTCTGGGACGCAAGTCCCGTCCGTTTATCCTCGCGGACGCGGACGACAGCCTCGTCGGTTTGAAAGAACTACCAGTACTGGTCACAGTACTGGACGAGAGGGAAGCCGTCAGGAGGAGGACGGGAATCACGCGGAAAATGTGTGGTGATGGAACGCACGCAATTTATTGTGAGTATACAGCCTTGCAAATCACCGATCACACAGGCCTCTGGTTGCTTCATCTTTTGCTCGCTCGCTTTTCTTTTCGCTTGTGCTTTGGCGTTGCTGCAAAGATGTGTGTAGCACCGGCAGTGAGCAATCGGGTCTCGACATGTGTATTTCCCATATCAATGTCCCCCTAATCCGACACACCCTGCAACGCGAGATATCAAGATGGATGGAACACATATGTCGAGATCCGAGATGTATGCCTTCTCTACTGCTCCCGATCGCCTTGCGGTATCGTTCGTCAATGCCAATTGCCATCACCTTCCGAAGTAGTCGGAATCTCAAACTAAGGGGGCGGCGACATGGTTTTGCAACCTTGCTCGAGGCATGGTACGGTCTGTATAGCACAATAATCTGTTCGTGGGTTTGGCGTGGACTCGTCGGCACCGAATAGCATGCTTTCGTATGCGCCGGTGTTCGAGCTGCGAGATGGTAGACGCCTGTCCGTAGAGCAGCACCTTATCTGCGCCGTCCAGCCGCGTGTAACCGGCACTACTATCTCGTGGTGTTTCTGATACAAAGACTTGCCTACAGAGGTACTATTGTTTGCACCGAGTGGGTTCCCGTGTTGACTGTCCGACAATTTTCGTGTAGCTGGTGTGATGCCCAAAGTCAAGTTTATCGAGGAGAGCAAAACACAGTATCCCTTTGAAACCATGCCCTCACGCTCGAACAACCACACCGATAAACCCAACTTTACCGTACATATCATTACCGATCGCACTAATCACGATGGAAGTGCTGGATTGCGTAAACACGGGTTGAAAATGTGAAATGTAGCAAAAGGGGTAAGCAATGTTCTACCCCAACCCTAACCCTAAGGGTTGACGGCGGCTGTGAAGAACTCCTTCGGAAAGCAAAGTACCATGGCAAAGCAGAGGAGGGCACGACAATACCCAATTCCGTCCACGCGGAAATGACATCAAACGATGTGCAAAGCGAAGTACTTTCCGGCGCGGATCGCGTACATATACCGACAAGTACATGGCGAGGAGACCCGATCAGTCGCTCGTAAGCATCAACACATCTCAACAACGACAGTGCCCGACAGAGCTGACATCCTGTTTCTCCTGCGCGAGCAAATCCTCAGCAGCGTCTGGCCCTACGTCAAGCATTTGGGCATGGTCCATTGAGCTTTTGCGAGTTGGCCGAATCGAGCGGCATCTCCGGTCGCCCATCCCACGCTGTAGGGTATATTCGAAATCGCGAATGTGCTCTGTAAGCTCCGACAGCGGTGCGCGTCGTGGCGGTACGGCGCCGACTATGAAGGGCACTTATGCTGGCCGGTGTGCGCCATTGTCGTCTTTTTAGCAAGCGTGCACGGACCGGGTCTCAGACTTCGTGCATGGTGGGCAAGTTCTCGCTCTGGCGGACGTTGCAGTGCTGTGGCTGTCCAGTGTATGTTAAGCTGTGGTGTCTGAGATACCGGAACACGCTGGTCATCGCAAAGTCACGTGTGCAGCCGTCCCATTATCTAAAGATCGATCGTCGTCTTCGATGCCAAGTTCGTAAGGTTGGATGGCATGCACACACTGCTGCACAGCAGAGCACCATGCACTAGGCGTTCAGGCGATGATAGTAAACCACCGGGGTCGGGAATTAGTCCGAGAGGGGTTGAACGGTTGAGACTCCAGTGGCAAGGCTTTTCAGACAGAGATATGTCAAGGCCCAAGTCTCTGCGTACTGCCCACGGGCCCTATTGCTACACCGTCTGCCACCTCGAGGGTGCCTCGTCCCGGTCCAACCCGCGAACCTCCGTTGCTATTACTAGGCAGCACGCCATACCGCCCATACGTCGACTTGTCCACGCTCACATAGTGCGGCAACCTTCCAAGCAGATTCAACTTGCCCTCAATGAACCTCAGTACCTTATCCGGCGGTGCGAGGAAACGAATATAGCCCAGACCCCACAAATAGCCGACCACTGCTCCGCACAGATGGCCCAGAAAGCTGGTGTGTGGTATAAGGAAGTTGATGACGAGGATCAAGAACAGCGGCGTTGTCCAGGTAGGTATTTTCCAGTCTAAAAGAGAGAAGTATGGGTTGACTCGGTACGTCTTGATGGCTTCGTTGCAAAGGAGTAAGAAGACCCAGACGCTGGCGCCGATGGCGGCGCCATTGAGGCGGAAGACGAAGCGTTCGAGGAGCGTGTATAGTCCGCCGGGCAGCAATCCAAAAGGACCGGTGAAAAGGATGAACGTCACGACCGTGCCGTGCTCGGATTCGAAGCGTTCGAGAAGCGGGACGAGGGCGAAGGAGTTGAGGAGGAAGTGCAAGAGGTTCTTGTGGAGGAGGGGATAGGTATTGAGTCGGTACACTTGTGTCATGATTAGTCCAAGTCGAAGCGCGTATTACGGTGGTATTCGTTGTTCTCACATGTGTCAAGACGGATCTCTTGCGGGATCAACGCACCCCACTGCGTCAAAGCTGGTGCGAACAGATGTGCAACGTAGAAGGCTGTGATGAGGAAAAGGATGCCTCGTGTCGCTAAGGGAAGGCGGAAGAAGTAGCTTCGTATTCGACGCGCGTCGGGCAACGCAGAGGTCAGAGCCATATGCCTCGAAAGTTGATCAGGCGGCCTCGCGCTGGGTTTGTGGTGATCGGAATGGGGAGGTCGGGAGAAAATCGCGTGGTCACATGAGCATTTGCTGCAGCCCTTGATCCCTGATGGTGATCCGCCAGGCACCGGTTGATTAGTGGAATCCGGGGAAAGTCTTAACCAATTCCTCAATCAAATTCCACGATGTTTCAATCAAATCGAACGCTGTAATTGACATGCGTACTGAGTGTACTGTATGACCTGTCGAGGGTTGTCAAGTCGCTCGCACAATCTCAATTCGATCAGGCAGGACATGATCGCAGCTCAATAGCAAGGGCAATGGCGCTTTGTGAGCCGTACCGTCAACCCCGAAAGCGTCAACAAAGAAGCTGATCACCGGAGTCCAGCTGCGCGCCTACTGACCCTTCGCCGGTCGCCAATCCTCCTCAAGCTCCCGCCGTACCTCTCTGCGCTTTGCATACTGGTCGGTGTGGCATGGCTGTTCATCCTTCCGCTCAATGAATACTCGAGGCAGACCTACGTCTCCGAGAACGCCATCCTGCCGGGACAGGTACACACTTACTTCGGTGGAAGCGAGCACAACATCTTCAGAGCGTACCGGCAGGAGGTGTACACCCTCTCACAGCAGCCAAACGATGTAATCATCGAAGGACTGGCGCGGGTGATGCAGGAGAATGGGCTCAAGGTCGCCAAACAGCCGTACCGCTATACAGTTTCTGGAGAAGTGATCGCGGGGACCAATGTGTACGGTCTGTTGCAGGGCCCGCGAGCAGATGCTACGGAGGCTATGGTGCTCATGGCCGCGTGGAGGAACTTCGACGGCGAGATCAACTACTCGGGCGTGGCATTGGCCTTGACAATGGCGCGGTACTTTAAACGCTGGTCAATCTGGAGCAAAGACATCATATTGCTCATTCCGACTGACAGTACGTATGGACCGGAGGCATGGGTTTCCTCGTATCACAGCACAGAGACAGAAGTCACTGCCTCCCGCAACGTGAGCGCATTGCCGATCAAGGCTGGTGCGCTGCAAGCCGCTGTAGCCCTGGACTATCCCGTAGGACCGTGGGGCCATAGATTCGACAAGCTCGACATTCTCTACGACGGCATAAACGGCGCATTGCCCAATCTCGACTTACTCAATACTGCTGTTTCTGTCGCAAGCGGTCAGATGGGAATTGGGTGCAGCCTACACGGCATGAGGTCTCACGATGACAGCTACAGAGACCGACTGACCACGCTCGCCCGAGGCGTGGTCACCCAAAGTGCCGGGCACGCCACGGGCCCGCACTCGGCTTTCATGCCTTACCACGTCGATGCCATCACGCTGAAAACGGTAGGCGACGGCTGGCACGACGAGATGAGCCTCGGACGAGTGACGGAGAGTCTGTTCAGGTCGATTAACAACCTACTCGAGCACCTGCATCAAAGCTTCTTCTTCTACATCCTGCTGAACGCGAATCGCTTCGTCAGTATTGGAAACTACCTGCCAGCGGCTATGCTCATTGCCGGAAGCTTCACCATCACTGCGCTGGCCCTGTGGGCGCAGAGCGGACGCGCGCCTGCAAAGCCATCCGCCAAGCCCGCCATGTCGACCGATCCGGGCGACAAGCCAGAGATGGAGGTGGTCAAAGACGGTGACGACATCGCCCTCGTCCCCAAACCCGCCATGCAGACCGCCGAACGCAAGATGTTCCTACCCGCCCTCGCCGTGCTCGGCGTGCACCTCGCATCACTCATCCCCCTCTACGCCCTGAACCACCTGCCCCAACCCTACCTCCCTACCGCCATCCACATCATCCGAGCCCTCACCTGCTTCCTCCCAGTCAGTCTCGGCTACCTCCTCACCCGCACCTTCGCCGTCTCACATCAACAAGTCCAAATCATGCAGTCCTTCTCCCTCCTCTTGCTCGGCGCGACTCTCTCCATGCTGGCCACCCTCAACTTTAGCCTCGCCTTCGTCATCGGCGTGCTAGCCTCACCGCTCAACTTCGTGCGCGCAAGGCCCAAATTTCAGGTCGCGGAGTCATTCCAGACAAACACACTGACGACAGCGATGAACTGGGGTACGGCGATGGCGCTTAACCTGGTGGCTCCGCCGGTTGTGCTTTACGGTATCTCGCGATACTGGGGTCTGGATGAGCAGTGGATGTTGGCGGAGATGGCGAAAGGGTGGAATGCTCAGGGAGTGTGGACGAGTCTGGTGGTTTGGGGCATTTGGTGGCCGGCGCATGTCACTGGGGGCGTGGTGTTGTTTAGTGAGATGTGTAGGAAATGATGTTAAACTGGTTCGCCACCGTGTTGCTCATCTCTTCCACTGGTGTTGGGTTGTAATCGCTGTATGTGGAACAGTCCACGAAGTATTTGAAACTCGACGCAGTGTGCTAACGCACCGGCTCGTGAGGCGAAGTATCCTTGTTGCATGCCCCTCCCGGATATCTACCTACATACCTATAAAACTGCCACAACATACCTGTTCGCCCGGCATTTACTCCGGGGCATGAAAGACAAAGCGGGGCTGGCAAACGAGACGGACACTGTGTCACGTGTGGCCTTGCTTCGCCCCGGCGACTTGTTGCGCCCAGACGTTCCCAAGCTCACAGAAGTCACAACATCCTTTCTTCCATCTGCACTTCCCATCCAATGACAGCAATACCCTCTGCAGCACCAAGGGCTGATGGTGCTGCCATTCGACGCGAGGACCTGCATCAAAGCCGCAAATCAAGATTCCGTCGTGCAGCCGAAGTGACAAGCTGTGGCGGGCGCCTAGGCAGGTCCTCGGGAAAGCTCTCGTCGCTTCTGGCTCGAACGCCTGCATGAACCTATCTGCTCGCTGTTGGAACGACTGTGGCGATGGTTCCGATGGCTTGCAGCTCTCTATATGAGTTGGTGAGGGATTGCAGGCGCGCGAGGAGTTTGTGAGGACGGACTTTGCTCCCTGAACCTGGGCGGACAGCACATGCATGCATGCGTTCCTCACTTTCTCTCGTCCGCTCTTCTGTGCCTGTAGACCCTGTACGACCGCGCTCGGTGGTGAACAAAGAGGTGAGTGTGTGCTCGCTGCGAATGGGCTCTGATCTATCGTGATCCTGAGGTCGCTAAAGAGGTTGTCTTACATTCATCACACTCCAGGACAAGCCATCTATGCCCTAGCGCCAGATGGGCCTGAAGCATGGCGCACACGGATGTCTCGAACTGCGTGCTCTCCATTTTGTCTTCTTTCTCTAGCGGGTTGGATGTTTTCAGAAAACTACGCGAAACGCGAGGAGGAGGGAAGAAAACCCGACGTTCGAGGGCGGATCAGAAGGTCCTCGATGAGGAGCTGCAGTTGTCGAGGTCTCTACATCGTGGACCAGAGGACATCGCGAGAGAGTACGAGAAGAGTCACTGGACTGCTGGTGACCAATTCGCAGTGGGAGATGGTGGGTTATACATGCATCCTTTCAAATCTGCGCCCACTGACGTTTCCCGCCATACGCAGTCATCGCACAGACATCGCTGGCGGAGATCCTGCTCAGGTTGAACACTGGACTTGTAGGCATCATCGCCTCGTTCCTGGATCGGGACAAGAAGGACACTGGACTCGATTACCCGTCTTTGACCGATCTGTCTGACAGATCCCGAGTAGAAACGTGCAAGGCCTTACGGCAACTTTACAAGCGTATGTCCCAGCTCCAGTCAGCGCCTGCTGTGGATCGTAGACTGGCATTCCAAGGCAGTGAGCAAACGGCAAGCGGTAGCGAAAGATCTCATGTCGGACGAACGAGACAACGGTCAGTGGCAACACACCCAAAGATCCGAGGACCAACCATCGCACGCGTCGTGATACAGGACTCATCGAAGCCTCCTCAGATCGCTCTGGTCAAACCCAAAGAGCGCCGGACAAGATCCCACTCATCGTCTGGCGTCGGGACCGCGCGCGTTTCCGCAGCGCAAACCCAACTCTCGTCGGCACCGGCATTCTATCTACCCCAGCTACCGGCATCACCACCACCTTACGACGCACCAGCAAGGCGGACTCGCCCAATCGCGCAACGTTCCCGCACCAGTCCGGCCGAAGTCCCGAACGCGGGTCGTAGACCGTCCGCTGCCGACGCCCGCGTCAAGAGTCCACCCATCCCACCAAAGCCAGAAGCCCTGCGCTCGACCCGCTCTACTCCACGCCTACAAGACCCTCCTTCCGCCCAACCTCCACCACTACCGCCGTCGGAACTGATGCTGCAAATGGCCACTCACCTCCCGCCACAAGCAGCAGCGATGGAACCACGCAACCGCCGCAAAGATACCCCGACCTACTACTCCATCGCCTCCGACAGCACGAAGCTCGGCGAGATTCCCCTGCACAAGTGGGCGGTGCCGTTCGACTTTGATGCGATGTCGTTGATGAATAAGGAAGCGGAGCTGAACGGCTGGCCGGTATGTCCGCTTGACGGCGAGGAGGAGGATGGGAGGAAGAAGCGGAGGTTTGGGTTGTTGAGGATTTTTCGGAAGAAAGAGGTGGCTTCTTGATGGATAGCGACGCTGAATGATCTGGTGAGGTACGACTGGACAGTATGACGAAGAGATGTTGTGTGTCTCTGATCTTATATCGGTGAAGAGGTTGTAGCCATTGTGGTATCTGTACGGACACTTCAGTTACTAGTAGTATTGAATTTCTGAGGCCTGCAGGATGGGCTGAAACGAAATCGCAAAACAACACGTAGCTCTCGCATCATGAGAGGAGGGTATCTATGAAAACATCGACTCGGAACATGGCGACAAATCCTCGGCCACATCGCATCACACTTTCACCTCATCACCCCTTTCCTAATTCCCTCTCCAAGTACTCCCTCAACAACGCTCTCGTACTGTCCGGATCCCGCCTCTCACTCCCCTCTTGCCACAAATGTACCACGCCGAACCCAACCTCGATCATGATCAAGACGATAATCATCCACTCCAACCCCGTCGAGTGCTTCTCGCTCAACCTCTCCCGCAACACGGCGGCAATCTCGACGGCATAGTCCATCTTCTCATTCAAGATCTTGATCCGGACACCCACATCTAGAGCGGCGCCGACTTGCTCATAGTAACCCTCCAAGCCCAGCTCGTGCGGCGAGTCCCAGAAGAGGTCGGGCAGGCTGTCGGTGAGCTCAGAGTAGAGATTCAGTTGGGCGCGGATGGAGAGGAGTTCGCCCGTTTTGCGGAGGATGAAAGCGCGCGTGAAGGAGAGCGGTTTGCCGTGCGAGAGCGTCGTCGGGATCGAGCGCGTCGTCGCGAAGTATTGGTTCAGACTGTTCTCCAGTACGGCGAGCTTAGTCGAGCGCGCGAGAGCGCTGCTGAAGGCGATTTTCGCCAGGATCGTGTCGACTTCGAGCTCCTGTCGGGTGGTGGGTGGTGGGGTGTCGAGGTCTGGCTGCTGCTGCTGCTGCTTGTCGACGAAGGCGGGCGGGCGGGTGCCGAGGATGATGGTATCGCCAACGATCTTGCTCGTGTCTCGCGTCGGGTCCTCGAGGTACTCGAGATCTTCCGCTTCGAGCTTGTCGAGGTGTCCGTTCTCCGCCGCGTGAGGCAGGATGCGCTCGACGATGCTGTGCGCCACGTTCTCCGGGACGTTCCATGTCACCACGCTGCCAGACGGGAAAACGAAGACATCACCCACACCCTGCGGCCGCTCGTCACCCGTCCGGGCGTCCTTAACGAGGTAGTTGGGCGTCTGGACGTGCAGGACCTGCGGGAACAGATCGGTGGAGAAGGGATCGGGCTGATAGCCTTCTTGCTGGAGGAGCTGTCGCGCAACGTGAATACGGTACGTTTCCGCCGCGCAGTAGGCCGTCACATCCTTGGTTTCGATCTCCGGGTTGACGTGTCTTCGCTTCCCACGGCCCTCGATCAACTTCCTCGACCGCTGCGCTTCGACGGCGACTCGGCGGAGACTGTTGCTGCCTGCCTGAGTGCGCGCGGCTTTGCGCTTGACGGGTTTCGCCTGCTGCTGCCGGTCATTGTAGCTATTTTGACCGTCCTGGCGAAGTGTGCGATTCGAGGTGAAGTGGTGATGGGGCGGAAGGCGGAGGTTGGTGAGTCGGCGGGGCGAGCTCCGGGTGGTTGTTGTGGTGGTAAGGCCTCGTCTGAACAGCGTTCCAAAGGCGACCCAAGTCGCGCAGTGGGAGGCCATCGACCGGCTTTGGTTTAATATACGAGCAGATAGGAAATACTTGGTCATATATCTGGTTCTATGGATATATTTTATGTAGAGGAAATGAAGCTTGAGCACATGCAGCTCCGCTTGCCGACCTTTACATCACCAACCTCCATATTCCATTTCCACGTCCCTTTCGCAACTGATCGACCGCCTCGCTTCCCAATGCCTGCAGCATGTCGGCCGACCGTCAGGCGATCGCGGAGGGGGACGACACACAACTACCACCTCCCGCGATAGCACCCGACACCGACAAGCCCCCACGAAACGACGCCGACGTGGAAGAGGAAGAAGAGGATGAGGAGGACGAAGAGGACGAGGAGCCCAAGCTTAAGTCCACCAAGCTCACCGGCAGCTTGACGGGTGTCTATCGCAATGGCGACTCTTCATCTGCCTTTACCGTCGCCGGGGACAAGATGGTCGTCGGCACCTACAACGGCAATGTTCACGTCTTCGCCCTGCCCGACTTGCGGATATTGAGAACATACAATGCCAGGAGTGTAACGATTACGAGTGTCTCCGTATCACCCATTCCTCCACCACCATCCACCGCACGATCGGAGAACGGGAACTCACTCCAGCTGCTTTCTCTGCCTGGACCGTCGGGACGGGCACCGAGTATACCGTCGAAGGCAACCGGAACCGCCAGAGCACCCGAGCAGGCACAGCAGCAACGCCAGCAGCCTCTCGTGCCGAACATCCCGAGTAATCAAATATATATCGCAACCTCATCCTTGGACGGCCGCGTCTGCATCCAGAACCTCACCAACGCAAAGGACGTCCAACTCCGCAACTTCGCCCGTCCCATATCCTCCGTCGCACTTTCGCCAGACTACAAGAACGACCGGACCTATCTTACTGGTGGCCTCTCCGGCCAGCTCATCCTCACGGTGGGCGGCAAAGCTGGTGTGAGCGCAGATGCAAACACGAACAGCGCAGCTGCCGCAGCGTCGGGCTGGCTGGGCAGTATAGGTCTAGGCAGTAACACGGGTAAAGATACAGTGCTACACTCCGGCGAAGGCAGCATCAGCACCGTTAAATGGAGTCTGAGTGGCAAGTGGGTGGTGTGGGTGAACGAGGAAGGGATCAAGATTATGCGGTCGCATCTCAAGCTCGATTCGGAAGCGAGCGAGGACGCTTGGCGCCGGGTTGCGCACGCTGCGAAGCCGAATCGCAAGGCTTGGGTTGACATGGCGGGCGTGTGGAAAGGGAGGGCGGAGTGGGTGGATGAGAGGAAGCTGGAATCAGATGAGGTCATCGCTGGTGGAGGTGAGCATGGGCTTATGAACGGAAACGGTATGACGGTCAAGACGGCGGGTTCGACGAATAAGGGAAAGAAGCCTGAGAAGCTGGTGGTGGGTTGGGGCGACATGGCGTGGATTCTCCTCGTGCACGAAGGTGGCACGTCGCATTCTGGAGCCCGGCAGGTCGGCAGTGCGGATAATGTTTACAAATTGCAGTTTCGAGACTGCATCGTGGCGGGTATATCGATGTATACGCCGTCTGTTCTTGCCATATTGGCATATAGGACACGCGACGATGATGACAAGCCCATCGATACCAGCGACACGCCACGCAAAGGCCGACATCGACGAACGGGCCTTCCGCCGGAGCTAAGACTGGTGAATGCGGTCAATGGTGAGGAAGTTGATGCTCATGAGCTATCGACAATCTCCAGATTTGAATCGCTGTCTGCACAAGACTATCAACTGGGTTCGCTGTACATGCCTGCTCCATTACCCGAGAAGACCCTCAAAGAACAACGAGGTGCTTTGGAAGCGGTCTGGGAAGCTTCAGGCGGGAATTACGCTTCTCGTCTCTTCAATTCTGGTGCTAGCGTGATGAGCCAGAGCAGCAGCGGCAGGGATGAAGATGGTCGTGCATCGTTCGCTAGTCCAAAGTCGGTGCAAGGCGTTACGCCGACGCCAGCCTTGCGGAGAGCACCCTTGGACTCCCACCCTTATGCTTCCGAGCCAGGCCTTAAGCTCTTCGTGCAAAGTCCTTACGACTGCATCTTAGCTGTCAAGCGAGACCTCTCTGACCGTTTGGAGTGGTTACTCGAGCATCAGGAGTACCCACCAGCCTGGCAGCTCATCGACGAGCACCCTGAGGCCGTAGACGGTTCGACTTCCGAACGCCAGTCTCACAGCTCTCAGCCAGGCACACCCTCGCGCGCGAGCCAAGGCCAGACCGGCAGCCTCGCAGAATTCCTCGCCGACTCACCGGACGCTTCGTCGACGCCTCAAAGCGCGCAGAACCCTGCCGCGGAGAAGGAGAAGCGACGCATCGGCGACCTGTGGCTGCAGCAGCTGATCGCGAACGATCAATGGGTCGAAGCCGGCAAAGTCGCCGGTAAAGTCCTGGGGACGAGTACTAGGTGGGAGCACTGGGCGTGGACGTTCGCACAGGCGAAGAAGTTCGACGAAATCACGCCCTATATTCCCGCGACGGGCTTACCGGGGGTGGTCTACGAGGTTGTGTTGGGGCATTACATTGCCGTTGACCGGCCGCGGCTGAAAGAACTGCTGGAGACGTACGATCCAGAGTTGTTCGACGTCTCGAGCGTGATTACTGCGGTCGAGGATCGCTTAGGGTCGGGAGAGGTAACAGAGAACACAATCGAGGGTGGTGAACATGGCCGGGATTGGCGGATTCTGGTGGAAGCTCTAGCAAGACTATATCTCGCGGCTGGTCGAGCGAGGGATGCACTGAGATGCTACGTTCGCGCACAAAACGCCGATGCCGCGATGAAATTGATCAAAGAGGAGAACATGATGGATGCCATCGCCGACGACGTACCGGGCTTGCTCATGCTCAGGGTGAGCAAGGAGCAGATGCGTTCCGCCCCACTCGGGGAACTGGAAGATGTGAGCAGCGAAGCCGTGAAATTATTGGTTGAAGAGGCGCATCGCGGCACTGTTGCGCCAGCCACGGTCATCCGACAATTACAGCGCAAAGGCGCGTCCTTCCAACCCTTCCTGTTCTTCTACCTGCGTGCGCTCTGGCGCGGACCTGCCGAGAAAGACGAGCTCACGGCCAAGCGGGACTTCGACAGCAGGGTAGAGGAAGGCCACGCACTGGTCGAAGACCACGCCGACCTCGCCATCGACCTTTTCGCGGAGTACGACCGCGACCTCTTCATGACCTTCCTCCGCGCCTCATCCCTCTACAGCTACGAAAAAGCCGCCACCATCTGCGAGCACGGCCATTTCATCCCCGAACTCGTGTACATCTTGTCCAAAACGGGCCAGACGAAACGCGCGCTCTCCCTCATCATCGGCGAGCTGGGTGACGTCAGTCAAGCGATCGCGTTCGCGAAGGAGAACGGGGAGCTGTGGGACGATTTGCTGGATTACAGCATGAACAAGCCGCGGTTCATCCGTGGTTTGCTCGAGGAGGTGGGGACCGCGATTGACCCGATTCAGCTGGTACGGCGGATTCCGGAGGGATTGGAGATCGAGGGGTTGAAGGAGGGGATTCAGAAGATGGTGAGGGAGTATGAGATCCAGTTTTCGATCTCGGAGGGGGTGGCGAGGGTTTTGAGGGGAGAGGTGGCGATGGGGATGGATACGTTGCGTGCGGGTAGGAAGAAGGCGGTGAGGTTCGAGGTTGGGAAAGAGAAAGAGGATATAGATGAGGTGGATTTGGTGGTCAGGGATGTGCCCAGTCAGCCTCAGGGGGAGGCGCTGCCGGTGGCGAAGAAGAGGGTGGAAAGCACGAGTGTGCGACCGGGGCATTGCGTGGGTTGTAGGGATGCGTTCCATGAAGAGGGTAAGTTGGTCATGCCGTGTGTTATTTGCAAGTCATTGGCACTGACGTTCAACGGCAGAGCAAGAACCTCTTATCGGCTTCGCATGCGGACACGTGTATCATCTTTCGTGCCTGCTGCGAGCGAACCCGGACACCGCTGACGAGGACGCGATCGAGCGCTTGCTGGGCCAGCTCGGTGGCGGTCGCGCCGGCGAGACGGACGCGTACGAGGGACGCAGCGTTGGCGGGAAAGTCGCGCACGCGCATATCATCAAGAACGTGGTCCGGGGTGGGTGTCAGTGTTGTGTGGTGCCTCCAGGTGCTTAGCGAGGCGTGCGTGAGGTGAGCGGGCAGTGGACGACGTTGTTGTTCCATTTCAGCGAGGTGTTGAGGCGTCCTTGACAGTATGTAGGGCGGTGATTTTCTGTGTTGCATTTTGCAAGGAGGGTGGCATTTAGGAGACGCGAGGGTGACAAATATACCCGATCATGTGGAAGCTTTCGAAAATGGGTAGTAAGTGTACTTACTGTAGTATATCGAGCGCCGTGTACAGTCGACAACCGCTGCTGATGTGGAGGCAAGTGGAGGTGGATTGTATAGGATAGTCGTTGTGTACCGGCGAGCAACGAGAGAAGTATCACATCTGATTGCCAACAAACAAACAGGTAACAAGAAGGCGTGTTCGATGGAAACGCCTCACACGGCTGCGGTCCAATCCTGCGCTTACGGTGCCGTCGACGGCTTGATCTTGTTCTCCCATGAGCTGAGGTACTGTTTCGACTTCCGCTGAAGCATGAGACGGACGCATGGAATTCATTCGCAGCAATTTTCTTGTTGTGATTGCATGTGATCACGAAAGCTGATACATGGAGGGAGCAAGAAAGTTCATGCTGTTCTTATCTCACCCTCACGCGTAGGTGGGAACCGAACCGTTTTCGAATGAGACGGAGACCATCAGAGCTATTACGGTAGAGGGTCAAGAAGGTGGCCTGCAAGAGTTGAAGACACCGGGACAGAGAGGTAAACTTCCTATCGTCGTTGAAATGGGGCTCAGGTGGTCTTGGGTGCTCGTCGACGCGTTTCGAGGCCTCGATCATGGCGAGACGGTCCCGAGCCAGTCAGACTACGCGACACAGCAGAGTCCCGGGCCTAGGAGACACGTCCCTGGAGATATGAGTTGATAAGGCGCGCACATAATACGATGAGCGGACCAACATGCGTTTCGATCATGGAGGCTACCTAGGTATGAATACATGGTTACAGTACGTACTCCGACCGAGGCTCGTTCGAATCGTGCTCCTCTCAGGGGTTCGACATGAAACAGGGTCCGTTTGGGGTTGCGGAGGTTCGAGTGATCATGAACAAGTGAGATGGATGGTTCAAATAGTGAAGCTGAAGTGCGAAAGCAAAAGGGTGCGAAGGGGCGAGTCCGATGCTTCCGCTTTCCGTTCGTCGTTTGCGCTCCAAACTCCGTTCTGAACTGCATACATATATTCATCCACATGGCGCTCCTCTCTGCCCACGGTCTCCGACTAAAATACCGCCGACTACAGGTCAACATACAAAGGTCGATGACATAAGAACAAACGAGTGACAACCTCACACCCTCGACAAAAATGCCCACGACGTTGCTCCTGCCAACCTGGGCATTGGTGTCTCTCGTCATCTACAAGATCGTCTCCAACTTCGTCGAGGATCGCCGGCATGCTGGTGAGGAGCAACAGCCACAGAACATCCATCCTCCAGTATCCTGACGACATCCTACCAGCCAAAGCGAAAGAGCTCGGAAGCCAGGACGCGCCCTCGTATCCCAATGCGGCTTTTCTGGGCATCAACATCCTCCGAGAGTTGTGGACCGCCGACCAACAGCAACAGTTTTCGGACATGCTGATCGAAGGCCAACGGCGGATGTCCGTCCGGCATGGTCGGGAATGTTCGACGTTCAAACGGACGATGTTGGGTCAGACGGCCTACTTCAGTAAGCAGCCATGTCGGTCCACATATCGCCGAGAACCGGCGTGAGTTGACCTCTGTTCGGTCATTCGGCGAGCGAGCCGAGGAATATCCAAGCACTGCTCGCCACTCAGTTCTCCGATTTCCATCTCGGACCGTCGAGACGGGGGATCATGATCGACACTCGTAAGTCAAGCAACCAACCAAGTACGGACAGCAAGCCTTCAGCTGACGCGTTGGTGGGCTGGTAGTGGGTGATGGGATCTTCGTTCAAGACGGCAAGGCCTGGGAGCACTCGCGGGCTCTGCTCCGGCCCAATTTCGTCCGCGGCCAGGTTTCCGATCTGCAGATGGAGGAGCGGCATGTACAGAACCTGATGAAGGTGCTTCCTGTCCAGGCGGATGGATGGACGGCAGAGGTCAACATTCAGATGATGTGAGTGTCCTCCTTGCAAAACCTAAGAGTCGTATCGTAGTGTGGAGTAGGTGGTGAAGAAGCCGTGGTCTGACCACCAAGCCCCAGGTTCTTCCGCTTGACTCTGGACTCCGCCTGCGAGTTCCTCTTCGGCGAATCGGTCGACAGCCAACTGACGGAAGCCGGAGGCCACCCGACGGCCACGAACAAAGCGCACGACGAAACCGCATTCTCCCGCAACTTCGACTCGGCGCAGATGCACATGGCCCGCCGCTTCCGCCTGTCGGACAACTACTGGCTCTACCACTCCCAGCAGCACAAACAGAACAATAAAACCGTGCACGAGTTCGTGGACTACTACGTCCGACTGGCGTTGTCCAAGGGCACCCAGCCCAAAGACACCGAGCCGGCCGATGAGGGCCAAAAGGAGCAATACATCTTCCTTGAAGCCCTGGCGCAACAAACCCGCGACCCCCTCGAACTCCGCGCTCAACTCCTGAACATCCTGCTCGCGGGCCGCGACACCACCGCCCCCCTCCTCTCCTGGCTCTTCCACCTGCTCCTCCGGCACCCGGCCACCTTCGCCTCGCTGCGCCACACCATCATCACCACCTTCGGCCCTTACGACCCGGACGGACCCCCCAGCACCGACAACGACCGCATCACCTTCACCAGCCTGAAAACCTGCCAACCCCTCCAGAACGTGCTGCGGGAAACCCTCCGTCTCTGGACCGTGGTTCCCGTCAACGGCCGCCGCGCCACGCGCGCTACTACCCTGCCCACCGGCGGTGGACCCCAGGGTCGAGATCCCGTTTACCTCCGCGCGGGGCAACAGGTCGACTACAGCGTCCACGTCATGCACCGGCGGGAAGACCTCTGGGGTCCAGATGCGGATGCCTTCCGACCGGAGCGGTTCGCGGGGAGGAAAGGCAACCCGGGGTGGGAGTATTTGCCTTTGAACGGCGGACCGAGGGTTTGTATCGGGCGGCAGTTTGCGCTCACCGAGGCGGCGTATGTGGTCGTAAGGTTGTTGCAGAGGTTCGATGGGATTTGGGCGAGGCCGGAGGAGTTGGTGGGAAAGGTGAGGTGTGGGTATACGATTACGAATGCGCCCGGACGGCCGGTGGCGTTGCGGTTGAGGGAGGCGAGAGGGGGTAGGATAGGAATTGCTGGACTTGTCATGTCAGTTGATCTGCGGGTCTTTGGGATCGGATGTGTTGTCCTCTGCTGCTATCTATCCTCTTTGTATGGATCTAAATCAACCAGCTCAATACCATGTGCAAATTCGATACGCACATGTCTGGTCTCTGTCAACGCCGTCTGCTGATCGGCTATCGCTCGAATGTCGCACATATGCTCCGTGATCTCGTCATAAGTAATCACAGAGTGTTCGAAAACTCCCGTCGCTAATGCCGAATATACGCCACTCGGAAATCAAGACTGCAGAACAAAATCCCATCATGTAGGACTCAGCCCTTCACTTCATCCGCCCGCCGTCGCATTGACCATCCGCGCGATGCGGCCGTTCAATACCAACTTCGTGGTGAACATGGCGCGGACTTTACCCTGCGGCATGCTGACGCGCGCGTGGAACGCCATGTTGAACCCGCCGTGGCCATCGTCGTGCACGCCGACCGACCCCGGCGCCAGCAAATCCCAATCGCCCGTGCGGAGCAGAGGTGCGCCCGCGCGGCGGTACGGGCCGTGCACGTTCGTGGCGGTGGCGTATTTGATGTCGTAGCTCGGGGAGCGTGTGCAGCCGGAGGAGAAGAAGAGGAAGTAGATGCCGGATGGGGAGCGGATGAGGGCGGGGGCCTCGACGAGCGGGCCGTCGGAGGCGATGCGGTCGAGGATGCGCGTCGCGTTGCCGTCTGGGGTGACGCCGTCGGGTTGCATCTTCTGGAGCATGAGGGGCGTGGGCACGATGGGCTTCTGGGTGTTGCCGCATAGTCCACCGTGGCCGACGTTGTTACCGTCGACTTTGTAGACCATGTACAGCGAGCCGTCGGTGTCGCGGAAAGCGGTTGGGTCGATGGCGCCGCCTTGTTCAACGGGACAGGCGATGGTGTCGTTGACGGGCTCGTATGGGCCGGCGGGTGAGTCGCCGGTCGACACGGCCGCGCCTACGCAATGGATCGGAGGATGACGGGGGAGCGGGTTCGTGACGTTGGCGCGGATGGCCGAGTAGTACATGACGAACTTGTTGTCGCTTGGTCGCTGAATGATGCCGGGGGCCCAAACGTTGGCTCGGGGGGTTCGAGGCTTGGTTACGCCGAGGCCTTGCGGCGCCCATTTGGCAACACGTGGGAGCGGGTCGTGTCTCACCGTCTGCAGATGCCATGTGATGAAGTCGGTCGAGGTCGCGATTTGGACATTGGACGCGCCGAAGTTTCGGACGGTGGCGTTCTCGGGTCGTTCCAGGATCCCCGCGGCGTTATTCGTGGCAAATGCGTACCATGTGCTGTTGTCGTACCACAGTGCTGGATCCGGGAAGTTGTCGCTAATGGCGGCTCGGATGGGTGAAGGAAAACCATGCGAAGACGCGCGATGACGAGAGTGTCTGTCGACGGTGACTGCGACCGCTGCGGCGACGACGCCGATCAACAACAGGAGCATGATGGCGGCAGCGCAGAGGAAGCCGGCGGACAAGAAGGAAAAGCGCCTGTTGTTGGGTTTATAGAACTTTTCGGGATCCTTATCAATTGGCTTCGTAAAATGTCTTCCAAAGAAGGTAAGATTTTGGTCTCCCGGCCTTCGGTTTGGTTGGATTGCCGGGTCATGGTGAGCGGGAGTGTTGGGGGTATGAGAGCGAGTGAAGAGTTCCCTCGCCAGTCCGGTGAAGGGGAGTGGGATGCGCCATGAGCGTGAAGAAGTATTCGCCGTGGATGTTGGCGCTATTGTATTGGTCGTGAAAGACTGGTGTGGTGCGGAATGTGCATTGGCACTTTCCGTGCTCGCGAGCAGCGGGCTCTGGATCGCCATATCGGCGGGATTGCCGGTCACAGGCGAAGATGGACTTCGTGAAGGCTGAGAGTGGCCCAAATGTGCCTTTCGCGTCGGATGCTGATAAGGAGACAGAGCATAACGAGGGGAGAAGCCTGGGTGCAGGTCTTCTAATGAGGAGCAGGCGGACATGTCAGGACTCAGGGAGGAGTGCGGACCCGACCAGAGGATGTCCTCACGCTAGCCCCGAGGTCGAGCTACATGCCATTGAGAGGACATTATAGGGTAGAGCTGGGCCTGGCGCCACGGCCGACAACGGTGCTGTGCTGGGCGGCTAGCGTTGACAGGTTTTAGGGCGCACGTGTAGACATGTCACATGTGGTGCGTGCGACGAGGCTCGTGGCGAGTGGAGAGGGCGGTGTTCGTAGGAGGTCGTCGACGAGAACAAGAAGCGCACAGGATGAGTAGAGACTGTACAGGAAGCCTAGGTAGGTAGGTCGGAAGTAAGGAGTGGTAGGTGATCAGGAGGTGAGAGGAGAAGTGGGAAGTTGAAATTGATGAGAAGAAGATGTGTCGATGCCTGAGTCGATCATCCGTCTCTCGGGTGTTGGCTTTATGTTGTTTGCTGGTGATTCGCTGTCGAGCGTCCGCGCATCCCGCCCCCTCCCGTCCTGTTCCCGTCGGCTGCAGTCGGATATTCTTAGCCCTTCACTCGTCGCTTGTCTGCACATCACTTCCATCTCGGCCAACGATTGTCGTACATACTACTACTACCCTCCAACACTCTACTGTCCTATACAGATCTGGTCTTCCCACGTGGACCGCTCTACCCCTGCATACATACACATCCGAACACGAGCTTGCTAGCGTCTTTTTCCCCCGAGAGTCTGGACTGTTCGGAGGACTTATCCATGGGACTTGCAGCCTGTACCATATCACGGCCACGGCCAGGCTGAGCTGGTTGGTTTCTGAACGTAAAAAGTAGACTTTCCCAAGGCACACGAGAGCAGCCAGTGTACCGGATGCACGCGAAGCAAAAGCGACAGAACTTCCGCACCTATCGTCATTACACAGTTTGGTATCATAATCAGTAAATAGAGGAGAAGACAAGGTCGCAAACACGCTGTGCACTGCTCAAACTCACTCCCTTCCTCACCCGCCCCTTGTCCGTAGTGAAAACCGCCCGGTAGCAATCAAAAAAGGGTGCTCGAGTTACTTACTAGACGCTCGCGCCACGGCGAACGTAATCACCACCACCACCCCCAAAACCGCAATCGCGCCCGGCACGAGCATCTCGTTCGGCACGCCCTGGATGATCTGCTCCTGAGGCTTGGGCGGCGCCGCTTTCCGCTCCTTGCGGCTGCGTTCGGACACGTGGTTCGGCATCGTGTCCTCTTCTTCTCCATCTGCGTCCGCCTCGTAGCGCTGCTTGCGCGGCCGCACCTGGCTTTCCGGAGGCGTGGGCGGGATGGCGAGCGCGGGCTGAGGGTCGAGCGTGGCGGCCATGGCGGGTTTGTCGACGTCGTGCACGAAGAGGTCGACTTTGTCCTTGTGCGCCGCCTTCGCCAGCGTGATGGCCTCGAGCAGGTCGTGGTCGGTGGTGAGGGAGACGGTGTCGCCTTCGTTGTCGAGGTAGCTGAGCGCGAAGCCGGCGCGCCCGAGCCGGCCGTCATCGAACGTCGGGACTCCGCCGATGCTGTCCACCTCGTTGCCCAGCTTCTCCGCCACGACGGAGATGAGCTCCGACATCCCCGCCGCGGCGACGATCTGCAGGCGGTGCACGCGGCCGCTGGGCGCTTTGAATTTGAAGGCGAACGGCGTGTCCTCGATCGCGCCCGCCAGCGCCGACTGCTCGTCCGTGTCCGGCACGCCGTTGTGCGAAGCCGAGTCGCCCGGCGCCACGCTGTCGAGACGGTCCATCCCAGGGCGGGTCAAATCCGGCGAGATCATGGCGGAGCGCACGTCAGACGCGTGTGGGAGGTGGCTGCTGCCTTCGCCTGACATCATGGACTCGGTGTCCCCGTTGTCCATAGACATCCAGAACTTGTTCCACGCTGGACCTTCGCTGTCACTGGTCGACATGCCATTGATCTAGTCGCGATTAGCAGTGAAGTTTTGACACGGATGCAAAATCTTCCTACCTGATCAAGCGTGGCGTACGTGAGCTTGAGTACATCTACCATGCCGACAATCTCGTCGTTCTCCTTGTTCATAACAGGGAGATTCAAGTAGTGACCGTCATGCATCTTCCTCAGCGCTTGTTGAATGCTCATGTCCAATGGCGCAAAGTCGGGATGCGGCGTCATGACACGAATGACGCTGCAGTTCGCCGGGTCCAAGCCCGCCGCAATGACACGGAGAACAACGTCCTTTGACGTGAAGATACCGGTGATTTGGCCCTGGTCCTGCACCAACACGGCGGTCGTGTGGTTCTCCTTCATCATCTGGGCTGCCTCTTTCACACTCGTCCTGACCGAGACAGTTGTTGGCGGCAAGCCGTTTAGGACGGACTCGAGTGTGGGTCCCGACATGCGTTGCCGGACAGCCTCGACATACTGGATGATTTGTTGCGGCTGGCTTGAACCAAGCTCGGCCTGCACACCCTCCAGTGCGTCATAGAGCGTCTTCGACGAGCTGTAAGCGCGCTCGAGCTTCTCCATAGCATCATAAAAACACTTGGTGATGTCCAGAATACCAGAAATATCGTGGTTTTCGTCCATAACCGGCAGATGTCTGAAGCCCTTCCGCACCATCAGGTCCAACGCATCGGTGGCACTCGTGTCCGTCTTCGCGCACAGTGGATTCTTGGTCATGATCTCCGCAATCGTGACACTGCTCGCCTTGAGTCCCGCGCCCACCACCCTGAAAGCCAGATCTTTGGCCGTGAAGATACCGGCAATCCTGTCATCGTCGTCCGTCACCAACACGCAATCCTCCCGCTTGGCGGCCATCAGCTGTGCCGCTTCGGTCACGGTCGTCTGCGGTTTGATCTGCAGGGCTTGGTTCGGCTTGAGGGCGAGCACGGTCCCGGGAGGCGCCTTGCGGGTTTGTCTGGCGCGCGCGGCGTTGCCTCGTTTCTTGTCGAGATCTTTGTTGATCTTGTTCCTGATAGCCTGTGTTTATGCCGTTAAGCCAGGCATGCGCACGGCAGAAGCAGAGGGCCTACCTCATCACGCTTCGACTGTTTCGCCCTGCTCGCAGTGAGCGATGTGTTGGCATCGCTGACCGTCGACTCGAGTTTGGGTCTTGGGATGTTAGAGGGGCTCTCTTGGAAAGGAATGGGAGCAGGAGCTCGCCCTTTCGGCGTTCCGCGGTATGTGCCTGTCGTCGACATTATCGCTTCGTCTGACTTGTTTTCTCTCGCAAGTGTAGGAGTGTCGCTGGCAGCTTCAGCAGTGCTCTCAACATGGATATTGTTTGCAACCCTTCGAGCAAGGAGACGGACCCGCGATGTAAACAAAACCCTGGATCTAGCGCCGTCCCTCTCGGCTTCTGCCGTTCGGGTTCGGCCCGCTCTGGCATGGTCCGAGCTTCGTCACTCGCGGCAGTGAAAATCGCCAAGCCCACAGCGCCGATTTTGGCGGGCGCAACACCGAGCGACTTCGTATCGTCAATTCTGCACTCAGCGCCGACAATCCACCTTGAGATCAATTCGGCAAGTCGCGAGCACTTGCTGATCACATCTCGAATTCGCAAAGATGGTCAAGAAGCGGGCGTCCAAGTACGACTTCCAACAATCACCACGAACCTTCACGGAGCACGAGACCGGAGGCTAATATACCTACAGCGGACGTAACAAGAAGGGCCGTGGCCACGTCAAGCCGATTCGATGCTCCAACTGCTCCCGATGCACGCCCAAGGACAAGGCGATCAAGAGATTTACCATCCGCAACATGGTCGAGTCTGCTGCCATTCGTACGTTTCACTGGAGAAGAAGCACCAGAGGAAGAAGATACGGGTTGGAGGGATACGCCCGGACATATGACTGACTGAAATGCTGTGCAGGTGATATCTCAGATGCCTCCGTCTTCGCCGAGTACGCCGTGCCCAAGATGTACTTGAAGCTGCAGTACTGCGTTTCGTGCGCCATTCACGGCAAGATCGTTCGGTGCGTCTAGGATCATCGGGAGGACTTTTTGCCTGAGATACGGAACTAACAGCGAGTAGTGTCCGCTCGCGCGAGGGTCGCCGCAACCGCGCTCCCCCACCAAGAGTGCGATACAACAAGGACGGCAAGAAGGTCAACCCACTGCAGGCCGCCAAGGGTGTGGGCGGGGCCGCTGCATAAGTGCATGTGAAGCAATGGCGTTCGAATGAAATCATGCCTGGCTGGGCATTTTGAAACGGCATTCGCAGCAGCGTCTGCCGGTGTTGTCGTGCGTTGCGCAGCGGGTCGTCAGCGACGAGGGCCGACTGTCTGAATCCCCTGCGTCGAGGAGCCATACAGATAGCAGCATGTACCTTGCGAAGCTGTTCGAAGCCCACATGGGCCACAGACTGGCCGTTCTCCCAAGTGAGGGTAAGCACACATCGTACAGGTCATCGCGTTCATAAGTCACGATTCACGACTATCATCACCAACACTAATCATTCCGCTTCTTCGTGTCTGCCCCGCCGTCAGCGGTACTGGCCGGTGTCTTTTGACCGTCACCAGTACCACTCGATTCATCCGCTTCCCAATCCTCGGCATTCTCGTCCCAGTTGTCCAGCACCTCACTAACGGTCTGCTTGTTCGCCCCTGCTTCGGCCTGCCCATTGGCATCCACAGGCACAGTACCCGTCTCTTGTTCACCCAGAGATGCCCCGCCAACACTTTCACCTAACTCCACGTCTCGCTCCTCGTCATCGTCAACCTCTTCGCCAGGCACGATATCGTAGTGCTTGTTCTTCCGCCGTCGCTCTAGCATGCGCTTATGATACCAACTACTGGCCAGCAGCGCAAGGGAGCTTCCGACGACATTGGCAAGGATGTCGAAGGGATCAAAGTCGCGGCCGTTGGGCAGAAGCGCTTGGACGACTTCGGAGCCGATGGCGAGTCCGGCAGTGCAGACCAACAGGGTCAGGTGAACAACGCGGCGACGGGGCACCTCAAGGATCCAGTAGAAGGAAAGCTACATTGGACAGTCTCGCGGTCAGTCGTGCTGTGTAAGGCGGTTTTCGGTGGCATGGCGTACCGTTAACAGGAAGAAAGTGATGAAGTGCAAGCCCTTGTCGCTCTGGCCGTATGACGGGATCTTCTGTGTCGAGAGTCCTAGGTATGCCGCGGCGAGCAGTAGAAGAGCGAACGAAGCTAGGGATTGCTGGTTAGCCCTGCAGTGAGCGCGTGGATGTGCTTGCTTGCTGACCCGCAAACGGTTTGCGTATGCGTATTGACGGCATTGATCAGTCGATCATTCAATCAAGACATTGTTTTGCGTTACTATTGAGTATTCTGCTTGTACAGAGCGACAATAGTACGGGTTGGATGGTGAAGTTAAGTGTGGTGCTGGAGCTGTCGGCGCTCACTGCTGCTTTCGCCGACCAGGACTGTGACCCCATTGCGCTGCGCAGACTGCACCAACGTCACCCATCACCGAGGCCACCACCGCGACGCATCGACATCGATTTCCATCACGCAAACTACGGCGCCGGATTACTCGCGCGACAACGATTCTGATGGTCCGACATTCACCGTTTATCACGTCGAAGTTGGCGAGGAAAGGCGCATCTCGAGGTGCGCTTTGTGAGGGGCAGTCGGCGACCACGTGCAGCACATTCGGGCGATGAGCTCGACACCCTCACGGCCCCTCACCAACGGCTACCACCGCGCCCCGAATGGCTTCCACAGCAGCGCACGTCGCGGCGTTAGCATGACACAAGATGGAGCCATTGGGTCGAGTCTGGGCGCGCAGAGCGTCGCGGACGAAGAGGAGCGAGACGAGGACCCGATCCACCAGGCGCTGAAGCAGAGGTGGGCGCAGACCGAAGCGCATATTGCCGCGCTCTTCGCCACGGATGGCCAGGCCACGCGCACGACCATACGGCCTTCCCACACACCGGACCTGGCTGCCGGACCCTCCACGGAAGACAATGCCAAGACCACCGCCCCGCCCAAGAAAGCCGCGCGCATAATAGACGACGACTATGGAGACGAGGAGGAGGAAGAGGATACGGCGAAGGAGAGTCCGCTCAGGGCGAAAGGGAAGGCTGCACTGCCCAATGGATTCTCGCCACATGCTGTGCGCTCACCGGCGCAACTGCCCAAGCCCTCCGCTCTCCGGACACATACCTCCACCTCTTCCGACCATGCCAAGACGTCGGAGGATGTACGCAAGCAGCTTGAAGAGGACAAGAAGGCTGCAGCGGAAGCAGCCAAGCGGAGTTTCCAGTCGATGTTCTACACCTTCGAGAGCGACCGAGATGCCATGCTGGAGCAGCAGAAATTGGACGAGCTCGATCGCGAGGTGGAAAACGAGATATCTGGCGAGCCCAACGCGGCTTCGGGCGCGCAGCAGGGCACCACCAGCGGCGCACCTGCTGTCACGACCCAGGGCACGCTTGGGAGCGCAGACCTCGGTGCGTCAAGCCTTACGCTCAAGAATCTCATCGCTCGCATAGACGCCAAACGAGACATGGTGCAAGCATCCGACAATCAACTCCGAACGCTCATCTCCGAAGTTAGAAAGGGTCGGAGCAAGTGGGCATCGGAGGACAAGGTCGGACAGGAGGACTTGTATGATGCATCGGAGAAGGTGCTCATGGAGCTCAAAGCGCTCACGGAGTACGCGCAGCCGTTCTTGCAGCGCGTCAGCAAGCGCGAGGCTCCCGACTACCACGCCATTATCAAGCATCCGATGGACATTGGCACCATGCTCAAGAAGTTGAAACAGCTCTCTTACAAGAGTAAGAGGGAGTTTGTGGACGACCTGAATCTGATATGGGCGAATGCGCTCAAATATAATCAGGATCCGAGCAACGCCGTCCGAAAGAAGGCGCTGTATATGCGCAAGGAAACTGACAAGCTCTCGCGGCTTATCCCTGACATCACTGTCAGGGACCGTGCCGAAGTTGAAGCCGATGAGCGGCGGCAGTATGCTCTCGACGCTGACGAGAGCGACGATGACGACGACGCGCCTATCATGGCCTCCAGAGGCCGCAAGGCGCCGAAGAAGGGTAGCAAAGGCGCACCGTCGTCTGCGCGAAAGGCTCCGGCGGTTGCCGTGGATGATACCTCAACACCGGGCCCTGATGTCAAGCCACACCCCCACCTATCTGCATCTCATCTCCTGCGCGCGGACTCCGAGTTCCACGATGCTAGTACTGCCGGCTTTTCCACCCCACCACCAGGCGGTAGTGCGACGCCGATGGTCAATGGCGCGTACGGCACCGCCGCTGGCAGTCAAATGGACGTGACGGAGGTTGACGGACTCGGGCAGTCGGGCGTCAGCTCCACCACCGACGATGCAGACGAAGATGATACGGAGTTCAAGACCTGGAAGCAAGTCACGATGAAAGACCGAGCTTTGGCAGCGGCAGAGCGCAATCGATTGTTCCGTGGCGAACACCTGAACGTCGATGAACCAGCGCTACTGCGTAGTAAAGCCATGATGCGGAGATGGGTTCGACAGCAAAAGCTCACCTCCTCCGAAACGTCGGCCACCGATCTAGAGACCCAAGAGGGCGTTGATGATACCGAGCAGTCGGCCCCAGGCGAGACGCTTGCTGAAGGTATCGAGAAGGATGAAGATTCGACATTGCCGGACTATTACAATCCTCTTTCGAATATACCGGATCTCAAAGAGTTCTGGAAATGGACGACGGACTCTGAGGGTTACGCTGTGCCTCAGACCGAGCAGTGGATGCGGATTTACCCGAAAAATCGATTCAAGTCCAGCGAAGGAAGCCTGACGAAAAGGATGGAGGCCAACATGCGACAAATGCAGGAAACGCGGAAGATCTGCTCCAAGATTGGCATCGTCAAGCAAATGCAGCTGCAAGGTCAAACCTATCAAAACCAGTTTCAGAAGTACGAGCCACAGCCTTTCGTGGAGCAAGACGTCGGCACCGTCGTGGTCTCGGAAGGTGGTCCGCTGATGGCACCGTGGGTCAATCGCGCTGCCTTGCAACGATCAGTCGGCAAAATCTTCTACCACGCCGGTTTCGAGGACTTCCAACCATCCGCTCTCGATGCGGTCACGGATGTGGCTAACGTATACTTCACCAAGCTGATCGAAGATTTCAAGTCCTTCCGCGAGCAGCCGAAGGTCGACCCGTCCACGTCACGCTTCACATTCGAGGAGCAAGTGCTGCACTCGATGCTGGAGCATGGCTTGGACGTTGATGCGCTGGAAACGTACGTCAAGGACGACGTAGATCGCCTCGGGACGAAGCTTGGCGTCGTGCACGAGCGGATGAAGTCGCATCTCGCGGACCTATTGGTGAGTCTGAGCGTCGGAATACTGCGGGTGAGGTTACTGACATCCCCTTTCAGCGACCTGCTTTGGGTGACCACGCTGGCCAAGACGGCGTCGGCGCCTTCAACGACGGCAGCGAACAGTTCGTGGGCGGCGACTTTGCCGAAGACCTGGACGAGGACTTCTTCGGGTTTAGGGAACTCGGACTCGCCGACGAATTCGGTCTACAGTCCCTCAGCGTACCACTCCATCTACTGCAGAACCGCATGCACAACGCCTACCAAGCGCAGAACCAAGGCCCTACGACCGACATCGGGCTCGTTTTCCCGTCGCCCCCACCATACGACTCAATCACTGTGGAGAACCTCCCAAGCCAGATCGGCCTCGTACAGGATTACTTCCGCACCAAGCTCCGCGCGAACCACGACAACGCCCTCGTCGAGGACGAGGACCTCCCGCAGAAACAACGCTTCCCGAAACCCCGCCTCCCACCCACGGGTAAGATCAGCTCGCCGCGCAAACGCCCGATCCGCGAGCAGCAGCAGGCGGCCAAGAAACGGCGGAAGCTCGAGGAGAGCGAGGCCAAGGGCGTGGGTCCGCCGGTCGGAAAGCTCAGATTGGAGATGCCGAAGCCGGTTGTGGACGATCACGGCATGGATCCGGAGAAGGATGGCGAGGCGAACGGGGCTATGATTAGTCCTGAGAGCATCACCGGGAATTGACTTTGCTGATTGTTAACCGGTGCCTCTCTCCAGGGCTGAGAGACTTCCGACCTGCTGCCCGGGTGACGATGCCTACGCTACAGTTTTGGAAGGGCTGACTTGCGCATCATGGGCTTGGTGTGCTACTTCGCTTTTCAGATGGGTGTGCGTGCGGAGGTGTCCTTGCCCTGCCTGCCAATCTCTAATCTATCACCACCACCTTTCATATTGGATGCGAAGGGAAAGGAAATTTCTATCTAAAACATCTTTTGTGCGCGCTAGGGCGGCTGCACTTCCGCATGATTATTCCACAACGGCGTTTGCTGGACGGACGAGGGCGAGCCAATATGGAAATGGCAGGTGTTCTGGGAACGGCTCTCTGTCTATACCCGATGGATCTTCCGCCGCATTCGGGCGGGCGGACGGGGGGGG